>Ga0134094_1000906_pt1 | contig 32650 bp, 36 predicted proteins | sample 5_1taG_FD_94458 | JGI IMG/M metagenome (GOLD analysis project Ga0134094, IMG submission 94458) | Switchgrass degrading microbial communities from high solid loading bioreactors in New Hampshire, USA - 5_19_20_110_A1 metaG | ecosystem: Engineered > Bioreactor > Semi-continuous > Anaerobic >... | reverse complement strand
CTTTCCAACGCTGCCGCTGAGGCTAGGTATGGGAGTTCTCGGGCCCCAGCGAATCGATCGACTCAGTCGAACACAAATCCCGACTCACACCGCTGCGCTGACGGTTTCTAGCATGCCTGGAGGACACTAGGGAGAGATCCAGGCGGTGTTGCCGGCGGTCTGGAGCATGCTGCCAGGAGCCCACGCCTCTGCTGACCGGTACGGAGTCGTTGCTTTCCACCACTACCGCCAAGGTTAGGAAGGAGGGTTTCCTAGACATGGATTGCCCCAACGGCGTAGTGGAGCGCAGATGTCAATCACCACCAGTTATCTGGCTATTTATAGTTGTCATGGAGAGCATTAGGTCAAGTCTGGGTCATATCGCCAGAGCCGGTGCCTCTGCTAGCAAGGGCAAGGTCCTTGTTTTCCACTACTGCCGCCCAGGGTAGGCACGGGAGTTCCCGGGTCTAGGCGGATCTAGTGGTTCAGCTGAACATGAAGCCCAGTTTGCATTATCTGAATGGTTATTCATAGTCAACATGGAGGAAACCAGGAGTGAATCTGGGTCGTGTTACCGGCAGTCTGGGTTGTACTACCGGTGGCTGACGCCTCTGGTAGCAAGGACGAAGTCACTGTTTTCCGAAGATGTTGCCGGGGCTGGATAAGAGGGGTCTCGTGCCTACGTCGGTTCATTGGTTGAGTCGAACATGCATCCCAATTCATTCCATTGAGATGACGAGTACTAGCAAGTATCGAAGATGACGGGAGAGGTCTGAGCCGCGCTGCAGGCGGCCTGGATCATGCCGCCGTCTGCCGACGACCCTGCTAATTGGTGCGGAGTCCTTGCGTTCCACCACCACCCCTAGGATGAGATAGGGAGTGCTCCGGCATAGGCCGAACCACCCCTTCGGTTGGAGGTCCGACCTGGTTTGCTCCTTGGTAGCATTTCGATTCGAGCTGACAGCAGTTCGCTGAGTAGCATTCTAGCTAAGTGAACTCACCTTGACATCCATTTGCGGGTACAATTAGAATACACATGACAACTGAATCGACAGTTTGCCAAAGGGGAGCTGGGTGGACCTGGCTGAGAGGGCAGATTGACACTGGTGTCGGGTTCAGTCGAACGACTGCGATGCTGGTCTAGTTAGAAGACTGCAGCGTAGGGCGTTCCGGACGACTGAGTGTAGAGCTGCCGACCCTTGAACCTGATCTGGGTAATACCAGCGTAGGGAGGGATCTACTTATGGAGACGAGTGAGCTCACCCTTTGCCGGTGAGCTTTTCGTTTGTGGTGCGGTAGCTGCGCGGAGCTCCGTTGTGACGCGACGGCTGCGCAGAGCTCCATTGTGGTGCGATGGCTGCGCAGAGCTCCATTGTGGTGCGATGGATGAGCGGAGCTCCATTGTGGTGCGATGGATGAGCGGAGCTCCACTGTGATGCGATCGATGAGCGGAGTTCGCTCATGACGAGATAGCTGTGTGGAGTCTGTTTGTGACGCGATGGGTGTGGGGTTCGTTTGTGGCTCGATGGTTGTGGGAAGACTGAGTGTGTATGCGGAGACTGAGGAGGTAGCCACTATGCCTCGAACGAGTGTGAGTCTACAGATACTGCCTATTGTCGAGGATCGAAATAGGATGTTCGGTGTGGTCGACGAGGTTATTCAGATGATCGACGAGAGCGGCGTGTCGTACCACGTTGGTCCGACCGAGACGACCATGGAGGGCGATCTGGACGAGCTTCTCGACATTGTGAAGCGGGCGCACGAGCTGTGCCACGACGCCGGCGTCGAATCGGCCATCAGCTTAGTCAAGATCATTACTGCGGGCAAGAAGGACGTCGTCAGCATAGCTGACAAGATCGAGAAGTACAGATGAAGTCGCTCAGAGACTATGCACCCGCTGTGGCGCTTGTAGCGGCCGTGGTAGCTGCGTGGGAAGCGCTTGTGCGGGTTAACGACACTCCAAATTGGCTGCTGCCCGGCCCTTCCCGCATTGTCGCTGCACTGTGGGAGACGAGAGGCCAGCTGATTACCCATGCGATGCCGACAATCACTGAGTCAGTGCTAGGTTTTCTGATCGCCGTCGTCACAGGGATAGTGATCGGCGGAGTGGTCACAAGATTCGCACTGTTCAGGCGGGCGGTATATCCGCTGCTCATTGCTCTGCAGACAGTTCCGCCTATGGCGTTGGCCCCGCTGCTGGTTGTCTGGTTCGGCTATGGCCTGCTCCCCAAGGTGCTCCTTGTGATCCTCGTCGTCTTCTACCCGGTCGCCGTCAGCACGGTGGGCGGGCTCGGAGCTGTGGATCTCAAGATGGTAAACCTTTTGAGGACGATGGGGGCAACGAACCTGCAGATCTATCTCAAGGTCAGGATCCCTGCGGCCATGCCGAGCATCTTCAGTGGAATGAAGGTAGGAGCTACCTATACGGTGATATCTGCGATAGTCGGTGAGTGGATGGGAGCAAGCAAGGGATTGGGGATTTACCTGCTGAGGGCTTCGAATTCGTTCTTGACGGATCGGGTGTTTGCGGGGATCTTCACAATAGCTGTGCTGAGCGTGGCTCTGTTCGGGATTGTCGATCTGAGCCAGCGTCTCGTGATGCCTTGGTACTACCGGCAACAAAGATCGAGGGAGGAGATTGTGCGATGAAGCATTCGCTGATAGATGGTATTTCTGAGTCCAGGGGAGCAGCTGAGTCTAGGGGAGCAGCTGAGTCTAGGGGAGCAGGTGAGTCTAGGGGAGTAGCAGAAGCTAGGCGAGCAGCTGAGTCTAGGAGAGCAGCTGAGTCTAGGGGAGCAAGTGCGAGGGCAACACGGGCAGCCGAGGCGGTCGCAGCCGTTGAGGCGAAAGCGCGGAGGATGATGACAGCCAGAGCAGCGAAGGTAGCGGCTGTTGTGCTGGGGATACTGCTGCTGGCCGGCCTGGCCGTGCCTGGTCTGCCTGTGCTTCGTCTGCCCGTGTTCGGCCTGCCTGCGCCTGGCCTGCCAGTGCTGGGCCTGTCCTCACTGGCGAAAACGGAGCAGTTGACGCCTGTCAAGGTTCTGCTGGACTGGGCGCCGAACACCAACCATACAGGCATCTACGTCGCGCTCGACAAGGGGTACTACGCAGAAGAGGGGCTCGACGTAGAGATACTGGAGCCTGCAGCAGCGGGCACCACCGAGGCAGTCGTCGGCAGCGGGAAGGCAGACTTCGGGATCAGTTTCCAGGAAGCTGTCACATATGCCAGGCTATCCGGCGTGCCAATCAAATCAATAGCTGCGGTTATTCAGCATAACACGAGCGGCTTCGCTTCGATGGCCAGTCGCGGTATTGAGACGCCGACCGATTTCGAGGGCAAGCGGTACGGCGGGTGGGAGTCGCCAATGGAGAAGGCGATCATCGGTGCTCTCATGAGGTCGGTCGGTGCAGACGTGGAGAAGGTCCAGTTCGTGAACATAGGCATTGGCGATCTGCTAACGTTCCTGCAGCGAGACATGGATTTTGTTTGGATCTTCTACGGTTGGGACGGCATTGAGGCCGAGCTTAGAGGGCTGGACCTCAATGTGCTGATGTTCTCAGACTACACACACGCAGTCCCAGATTGGTACACCCCTGTGATCATCACGAGTGAGGGCATGATCGAGAAAGATCCGGACAAGGTCGCTCGGTTCATGCGAGCCACTTCGAAGGGATATCAGTCGGCGATCGCTGATCCGGACGGTGCCGCAGCGATTCTCCTCAAGTATGCGCCTGAGCTCAAGCCCGAACTTGTCCAGGCAAGCCAGAGATGGCTGGCGCCGAGATACCAGGACGACGCGGCCCGATGGGGCGAGCAGAAGTTCGAGGTATGGGACGAGTTCGCTGATTGGATGTATAGAGAGGGCCTAGTCGATTCCAGACTTGATGCAGCGGCGGCTTTCACCAACGAGTTTCTGCCCTAGTTCTATTGAGTCTGAAGTAGCTTGGGTGTTGGGTGGTCGGGTCGAGCGGTCGGGTGAGCGCCGCAGCCGCTCGACCCGTGTGTGCGCACTGCACTTCAAGGGCGGAACGTGCAGTGCATGCACAGGAGACGCGGAGCTTACGCCGGAGACGCAGTGCGTGCACAGGAGGCATAGCGCCTACACCGGGGACGCAGCGTCCGCGCCGGAGACGCAGTGCATGCATCGGAAACGCGGTGCCTGCACAGGAGACGCGGTGCGCGCACCGGAGGCGCAGTGCCCATATCAGAGACGTAGAGCTTACGCCGGAGACGCAGTGTATGCACCGGAGACTCGGAGCTTACGCTGGAGGCGCAGTGCCTGCATCGGAGACGCGGAGCTTATGTCGGAGGCGCAGCGCCCGCATCGGAGACGCAGAGCCTAAGCCGCAGATGCAGCGCCCCGCCGGAGCCGAAGCGAACCCATGGCTCGCCATGCAGTGCTTGCCGCGGTGCGGCCGTGCAGAGCTGCTCGGTCATGGATCAGGTTTGAAGCAGGAGGAACACGTAGTGCCTCACCTAGAGATCGTTAATGTCAGCAAGTCATACATGCGCAGGAACGGTGAGCCTGTCAAAGCCCTCTCCGGTGTGTCGCTCAGCTTGGAGAAGGGGGAATTTGTGAGCATAGTTGGGCCGAGCGGGTGTGGGAAGACCACTCTCTTCGACATCATTGCCGGACTGACTCAGCCTGACTCTGGCGCCATATTCGTAAACGGGCATGACAGGACAGGGCAGACCGGATATGTGAGCTACATGCCTCAGGAGGATCTCCTGTTGCCTTGGAGGACCACTCTGGAGAACGCGATGCTGGCGCCGGAACTGAACCGATCCGCCGTGCAGGAAACAAGGATCGAAGCCAGGCGGCTCATTGATCTCTTTGGATTGTCAGGTTTTGAGGATTCGTACCCGTTCGAGCTGTCCGGTGGTATGCGGCAGAGAGTCGCATTGCTTCGGACCGTCATGTGCAGGAAAGACATCATGCTCCTAGACGAACCGTTCGGAGCGCTCGATGCCATCACAAGGCACCAGATGCAGGCATGGCTGCGGTTGGTCTGGGAGAGGCTGCGGACCACGGTCCTGTTCGTGACTCACGACGTTGAGGAAGCGATCTATCTGTCCGACCGCGTCTACGTGATGTCGCCACGGCCCGGGAGGATCGTGTGCCAGTACAGCGTGCCGTTCGGGCCGGACCGGTCAGGTATCGGTTGGTCGGGTTCAATCATCAGTGCGCCTGAGTTCGTGGCCCTGCGTGCACAAGTCATGGAAGCCCTGGCCTCGATATAGAGCCTCGATGTGTGCCCTCCATGCGCAGCCCTCGCACAGACCCGCCACGCGCAGCCTGCGCACGGAGTCGTCATGCACAGCCTCATCACTGATCGCCGTGCAGAGCCCCGGGCAGAGCCTTCACGCAACGCTCCACGCAGAGCGAAATGACCAGTAGGTGAGCAAAACCCAGCCTTGGCGAGTCACAGCCAACATTTTCCTAACAAACCCGATAGATGTAAGCGGGATGCTTATTTGACCACTACCTCGTCCTTGCTTCTCAGTTGTTGGTGGCGTACAATTGTAGTGTCGATAAGCTTCCATGTTCTCCTGGGCGATAGGGATGGTGTTGGCATGGAGGACGCTAACGTTCAGGCGTTTGAGCGAGTGTATGAGGTAACGCACCGGCTGTTTTCCTCGTGCGACCTCAACGACACCATAGCCGCAATCGTCGACGTAGCTGTCGAATGGGTCGGTGCCGACTACGCGAGCGTCATCCTGTTTGACGATCAAGGCCGGATATCCTACGAAGTCGAAAACCTCTCCAACATTAAGCCTCTCAGCAAGAGAATCCGTTCTCACGGGATCACAAACCGCATTGTCTCCTCAGCCAAGCCTGTTTTTGTACCCGACACCTTGAGCCATGAAGAAACCAATCCTGAGCTTCGCAAGTCTGGTGTCAGATCATATGTCGGCATGCCGCTCACCGTCGATGAGCGCGTCCGGGCAGTGCTCTACGTGTACAGCACCGGGAGTCACACATTCGACAAACATAAGGAAATGCTCACCATCATCGCACGATTTGCAGAGCTCGCAATCAAGAACGCCGACCTCGTTCAGAATATGAAGGCGCTGGCTACTCGAGACGGCCTTACGAGTTTGTACAACTACAGGTATTTCCACGAGAGGTTGAGCGAGGAGATCAAGCGGACCAGACGCAGCGGCGGGCAGCTCGCAGTGGTGTTCATGGATTTGGACGACTTCAAGCTAATCAACGATACCTGCGGGCATCCTAGTGGTGATCAGGCACTGCAGCACTTCGCTAACGTGTGTCGCTGCTCAGTCCGATCGTGCGACGTGGTGGCACGGCCAGGCGGAGATGAGATCCTTATGCTGTTGCCTTCGACGAGCGGTGATCAGGCCCGAATGGTTGTAAGGAGGATTCAGGAGGCACTAAAGGGTAACCCGCTGCATTTCGCTGATTGTGATGAGCAATGTCAACCGGTCAGATTGACAGTGAGCGCGGGTATCGCGGTGTGCCCCGATGATTCCACGGACGATCGCGAGTTGATAAGAATCGCTGATGAGCGCCTGTTTGCGGAGAAGCGGGCGAAAGCCGACGCCCTTTCGGCAAGGAAATCCCGACGCCTTTGGCTGCGGAACGCATGATGCAACACGATATATGATTGTAGCTGAGGGGTGTTAGGGTGATCGACTTCCATTGCCACATCCTCCCTGGTCTTGACGATGGTCCACGTTCGTGGGACGAAGCCCTTGAGATGGCACGCATAGGCCAGTCAGACGGAATCTCCGAGATAGTGTGTACGCCTCATATCAAGAAGGGATACGCCACTCCTGCGCTGCGCGAGATCTCTGAGACGGCGGAAGAGCTGCAGTCCCGGGCGCGGGAGTCGGGCATATCCGTGAAGTTCCACCCCGCAGCAGAGGTCGCAATAGAGCGCAATCTGCCGGACCTCATTGAGCGGGGAGAGATCACGACCATCGGAGGGTCGGCGCGGTACTTACTGATCGAGTTCCCATGGGAGGGCATCCCGTCCTACACCGAGACAGTGATTTCAGAGCTTGTCTCTATGGGAATAACTCCCGTCATCGCCCACATGGAACGCTACCATCAAGTCATCACTGACCCGGGAGTAGCCGGCAAGATGATTGACTTAGGTGCCCTGGTGCAGGTTAATGCGGGAAGCATCATGGGCATGTTCGGAACGCAAGTCCAGGAGACGTCGCACATCCTGCTGACCCACTACATGGCGCATGTCATCGGTTCAGATGCTCATTCGTCCGGCAAGCGTTGCCCTCAGATGAAAGAGGCCCGCGACGTCATAGAGGGCATGCTGGGCGAAGAAGCCGCTGTCAGGCTGACAGAACTGAACGCGTCGGAGATTCTTGCAGGACGGCGACTGGAACCCTGGGCTTCTGCCAGATATGAAGGTCCACGGGCGCCGGCATGGAGGAGAGGTATCGCGGGTCGGATTGCGTTCTACATCACGAGGCAGCTGCGAGGAAGGCGGTAGGGCCTGGGCGGCGGGCCTGGGCGGCCGGCCTGGCCTGTCAGACTGGCCGGTCAGACTGGTCTGTCATACTGGCCTGTCTGCTTGCTGATGGGCAGGCGGGCGCCTCCGACGGGCAGTCAGGCCTGGTAAGAGGCCGTCCGGCACGGCCGGCGGCAACCCAGCCTCCTCAGAGACAGTCCACGTCCAGCTCGGGCGGCAGCAGTCCACGTCCAGTCCCGGCGGCAGTCCAGGCCCAGCTCTGACTGCGGCAGTCCAGGTCCAGTCCCGGCGGCAGTCCAGATCCAGCTTTGGCGGCGGCGGTCTAGGTCCAGTCCCGGCGGCAGTCCTGGTCCAACTTCGACGCCGGCAGTCCACCTCCAGCGACGGCAGTCGAGGTCCAGCTCCGGGGGCGGCAGTCCAGGCCCAGCCCCGACTGCGGCAGTCCAGGTCCAGCTTCGACGGCGGCCGTCCAGGTCCACCTCCAGCGGCGGCAGCCCGGGTCCAGCTTCAGCGGCGGCAACCTTGCTCCGACCCTGGCAGTCCAGCCTTCGCCACTCGACCCGTCAGCTCCCCCGCCAGTCGCTCCCACCAAAGCCATCAGCGCCCTCCTCTGCGTTTTCCTTTCATAGTAACGTCAAGATAGCGGTGGGAAAATACAACTGATCCAGCACAGGAGGGAGCGTTGATATGTCACATCTAAACCAGATGGAGCTTCAGGATTTGAGGCATTTGATAGGAGTCCACGAAACCTCGTATAGGAAGCTTGATGACTACGCGAAGCGGGCGACTGACCCTGAGATCAAGCAAATGTTCCAGCAGTCTGCTCAGTCTGCGCAGCAGACTAAGCAGAAACTCATGTCCTTTCTACAGTAGCGACTCGGGCAACACTTGGGATCGATGAATCCACCACAGGAGATGAACTGAATGCAGGACAAAGATATGGTCAATGATGTCCTCGAGGGCTTGAAGGGCAGTCTCACCGACTATGCGAGGGCGATATCTGAGAGCGCCAACCCGCAGCTCCGTCAGACATTGACCCAGGTCAGGAACGACTGCGAGATGTTCCAATACCAGCTTGCCCAGACGGCGATGAAGAAGGGTTGGTACACCCCGGCCCAGCCCGCGAGTCCACAAGAGATATCCCAAGTCAGATCAGCGTTTCAGGGTTAAGTAGGCCAAGGCTGAGCAGGCCAAAGCTCGGCAGGCCAAGACCAAGCAGGCCTAGTGAGTTAGGCCAAGGCCAAGCAGACCTAGCGAGTTAGGCCAAGACCAAGCAGGTCGAGTGGGTCAGGCCTGGGTTGGCTAGGCGTGGTTCGAGCAGGTCAACGTCGGGCATGCCCGGGTCGTGCAGTCAAGGTTTGTCAGGCCGAGATTGGGCAGCCCCAGGCTGAGCAGGCCAAGACTGAGCAAGTCTATGTTGAGCATGCCTAGGTTGAGCTGGTAAGAGTCTGCCGGCTTGACTGCCATTTCGCACGCCAGCCAGAGATCCAGATCGGCGCGTGTCTGAACTCAGCAAGCGAAGGAGCCTGCCGCATGCAGTGATCACGACTGCTCGGCAGGCTTCTTACCGACAGGCCTCCTGTCGCGAGGCTTCCTGTCGGCAGGCCCCTCATTGACTGGCCTACTGTCCGGGGGGCTTCCTGTCGGCAGGCCCCTCATTGGCAGGCCTCCTGTCGCGGGGCTTCCTGTCGGCAGGCCCCTCATTGGCAGGCCTACTGTCGCGGGGCTTCCTGTCGGCAGGCTACTCACTGACAGACCTACTGTCGGGGTGCTTCTTATCGTCTGATCGACAGGCTTCCTAGAACACGTCCGTTACGACCGCTTTCCACTCAAACGTCTGCCGAGTGGGAGGTCTGACGTCGAATGATTCGCAGAAGAACGGGTCTCCCGCCTTCACGTCCTGCCTGATGTAGTACACGTCATCGAACCAAGGGATCACGTCTTCTCCCAGCTTCTCGCCAACGACTATCCGGACACCCGTGATCCGACCAGTCGAGGTGAACTCGCCCATCAGGGCAGCAGTCCTTCTTGTCCAGTTGTAGGTTATGCTATGGATGGAGACACCGGGAGCACTCGGTTGTCCCATCGCCAGGTCCTTTGCGCGATCAAAGGAGCATCCGGCCGACACCAGCGGCAGGCCAACAAACAGCACTATGGCAAGGGTAACGAGCCTCTGGGAAAGAGCACTGAGTCTGCAGGTCCTCATCTGTCTCACTCTCCGGAGATGGTCAGCGGCGGTTGAGGTCAGCTAAGGTTTGCCGAGTAGGGCATATGATAGGACTAATGCATATGATAGCATATCTGTGGGACAGCCTGCTTCTGGTAATTATCGGATGGAAGGATATCCAAAGGCTGTTGGCGAAACCAGAGTCCGGACTGTAATGCAAGATGCGGGCTATCAATCCGAGTCGAGATTGCCACGTGGAGGTATCAGCATGAAGCGGATCGGAGTTAGAGAACCGAGTAGTATCGATTCGAGAGTTCATTCCTTGCTAGCTACTTTCTCTGAGGAGTTTGATCGGAGTCCGAGTGAGGCGACAGCTTACTATGCTCCCGGCCGGGTCAACCTTATCGGTGAGCATACAGATTACAACGGTGGGTATGTCCTTCCTGCTGCGATAGACTACGGGACGATTGCGCTGACGTCGCGCAGGGATGATGGTGTGGTTCGGTTTGTGAGCACGAGCCGACAGGTGAAGGTGGCTGTGCACGTAGACGACATCCGACCGGACCCCGCGAATGACTGGGCGAATTACCCGCTCGGAGTGGTATACAAGCTCCGCAGGGCGGGGGTGGAGGTCGGCGGGGTGGACATGCTCATCGATGGAGACATACCTGGCGGAGGACTGTCGTCTTCAGCTTCGCTTGAACTGGCAACGGCAGTAGCGCTGCTGGGAGTCTGGAACCAGACGATGGATCGCGTCGAGTTGGTGAAGCTGTGCCAGAAGGTCGAGAACGAGTTCGTCGGAATCAACTCGGGCATCATGGACCAGTACGCGGTGGGAATGGGGAAGGCAGGTCATGCGATCTTCCTGGATTGCGGTAAGCTGCTCCATAGATACGTCCCGCTCCGCCTGCCGGGTTACAAGATCGTCATCTCGAACACGAAGAAGCCGAGGCATTTGGTTGATTCGAAGTACAACGAGCGCCGCGCTCAGTGCGAGGAAGCGCTCAGGATGCTGAAGAGCGTGCTTCCGAACATCGAGTGTCTCACTGATGTATCAATAGACGAGTTTGAGGCGCACTCGGGCGTGATTGATGATCCCGTTGTGCGGAACCGAGCCGAGCACATTGTGTACGAAAACGCGAGGGTGCTCTCCGCAGTGACTGCTCTGGAAGCTGGCGATCTGAACGAATTTGGGCGGCTGATGGTGGAGTCCCACAATTCGTTGCGGGACCTTTACGAGGTTACCGGCATTGAGCTGGACTCGCTAGTTGAAGAAGCGCTCAAGGTCGACGGAGTGGTCGGATCGCGAATGACGGGTGGAGGGTTTGGCGGCTGCACAGTCAGCATCGTCAAGCAGGATCAGATTGAGGAGTTCGCCAGGAGAGTTGCGGAGGGATACACAAGGACTACCGGCCTAACGCCGGAGTTCTATGTAACAGGTGCAGCTGACGGGGCACGAGAGATATAAGCTAGCAAGTCTGCAGTGGTCGGTTTCGAGGCAAGTCTGCAGCCGTCGGTTCCAGGGCAAGTTTGCAGTCGAAGGGCATATCATTACCTGTAAGGTGTAGACCTTCGCTGAAGCTGGAACCGAAGGGAGAGGAAAGACTATGAACGGGACTTCCTCTGACGGCATGACTCCTCGGACTGCGAAAGATGTGCCTGCTGCGCACGGAGGCACGACGTACGTTATGCAGCCTGGCGATACTCTGTATCTGGTTGCCAGGCGGTTTGGGATCAGGTTGAGCGACCTGATCTCCGCCAACCCACATGTCGAGGACCTGATCTCCGTCGATGCGGGAGTGTCGCTGGAGATACCCTCGGCTACGGATAAGGTGCGCCGCGACAAGTCGAAGGGCGTTCGATGCCTCATGATGCATCCCGGCAGGGCGGCACAGAAGGCTGATGGCGTGATCATACTCGACTACCGGAAGGACTGGATCGGTGTTTTGGCGCACGGTTTGCCGGCGCCTTCTCACTTCTCGGGCGAGGCATACAAGGTATGGATGCGCAACAGCGTCACCGGCGGGTATGATATCGCATTGCTGTACCCGACGCCGGGCGGGGCATGGGCAGCCAGGATGGAAGCAAGATCGCCCCTAAGCAACTACGACGCGGCGTTCGTGACTGCTGAAAGCCTGTACAACGACGAGAAGCCTGTAGGGCCTGTAGTGATCAGTGCGGGGTTTGGTCATGAGTAGCGCCTGCGCCTTCGCAGACTGTTGCGTGGCGACCCTCTGAGTGCGGGGTGGCGGAGCAACGATCGACGACCAGTGAACGCGGGACGGTTGGCGAGCACGGGCGGCTGGCGAACGCGGGGCGGTTGGCGAACGTGGGGCGGCTGGTGAAGGCGGGACGGTCGGCGAGCGCGGGATGGCCGGTGAACGCGGGACGGCCAGCAAGCGCGGGGCGGCTGGTGAAGGCGGAACGGTTGGCGAACGTGGGGCGGCTGGTGAAGGCGGAACGGCCGGCGAGCGCGGGGCTGCCGGCTAAGGCGCGACGGCCGGCTGTCGCGAGACGGCCACAGACACTGCATGGCCGAGTAACGGGGGATGGCCGGTTAGCAGGCGGCTGATTGACAGACGATGGCCGGCTAGCAGGCGGCTGATTGACAGGCGATGGCCGGTCGACAGGGGTTGCCGATGGACGCGGGACGGCCGATGGACAGGCCATGAGGCTTCTTGGAGGAGTCTAGGTGGACAACAATCGCAGAAACCGGCTCGGAATCATCAGCTTGTCCCCAACGCAGATCCTCGTCTTCGGCTATCTGATAGTCATAGTGCTTGGGTCCATCTTGCTGTCCGTTCCTGTCGCCGTGAAGGGCGGAAACCGCCTTGGATACTTGGACGCCCTCTTCACAGCGACTTCGGCTACATCGCTGACAGGGTTCGAGGTCGTAGACACAGGCGCTCGCTTCTCTCTGTTTGGCCAGCTTGTGATCTTGTGCATGATCCAGCTTGGCGGACTCGGCCTGATGACCGTAGGCACTCTGGTGTCCATGGCGCTTGGCCGCCGGATAGGTCTTCGGCATCGGATGATGATCCAGGAAGACCTGAAATACCTGACTCTCTCGGGACTTGTAAAGACGGCTTCCTCCATTGCCAAGGTCGCTCTTGCGATCGAGGGCGTTGGTGCGCTGCTTCTCTGGATCAGGTGGCGGGCGGACCTCGGAATCTGGCGGGGGCTCTACTTCGCTATCTTCCACTCGGTATCGGCCTTCTGCAACGCCGGGATGCATCTCTTCGGAGACAGCCTCAGATCATACGCAGGCGACGCGTACACCTGCCTGCTGATAGCCGCGCTTTTCATATTGGGTGGTCTTGGATTCGTAGTCTTGATGGAGCTCGCACGCGTGAGGCCCAGGCGCTATTCGTTTCATACCCGGCTCGTGCTGTATTCCAGCGGACTACTGTTAGCTGTGGCCGCTGTCTTTGTACTCGCTGCCGAGTATTCCAACCCGGCAACCCTCGGCGCCTTCAGCGGGGCAAGGAAAGCGCTTGCTGCGTTTTTCCAGGGTGCCACGCCTAGAACTGCTGGCTTCTACACGGTGTCCATCCCCGCTATGAGGCCCGTGACGCTGCTGTTTTTCATGGGGCTGATGTTTGTGGGGGCGTCTCCTGGTTCGACAGGTGGAGGAGTCAAGACTACTACCACGCTAGTGGTGCTTGCGACCCTTGTGTCTTTCGTCAAAGGCGACGAGGAGTCCGGTATGCTCTACCGAAGGTTTCCGAGAGGCATAGTGCAGCGGTCAATGGTGGTGGTTACGACAGGATTTCTGCTGGTTGCAGTCGCTTCGCTCATCTTGCTGAGCGTCGAGCCGTTTGAGCCTACGCGAGTGTTGTTTGAGGCTGTAGCGGCCTTTAGCACTGCCGGACTCTCGACCGGCATCACGCCGTCGCTGTCGCCCGTTGGCCGCATCGTCATCATGTTCACGATGTTTGCTGGCAGGGTCGGCCCGCTGACGATTGCAATGGCGATCGGACACAAGAGCCACCGCCCGAGCTTCCGGTACCCAGAAGGAAAGGTGATTATCGGCTAAGTGTCAGTTCGGTAGGTGCCGGGTAGATGCTGGTTTGATGCAGGATTGCCTGAGTAGGCCTAGGTACCTGAGTAGGGCTGGATGCCAAAGCAGGTTCAGGTACCTGAGTAGGGCTGGCTGCCAAAGCAGGTTCAGGTACCTGAGTAGGGCTGGCTGCCAAAGCAGGTTCAGGTGCCTGAGTAGGGCTGGCTGCCTAAGTAGGTTCAGGTACCTGAGTAGGGCTGGGTACCTGAGTAGGCCCAGGTACCTGGGCAGGACTGGGTGCCTAAGCAGGGCCAGATCGTTGGAATAGCAGTGAGCGCCACTCGATTTCAGCGCAGTCACGAGTTCCCGTGCGACCGCGAGTTCGTGCGCGACCACGAGTTCGCGTACGACCACGAGTTCCCGTGCGACCACGAGTTCGTGCGTGATCACGAGTTGCTGGGCGACCACGAGCTCCTGCGCGATCACAGGTTGCAGGGCGACCACGAGTTCGTGCGTGATCACGAGTTGCTGGGCGACCACGAGCTCCTGCGCGATCACAGGTTGCAGGGCGATCACGAGTTGCAGCGCGCTCGAGGACTCCACCGCGATCACGAGTGCGGCGCTTTCGCCGTGTAGTATAGGAGGACAAGCCCTTGGTCCACTACCTTCTTCCCGCGTACAACGAAGAGGAAAACATCGGACCCTTACTCACCAAGATATCAAGCGTGATGGACCAGACTGGCGACAAGTACGCGATCATAGTCGTGGATGATGGTAGCCAGGACAGGACTGTCGAGATCGTCCAGTCTGCGGCAGTGTCTATCCCCATTCATCTTGTCAGGCATTCTGGGAACAGGGGATTGCACGAATCTCTCCGCAATGGGATCAAGACGTTTCTCGACCTTTCGGAGGATTCGGATGACGTCTTGGTTGCAATGGATGCCGACAACACTCACGAGCCCTCGTCGTGTCCAGAGATGGTAAGGCTGATCAGCGAAGAGGGCTATGACGTGGTGATTGCCTCGAGGTACAGGCCGGGCAGTCAGGAGGTTGGCCTGTCTATCAGTAGGCTGGTCATGAGCAGAGCGGTCAATCTCATGCTCTCCGCGCTGTTCAGGATCGAGGGAGTCCGGGATTATACCTGCGGGTTTCGGGCGTACAGAAGGAAAGCTCTCGAGCGCGCGTGGAAGGCGTATGACAGTCGCTTCATTGAGTCCACCACGTTCAGTGCGACAGCGGAGATCCTCCTCAAGATGGGGAAAATCGGGATCCGAGCGACTGAAGTGCCATTCGTGCTGCGATACGACCAGAAGGGCGGTGCAAGCAAGATGAAAGTGCTGACCACCGTCCTTGACTACTTCAGGATGATGGGTCGAGTCCGAAGGGCGCCGGTGCAGATGGAGGCAGGTGAAAAAGAACGACCTTGACGACTGTGCCAGCGCCAGGGGCGCGGGTGCGGGCGGAGGCGGACGAGTGAGAGTGGCTCGGACTGGGGCGGACAGGTGAGAGTGGCTCGGACTGGGGCGGACAGGTGAGAGTGGCTCGGACTGGGGCGGACAGGTGAGAGCGGCTCGGACTGGGGTGGACGAGTGAGAGTGGCTCGGACTGGGGCCGGGGAGTGCGAGTAGTCCGGATCGGGGCAGATCAGCAAAGGCGCTGCAGGCGGAGGTAGGCGAATGAAGTCGGCCAGGAGGTTCCAGACGAAGACGGCTATCAGGTATGCTCTACTCACAGTGGGTGTTCTGGTCTTCGCGTACTTCATCGCAACGGTGGACGTTGCTCTCGCTATGTCGAGCTTGCGAGGGGCCGGTTTGGGCTATATGGCAGGGGCGGTGGCGGCCTCCTTGCTGAACATCGGAGTCAAGGCACTGCGGTGGCAGTGGATGGTTTCACGGGTCAGCTCGGTTCGAATGTCGGTCGGCATTTCCGTCGGCTCAATCTACGCCGGCGTTGCATCTGCGAGTCTAGTGCCGGGAAAGGCGGTAGACTTCGCAAAGCCTCTGATCGCGAAGGGCTCCTACGACGTGCCGCTCACCAATTCCACCACTGCAATGCTGATCGAGAGGGTGGCGGATACTGTCGTTGTCGCGCTGATCTTCCTCGTCTCGGTTCCGTTCATTCCAGGCGTGAGGGGCACGATAGTGCAGAGTGTTCTCGTGCCCGTTGCTGGCGTGTTCACGTTGGTGGTCTTCCTTGGTCTGGTCTTCAGGCGCCAGGCGGAGCGCCTGCTAAAGGCTCTTGTGGCCTGGCTCCCGCCTGAGAAACGCGTATCCGCCACCCTCAGCCGGATCGTCGACGGGTCGATGAAGAGTCTGTCTGCATCGACGGACCGCACGGGACTGGCGCTTCTACTTATTCTCTCGCTGGCAGCAATGGTCCTTGAGGTAGTCCGGTTCTTTTTGGTTCTTCTTAGCTTGGGTGTTCACGTCAGCCTGCCCGCAGTTGGTTTGCTGTACACTGCATCAATTCTAGTGTCATTCGTTTCGTTCGTCCCGGGAGGAGTCGGCGTTACAGAAGCATTTCAATCGGCGTCACTTCAACTGCTGGTGGCTGCAGGACCAGCGAGAGAAGTGGCAAAAGGAGCTGTCCTGATCGACAGGGTAATCTCTTACTACCTCGTGGTCGCCATCGGAGCGATCCTGCTTATGTGGTATCAGAGGTCATATGCTGGTTCTGAGAAAGGCCCGGAGGGGAGTGTCTGATGTGAGTGCGTTGGCGGCGGTAACTCAATCAACCAGGGCGCAGATGCTCTGCCTTGTGATAGCAGTGGGAGTTGCATCTGTGTTTCCGTTTCTGGGGTCTCCCAGCTTATGGGATTTCGATGAGGCGTTCTATGCCGAGATCTCCCGAAACATGGCCGAAGGGAAAGACTGGGTTGTGCCAGTCTTCAACGGGAGTGTCCGCTTCGACAAGCCACCTCTGCTCTACTGGTTGACGGCCTTGTGGTACAAAGCGTTCGGCCCGAGCGAGTTGGGCGTGAGGATCTTCCCCGCATGCTTTCTGGTAGCGACATGCGCAATGACGTTCTTGATCGGTGAACGCCTGTTCACTGCCAGAGTCGGACTTCTCTCAGGCGTAATACTCAGCACCAGCGCACTCACAATGATCCTCGGGAGAATGGGCCTCATGGACACGGGGCTCATGTTCTTCGTAGTTACGGCTGTGTATCTGCTGCTCACTGCTGGCGAGCGGGCTAGATTGGCAAGGTACATTGGATCAGGTGCGCTGATAGGCCTTGGCATGCTCATCAAAGGTCCGATTGCCGCCTTTCTCGCGCTTGTGTCTGCGCTCGGCGCACTAGGACCGGTCAGATTTTTCAGACGGTTACGTGAACCAGGACTATGGCTTACTGCATTGACCGGACTTGCCGTAGCAGCTCCATGGCATGTGCTGATGTGGCTGAGATTCGGTCGTGAGTTCTACGAGAGATACTTCGGGTTTCACCAAGTCTCTCTCCTAACCGATGAAATGCTAGGCCACGGCGGCCCGTTCTACTACTACGTCGTAGTCATCATCGTTGGCCTGCTGCCCTGGTCGTCAGTACTTGCTCGCATGCCATATGCGCTGAAGGATTTGATGGTCTCCAATGACACCGCCGGCAGACGAGAAGCAGTCAAGCGCCTACTCTGGTGGTTTGCGCCTGCCTTTGTGTTTTTCAGCCTGATCTCGACTAAGGCCCCGGCGTGCGTACTCCCGGTTCTGCCTCCATTCTGCGTCCTGCTTGCCGCGACGTGGCTTTGGGGTGTTCCAGGGACGCGATCAGAATCCGAGGGGAAGTCCACAGAGACTGAGGCAGAATCCACCGACACGCAGGCGAAGTCCATGGAGACCGGGGCGGAACCCACGGGAGCTCACGCGAAGTCCATGGAGACTGGGGCAGGATCCACAAGAACTCAGGCGAAGTCGGCCGAAACCTCTGCGGACAGCGCAGTGGCGTCAGTCCGCCGAATCCTCTGCCGAATGGCGGCCTTGATTGCCCGAACGCCGCCGGCCGCAGTAACTGCGGTCGTCTCGCTCCTCGTCGTGATTGCTCTCATGCTCTTCAGAGATCAGGTTCCTGCCCGGTATGCATATGCGTTCTGGTTCTTGGCTGCGCCGTTCATTGCGACAGCCGCCGTTTCTGTTGGAGGCCTTCTCGTTGCGGTCAGGTCGCGGAGTCGCTTTGTCTACTTGTGGACTGCGGCGGTTTATGCAGGTGTGTTTGCAATCGCTATCGGATACATAGCAATGCCGGTTCTCGATGTGTTGAAGCCGAACAAGCCTCTGGCGGAGTTCGTGCGAGAAAACGTGGAGCAGGACGTAGCCGTCGGAGCGATGCTGACCGGCCAGGTTGACGCCAGCACGGTATTCTACCTGCGTCGCCCCGTGACTCCGTTGGAACGACCGAGTGAGACTGCGCGGTTCCTTGCTGAGCACGAACGCGGGTGCGTGATCCTTTGGGATCATTTCATTCCCTCAGTTGAGGCCCTTGTCGGCCGCAGTGTCAACGTACTTGCGTCTGCGCACGATGCCTCAGTGGTGACAGTATCGCTTCCTCTCACGAGAGAGCTGTCCGAGTCGACGAGCACGGAAGGGCCGTCTTGATCAAAGTTGCTTCCAGTACACAGGGAGTAACAGCATCGCGATGATCAGCCCTGTGATCGATATGAGAGGGAGGCTGTAGACGGCTGCACGTAGTTTCCTAGCAAGTGCCAGCACTCCAAACGCGATTTGCGAGAGACCGACGGACAACAGTATCGGGAGCACGATTGGAAGGTAATCTGGGATTTCTTGTGTGAACTGGACAAAGACATATGCCACGGCCAGGAGGAACACGGGCACCACAATTGCGAGATCGAGTATGGCGACTTTCCGCAATGGGTTAGCTGGCCTCGCATCGTCGGTCGGCCGTTCGGTCCTGCGCCTGAAAGGATCGCCTTCGAGTAGGCTTGCTATATAGCGAGCGACCATGATGGATAGCGGGGGAAAGACCGGGATAAGGTATCTGATGACCCGCCACCTTATCGCGAACGCAAACAGCAGTCCCACGACAGCCCACGTTACGATTAGGGTGTCGCTGCTGCTTCGCTCCTTCTTTATTCTCGCCACGCAGTCCCTGATGCTTGGCCAGAGGAGTGCCGACCATGGCAAGAATCCAACGATCAGAAGCGGTATGTAGCTCAGCCACTCGAGTATCTGTCTGATCACCGCCAGGTGTTGGGCGGCCGGATCATGCATGAATCTCACGTTCCCTGAGAGCAAGAGCACGTCGATCAATTCCCGCCCCTGCCGGGCGTAGGCCGCCGCATACCAGGGGCAAGCTACGGCTGCCGTGACGGCAATACCCAGTGCTGTGTGGAGCACCCAACCTGAACGTGTGGAAAAAGGTAGGTTCAGTCGCGCACCGCGGCGATATGTGGCAAGAAAGCACGCTAAGATGATCCCCGCCGGCACCACTAGCCCGCTCAAACCGCGGTTCAAGAGGCCTAGTCCTAGAGTGACGAAGATACCATAGAACGATGCCAGGGAGCGCCGTCTCATTGTCCTGATGAGGAAGAGGATGCCCAGGCAGATCAGAAACAGGCCCGGGATATCCTGCTGCGGAACGAACCCCATATAGTAAAAGAGGATCGAGGAAAGAAGGACCATGGCACTCAGCATCGATGTCTTGCGGTCGTAGTACTCTCGGGCGATCAAGTACGTAAGCACAACGCAGCCGAGTGCGACCGCGATGTGCCACGCTCTGGTAGTCAGCGGACTCTCGCCAAATACGCTGAAGGATGCGGCGATTGGCCAGATGCTGAGCGGTGGCTTGTCGACTATGGACATCCTTTCGGATCGCAAGACAATCCAATCGCCCGAATCCACCATGTTCCGTGCGATCTCTGCATATAGCAGGGTATCGCCGTCTGTGAGCGGCGCAGGGAAGGCGAATAGGTAGACGCCGATGCCAACTGCAATTAGGATCAAGACGGACTTCAGATCTACGAATCTGCTTACGGGTGTTTGCATGCTTGCTTTCCTCCAGCGAACCTCGAGTTGCTGCGGATCTGCCGTGGAGATGCCGAAGAGCTTCAAGGGAGGCGCCCTATGCTCGCGGTCAGATACCAACCAAGCGGTTGCGCCCTTTTCTCTCGATCTCTAGTCTGGTGTACAGCACGATTAGCCTGTCCATCTCCTCTGCGATCTCCAAGAGGCGGGGGGGGTTGCTCGAGCGGAGACCCACCGTGTGCCGCCTCAAGCTCCTTGCGCACCTCTGCTATCCTTTGCTTGAGCTGCCTCGAACGGCCATCGTATGTATCGAGCGACTCGAGGTCTGTCAATCGGCCCATGTCTGTCCTCCTGCTAGGTCTCCGAACTCCTGATACTTCGCCCTGGAAGTACCAGTCTCCTCCGCATCTGCTGTCTCAAGATCTGTGCCAATGGACTTGTTCGGCGTCGAGGGTTTGACCTGCGTTGATGGGTTCCGCCGGGTCAGTGGACTTGATCGGCGTCAGTCGACCTAACCTGATTCGATTGATCCGGCCTGTACCAAGGGACCTTGCCGAAGTCAGCAGAGTTGCGCTCCTGCGCGAGAACGGTCCCGGGCCAACTGGTGATCTTGGCTGGAGACCGTTCTCGCATAGGCGAGTGCGTGGTGAATGAGTGAGCAGTCGCTATCTCCCGAACGCCGACGACTCACCATGATTTGCAGTCATCTGATTGTCAGAGTGGACTCGACTAACGGACTGAAAGCGAGGTGGCAGATCACAGGGGGTGCCGTCGGGTCGAATCGCCCGGCCCTAGCTATAGTTAGGGAGTACTCCACCTTCATGTTACTTCAAATGAAGGACTGGGACAAGTAGGATTTGCCTAGAGGGACAAAAATCACCCTTCCTTGTGTCAACATCCATGTGGTTCCAGCCTGGAGAGTGAACCCTATGTCACGGTGGGAAGACGCCATCGGCCCCAAGATCAGAACGGCGAGGCTTCGAGCCAATATGTCCCAGGAGCGGCTTGCTGAGAAGGCAGGGCTTGCCGCCGGCTACATTTCTCAGATCGAAACCGGCCGCAAGACACCGTCGGCAAAGGCGATCTCGAGAATATCAGAGGCTCTTCAGATGGATATGGCTGAGTTCCTCCTGCGTGACAGAGAGATTTCCAGTGAGAGGGACGCTTGGATCTCACGAATCGTCAGACTGCTAGAGGCGCGATCGGAAGCCGACCTCAGGTTTGCCTACGACATCCTAGCCCGCATGTTCGAGCATTTCACCAGCTATGAAGGAGAATCGAGGGGTTTGTAGAAGAAGTCACTTGACGCCAGGGATCTGGAAAGTGCGGCGTCGCTGTTTTGGCGCGACTGCGTCCAGGCGATGAGCGTCTATGTAACTGAGATCTCTGAGTCCTTGTGTCGGAGACCTCTGACTTCAGCGTCGACTGGACGTCCGGGCCGGCTGGACTGCCGGGCCGGCTGGACTTGGGGGTCGACCGGACTTTCGGGCCGGTTGGACTTTTCGATCGACCGGGCTTCCGAATCGATCTGACTTCAGCGTCGACTGGACTTCCGAATCGACTCGATGTCCGAGTCAACCAGGCTTCCGAGTCGATCGGGCTTTCGAGTCAACCGGACTTCCAGATCGGCCGGACTTCCGATTCCAGACAGTGGCGGTCAAGGAGGGCCTCGTGTGAGCGTCGGCGACAAGATTCTGATAGTCGATGATGAGCCGGACATCCCCAGGTTGCTTCGCTCGTACTTGCTGCGCGAGGGACTGGTTCCTCTCGTGGCTGAGACAGGCGCTGAAGCGATCAGAATGACGAGGGACGATAACCCCTCGCTCATCGTGCTGGACATCATGTTGCCTGATATCGATGGATTTGAGGTGTGCCGCAGGGTTCGGAGGTTCACTGACTGCCCGATCATATTTCTGACTGCTAGGACAGAAGAGGCGGACAAGGTCCTTGGCTTCGGTTTGGGCGGAGATGATTATGTCGTCAAGCCGTTCAGTCCGAGGGAGCTTGTGGAGCGCATTAAGGCGAACCTGCGGAGGTCAACGGCTGCGAGCAGGCGGGGCGGGGCTGACGATCAGGGCGACTATCGAGCAGGGCTAGAGCGGCACTTCGGGGACGGGGCGCCCGGGGTAGCCGGGGTGGCTGGGGTAGCAGGGCTGGCTGGAGTAGCCGGGCTGGCTGCCGACGGTGCACTGAAGCGAGCGGTCTTTGACGACTGCGTTCTTGATCTGGAATCCTATCAGCTGTCTGTCGGTGGCCAAGAGGTGCCAATGACGAGCAAGGAGTTCAGCCTGCTGAGGATGCTTGTGACGAACGCCAATCGGGTATTCACGAAAAAGCAGCTGTTCGAGGCAGTTTGGGAAGAGGAGTGGGTCGGAGGAGACAACACCCTAATGGTCCACATTCACCGTCTCAGACAGAAGATTGAGCAAGATCCATCAGCGCCTAAACGCATCGTAACCATCCGGGGTATTGGGTACAAGTTCGTGGGAGAGGTTGATTGGGTTGCCGTCTAGAACCAGGATTCTCCTGGGTCTCATAGGAGCCTTTCTCCTCATGCTGGCCGCGCTGTTTGTAGCAGTGTACCATGTCATCCCGTGGATGAGCATGAGGTACCCGGAGGTTTTCTTTGACCCCAAGACGGTCATGAGATCCGTCTTCCTGCTGGCAGTCGGCAGCGTTGCGATAGCCTTTGCACTTGCCTACCTGGTATGCCGCGTCTTTCTGATCTCGCCCCTTGAGCGACTCAGCGCCACGGTCCACAATCTCACCGGCAGAGACTACGGCTCACGAATGCACGTTCCCAGGAATGACGAGCTCGCCCAACTCGCAAATGCCCTTAATGACATGGTCACCCGCCTCAGCGACTACAGGCACTCTGAGCACACATTGGAAGTCTACCGAAGAGAGCTGATCGCAAGCGTGAGCCACGACCTGCGAACTCCGCTGGCGATGGCCAGGGGATACATCGAGGCTCTCAGAGATGGAGTGCTTCCAGAGGGAATGACCACAGATCAGTGCCTCGAGCTAGTCGAAGACAAAATCAACAGGCTGAGTGCGCTCATAGACGATCTCTTCCTGCTTTCGAGATGGGAGAGCAGGCGATACCCGATGAGCCCAGTCCTTGTCGAGTCCTCTGAGATGCTGAGGAACATCCTTGCCGGGCTCGTGCAGGACTGCGAGGTTAGAGGAGTCTCGCTTGAGGCCGACATTCCCGACGTCGCTCACAAGGTTTACGTCGACGTGTCTGCGATGGAGCGGGTCGTCGTGAACCTCATTACCAATGCACTGAGATATGTCTCAGAGGGCGACAAGATCATGGTTTCCCTGAAGAACCGGCTCGACGGAGTGGAGATTGTCGTGGAGGACACTGGACCCGGGATACCTGAGGACATCCTGAGCCACATTTTCGAGCGCTATTACTCGCACAAACCGAAGGAAGTGTCCACACACGCCGGGGTCAAGACGGCGTCTACGTCCAGGGGAGAGAAGACGTTGGACGGCAGCCTCGCCACGTACGGCACGGGTCTCGGCCTGGCCATAGTCAAGGAGATTGTGCAGGCTCACGGCGGGCAGGTGTATGCCGCCAACCGCCCGCTGGGAGGCAGCAGGTTCGTCATTGTGATACCTCGCCGCTTCAGGTCGTCGAGACTGGTGAAGGCCCGCGGAGGAGCGCAACATGGCACTGCTTCTTGACCTTGCCCTTCTTTCATATAGAGGGCTACTAAGGCGGCCGGTGGCATGTGTCTGCATGTTGGTGGCGGTGGCGCTGAGCTGCGTTGGCGCGACGGTCCTGATGGACGGGATCCATGCAGTTACGGGGCTGAGCGCCCCGGACGCCGATCCCCAGGACGACGCAGGGTTTCTTAGGCTGGGACGAGCGTGGCCAGGCATTGAACAGCCCGAGATGGTCAGCACCGGCCGATTGTCCCCGCTCATAGAGATGCTTCGGCACCTGGGTTGTTCTGTGTCGCCAGTGTTCATCTACGGGGAAGACAATGAGAAGCACGTTCAACACGGCCTGAGCGATTACTACATCCGCTCGGGGTTCATGGGTGTGGGCTCGGACTACGCTCGGATAATGGACTCTGTCCTGCAAGTCATCGGCGGGCGCTTTTTCGATGAAGGCGAAGTCGACTCGTCGCTGAGGGTCGCAGTGCTCGGCACTTCGCTGGTATCGCTGATGCACGAGCCCCAGGACTTCGCCCTGCCACGGCAGATCTCAATCGAAGGTATCAGTTATGAAGTGATCGGCGTCGTAGCAGAGGGATCCGGGCAGAGAAGCCGCTACGACGAGATGAGTGTGGCAGGAAGAATCATCCTGCCGTACACGACGTTAGCCGAGCATGCTGCAGCCGTGTTTGGGGACAGGCCAGCTCTCAGTGCTGTTGCGTACCGGCATCCCAGATCCGTCACCGGCCGATTCGTCGATAGAGTCATCAATGAATGGCTCAGAGAAAATGATCTGCTTGAGGGCAGGTTCGTGTCTCACGTCACGAGTCTTTCCTTGACAGCGCCCGAAGGGGCCGCACGCAAGCAGGGCCCACCTTTGTCAGCAGCAGTGTACGTGTGGATTGTCTTGTTTGCTGTTGTCTCCGGGGCTGTCTTGGGGTACATTCGGATGGCCGACCGGGTCGGTGAACTTGCGCTCGCCCGAACCGTCGGCGCGTCTCCGCTGCACCTTACGCTTCAAATCGGCATAGAGAGTCTGTTGCTAGCGTTCCTTGGCAGCACACTTGGTGTTCTGGTCTCTACCCTCGTCGCTCGACCTCTCCTAGTGAGCCTCGCAGGTCTAGACCTCGCTCCAGTGGGCGGGCTCCGCCTCTGGCTTCTGACCATGACACTTGCCTTTCTCTCCAGCTTCGCGGGTTCAGTGAGATTTGCATTGTGGAAGCGCATCCTGTAGCGAGCGCTCCGTACTGTCGCTGTCAGTAGGCCCCGCCAGCGCTGTAGCCGGACTGGGCTGACTGCTGGGTGCGCCTGGGCACCTCTTTACTTTGCCACAGCGAGTGCGATGGAAAGAACGGACTCAGCTCCTATTAGCAGGGGCATCAGTAACTGGCAACATGACCCAGACCGTCGGTAATACGACAGAGACTTCTCCCGAGTGTCCCCCAGATCCACTAGAAAGCGTCAGGCATCTGGAGTAAATTGGCATGTATGTTTGACTCGGTCAGCGCGTTGGCTCGGTCCAAAGCCCCTACGTTCCTAGCCTCGAGAGGAGTGGTGGAAAGCAAGGTCACAGCTTCGCCTAGCAGGGGCGTCGGCGGCCGGCAACATGACCCAGACCGCCGGTTATACGACGTGGACTTCTCCCTAGTGTCCCCCAGGTCGACCAAAAACCGTCAGATAAATGGATAGAACTGGGATTCGTGTTCGGTTCGATCGGTGATTTCGCCTAAGTCAGAAGACTCTCTTGTTCAGCCCCATCGGTAGCAGTGGAAAGAAGGGACTCCGCCCTGAATATCAGGGCCATCAATAGTCGGTAACATGACCCAGATCGTCGGTGAGGCGACCGAGATCGTCGGTAAGGTGACCCAGGTCGTCGGTGAGGCGGTCCAGATCGTCGGTGAGGCGGTCCAGATCGTCGGTGAGGCGGTCCAGATCGTCGGTGAGGCGATCCAGATCGTCAGCGAGGCGACCCGGACCGTCGGTGAGAGGGCCCGGGCCGTCGGTAGCGCCTTCCAGACTTCCCATGCACAACACCAAGATGGTTTCATCGAGGCATCGTCCTTGCGATTAAGGAACATTTAAGAGCCAGGTAAGGCCGTATTAATGTAAGGGTGTTACAATGATTGTTGGATCCTGCAAAAGGCGTTGACCTTTGGCCGCCCTGTGGGGACGGGCCGCTAACCTCGGCGAGAGGATCGTTTGATGGGCACGAGGTACTTGTCTGCAGCAAGTGCTACACAGCTCGCGGTGCTGACCGCGATGCTCGCCCTGTGTCTCAATTTGAGCACTGGGCTGTCGGAACACGAGACTCGGCTTTACCAGCTGTACGGTGACCGGGTCTTCAGTGTGCGCGCGGTTCTGGCAGATTCAGGATCGCTCTACAGATTCGATCAACACGACATGATGGTGCTCCAAGACGGCCTAAGAGATCAAGGGATTGCCGTTGCGGGGCTCAATTTGTCTTATATTGACGCTCGCGAGATCGAAGCTGCTGTCGACGGAGTAGCGACGCGCACTCACCAGGCGCCAACAAGAGTGGCGCTCGTAGATGCTAGTCCTCTCTACTTCGATATCGCAGGCCTGCCTTTAGGGCTGCACAGTCCAGGTTCAGCAGTGCTCACCCCCAGCGAGGACTATGCTCGCGGCCAGTATTCATACACTCAAGCCGGTAGCGCCCAGCCATGCGTCATCAGCCGAGACCTAGCCTCAAGGCTTTTCCAGCGTGATTCGTCGGTAGGCCTCTCGCTGGTATTATCTGGAGGGAGACAGCTGGTTGTCGTAGATGAGGCCACGAACGAGTACCTTGTGCCCATAATCGAGGAACTAACTCCCGCCGGACTCGTCCATAGGCCTGAGCGGTTTGTGATTTACAGACCAGTATTGGATCAGACCGCTTCAGGGAGCTATGGATACCTCCTGTTCCAGATACAGGGGAATACCAGCTTGATTGACGCCATGAAGTCAGTGTCGCACTTCCTTACCTCCAGGTATCCAGAACTCCAGTCAGATGTGTATTCCGAATACGAGAGATTTGCGGAGCAATCGGCTCTGACGCGCTCTGCGTTGACGGTAGTGATTGCTGCGGCGTTCATTGGTTATGCGATCGCCGGCGCATGCATGTACGCAGAGGCGACGAGTGCTTTCTCTGCAGGTCGTGAGATGACCGTGAGAATGACGGTGGGAGCAGGCCCGCGGTCGATCGCTGCGTTGATCATCCGACGTGCTCTAACGAGAGGGGTTCTTGCTGGGTGCGCGGGATGTGTGCTATACCTTCTCGCTTCATGGGTAGGCGTGTCGATTCCCGAGCTTCCGCTTGAGGAAATCGGGATAAGGACCTTGCCGGCCATTGCAGGTGTGGCGGGAGCAGTACTGACTGCACTGGCGGCAGCGGTGAGTTCTATGGGGAAGGTGTCCGCTCTCGGACCGTCGGTCGGCTTCGGCCGACCGTATGCTGCGGGGATGTGAACCCAACGGGGCGGTGAGCGGTGTTCTAGCGGGGCCGGCAGTAGACTCTAGACTCTGTGTTTGCGAGGCTGTAACCCATGCAGATCGAGCTGGAGAATGTCTCAAAGCTCTACACCGGAGGATGGGTCAGTACGTGCGCACTTCGCGAGATCACGCTGGGCATTGCGAAGGGCGAGTTTGTGGCTGTCTCTGGCCCATCGGGTGCGGGCAAGTCGACACTTCTCAGAATCATTGGGTGCCTGGAGCAGCCGACCAGCGGTATGTACAGGTTCGACGGCAGGGAGGTACAGGACATCTCGAAGGCCGAACAGGCCAGGATTCGTGCAGAGAAGATCGGGTTTCTCTTCGAGCACCCGGACTTGATCGACGACCTGACCGTAGCCCAAAACGTCGAGATTCCGCTGATATATAGAGGAATTCCGAGCGTTCAACGAAAGGAGTTGGTGGAGCAGGCACTAGATCGAGTCGGCCTTCAGGATCGAGCCAGGCATTTGCCAGGATACTTGTCGATCGGACAGCAACAGAGGGTGGCTCTGGCCCGAGCTGTGGTTGGACTGCCCGAGCTGGTCATTGCTGACGAGCCGACCGGGCGCCTCGATACACGTTCAGGCAGCGAACTCATGGAAATGATCGTGCAGGTCAATCGCTCGGGCGCAACCGTGGTCATAGCCACTCACGATGCCGACCTCGCTGACATGGCGGAGCGGATCATTGACCTGGTAGACGGTAGGATAATGGCCTGAGCTGACCGTCGAGCATCTTCTCAACCAAGTGAACGAGCATCGGCACAACTAGATGGCCGAGCAATGGCATAAGTACATGTTAGGGCAATCGCATAGGCAGATAGCATAGTAATGACATCAGGTGACCTGACTCAGAATCGAGACTAGCGAAAAGCCCATATCTCCAAACGGGAAAGGAGTCTGCGTTGCAATGAAGAGGTACGGAAAGAAGCATGTTCTGGTAGTTCTTGCACTGTCGGTCGTCTTAGTTATGGGTATGCACATCGTGGCCGCAGCCGAAGAGAGCGCGGCCTCGGAGCCTGCAGTCCTTGAGCTGACGCTGGAAGACGCGATTCGCCTTGCGGTCGAGAACGGCTCAACTGTGAAGACCGCGAAGCTTGACGAGAGGCTGGCGGAGATCGCTCTCCTGGAGCTTAAGGCACAGGGCGAGGAAAACGTGTCGGCTGAGACGATGGCAGCCAGGGAGAAGGCATACAAGGACGCTCAGGAAGCGGTCATAAACGCCATGAAGAGCACGGCCCTCTCAGTCGAAAAGAGCTACTACGCATTGCTGAAGGCACTTCAGCGAGTTGCTTCCGCAGAGAGGTCGCTTGAGGCGAAGGTGCGCCAGCTCGAGATAGTGAGCGTCAAGTTTGAGGCGGGCATCGAGGCCAAGAGCGCGCTTGACAGCGCTCAGGACGGTGTAAAGACTGCTGAGAAGCAGCTGGCCAACGCAGAGTTCTCTCTTGAGACTGAGCGAATCAGGTTCAACTCCGCTCTCGGACTGGATCCGGCGGTGAAGGTGGTTCTCGTCGACGAGTTCCCTTACAAGCCGGTTGAAGTCACTCTGGAAGAGAGCATCGCCTATGCATTGGAGAACAGGGACGACGTCAAGGCGAGAGTGCTTGCTCTGGAGGATGCCAAGAAATCGTTCGAGCGAACCCAGCAGATACCCGGCCACACCAAGATCGACGCAGAGAAAGCTAGCATCAACCTGGCCAAAGCAGAGATGCAGCTTGCATCGACTCTCACCAATGCGGTGGTAGCAGTGCGGGGCGCATACACGAGCCTGGTGTCCGCTGGCGACAACGTCGAGGCGGCTTTGGAGTCCCTCAGGAAGGCTGAGGAGGCGCTGGAGAAGACGAAGGCCAGATACGAAGCAGGTCTCGCCACTCTCAACCAGGTGAATGACGCAGAAGCTGCCGTCGTCGAGGCAGAGATCAAGCTGACTCAGTCGGTCTATGACTACAACACAGCCAACGCCGACTTCTGCCAGGCGATAGGTAAGGACTATGTCTCCATAGACGACCTGATCGAAGGCGAGGAGAAGTAGAGTGCTGAGCAGATACTGGGGATCTGCCGTTTGGCGTCGGCGGACTTCGGGGCTAGTCATGGTTTGTGCGATCGCGGTCTCTGCGATCATGGTGACAGGGCTTTTCTCGTCCGCATGTCTAGGTGCAGAAGAGATACCAGGTGCGGGCGAGATAGCCATTGACTCGTTGACCTATGACGAGCTGGTCAAGCTCATCCTCACGGAGAGCAGCAGTGCGACTGCTGCGCGGCAGGATTACGAGCTGGCGCTGATGCGCAACGCGAACTCGGCAAAACTGTGGGACCCCGAGGTCAGTGTATCTGGAACTCTCGACAGGTACGAGGTCAAGTCAGGTGCCGCAAGCGGCACCCATTCCCAGTCAGTTGCACTGAATCTCAGCAACCAGGCACAGATACTGGGCGGAACTGCAACGCTGGAGGGGCGAAGCACGTACTCCCCCAGCTCACCTGACCCGAATCTGAGGAATCTGCTCTCCGTGTCGTTCAGCAGGTCGTTGACGACAGGCGGGATCGAGGAGCGCCTGGTGGAACTCAAGCGAGAGCTGGCTGCACTGCAGGCCGACAAGACCTATCAAGATCAGTTGAACGACTTGTTGATCACGGGTATCTCGGGCCTTTCCACCGCAATCAAGGAGCGGAACGACCTGATCATCTCCGCCGCGAAGCTGGAGCAGGCGATGTTTAGCAAGACTGTTGCGGACGAGAAGTATGCCCGCGGCATGATCTCGGCCTCTGCGCTCGCTTCAGCTCAGGACGCTGTGAGGAGTGCATCCAAGGCGTTCTTCGACAAACTCACCAGCTACAGGGACAAGTTGTGGGAATTGTCCCGCAACGCAGGGTTGGAAGACATCACGGATGATCAGCTCGACGCCGCTGTGAGCCAGGTGAGGTTGGAGGTAGCGGAGTTCCTCGGTGCCTCGCTCCTCGATGGTGAGGAGGCAGTGGCTGCTGCACAAGGGCTGCTAGACTCATTGCGGAGCGCCGTCCTGTTGCCTGAGGCAGTCGTGAGGGACGTGGATGCTCTCTACGAGAGACTTGCGAGTGAATCCGCAGGCGGAGATCAGGCAGGCGGCGATGAGATAAGCGCAGATAAGATGGACGAGGATGGAATAGGCCGGGATGAGACAGGCCAGGACGAGATAGGCCTGGAGGACATCAGAAAGGTCCCGGCCATGCGGATCAGCGACCTGAGTCTCGAAATCGAGAGGTTGACTCTCGAGAAAAGCGAGAGGGACCTCGGCTGGAAGGTGAGCGCATCGGTCGGTGCGAGCTGGGCTGACTACAAAGACCCGTCACGAGGCGACGCAGGAGTACAGGCCTCAGCGGCGGTGACCTTCAGCAAGCAGCTGCTGGGAAGCACCAAAGAGGAGACTGCGAGCGAGCTTCAGGTGAAGAAGCAGCGGCTCGAAGGCGAATCCGAGGCCAAGCTGCACACCTTCGTCCGCCAGCTGAGCAATCTGAAGAAGACTGTAGCGGACAGGGAATACGCTTGCGAGGCGGCGCAAGAGTCCTTGAGTGATTCGTTGAAGCTATGGGAGCTCACTGTGAGCAACTACGCTGCGGGTTTGGCGACGAGTGCCGATGTGGTATCGGCGGCCGTATCGCTGCTTCAGGCGGAGTCGGCGTTGAGATCGTCACAGATTGACAGCGTATTGGCCAAGATGAGATTCATGAACGCAGTGGGCCAGTCACCTGCGACCGCATGGATAGAGGCCGAGTAGAGCGACCATCGACAGAGGCCGAGTAACGCGGTCATTGATGGGTCCGAATAACGTGACCACTGATGGGGGCCGAGTAACGTGACCATTGCTGAACAGCTTTCTGGCAGGCCTGTAGAAGCGCGAGAGCCCTTGATACACGTTGTGAATGTCTCGCGCACGTTCCATGTAGGCTCTCAAGAGGTTCGCGCTTTGAGAGGCATTAACCTGGACATATATCAGGGGCAGCTCGTCGCAATCAGAGGGCCTTCGGGCTCTGGGAAGACGACCCTGGTGAACATCATGGGTGGACTCGACAGGCCTACCAGCGGCCAGGTGTTCTACAAGGGGCACAACCTCGGCAAGCTTTCCGACCAGGCGCTGACCGATCTGCGCAGAAGAGAGATCGGCTTCGTGTTTCAGTCCTTCGCCCTGATCGAGGTCTTGACCGCGTATGAAAACGTGGAGCTGCCGCTTCGAATGGTCAAGATGAGCGCTTCTGAACGCAGCCGCCGAGTGCGGGAATGCCTCGAGTGGGTTGATCTGGGCAAGCGGACTCAGCACAGAGCGTATGAGTTGAGCGGAGGCGAACAACAGCGAGTGGGCATAGCGAGGGCGCTGGTGAACCAGCCATCGCTTATCCTCGCGGACGAGCCTACAGCTGAACTCAATCAGGAAACAGCTCAGAGGGTAATGGAGCTCTTCAGACGGATAGTCCGTGAGCAGAACCGGACTGTCTGCGTAGTCACACACGACCCAATGGTCTCCGAGTACGCGGATGTGACCTTTGAGATCGTTGACGGTCTCTTGGTGGGGAGAAATGGCGACGGAGTCTCGGCGCAACGAGGTGGCGCCGATGGCTCAGTCGGAGGAAATGGCGCCAATGGCTCGGCCGGGGGAAACGACTCTGATGGCTTGGCCGGAAGAAACGGCGCTGATGTCTTGGTGGGGGGAAGTGGCGCGGATGCGTAATCGTGTTGTACAGATCACCGTCCTGGCAGTATTGCTGCTGCTAATGCTGTTTGTGCAGGGGTGTCAGTTGCTGCCCAGGGAGGAAATAGAAGAAGCCCCTGCGCTTCTGCCTCCTCCTCAGGAGAGGAGAAACCTCGTGCAGGTGGTGCGCGGCTACATCTCCGAGGAGATGCGCAAGTCAGCACGTGCAGAGGCTGTGAAAGAGCAGTTTCTTGCCTTCACTCAGGCGGGGCGCGTGAAGGAGGTCCGTGTCGAGTACAACCAGTGGGTTGAAGAAGGCGAGATCCTTGCCATGCTCGAGACGGGTGACCTCGAGTACAACCTCAAGAGGGCTGAGCTCGACCTCGAATCCGCCCGCATCTCACTTGAAAAGACCAAGTTGGAAAAGCAGCTCGGTGGGAACATATCGGACCTCGATCTCAGGCAGCAGGAGATCAACTTCCAGAGGACTCTCCTGTCCTATGAGCGGATCAAAGAGCAGTACGAGGCTGCTACACTCAGAGCTCCGTTTGCCGGCCGCGTGACGACTGTGGCGGTCAAGCCTGGTGACCAGATACGTGAATACCAAGATCTGATCAAGATCTCCGACCCGTACAAGCTGGAGCTGGTCGTAGACGTCACAGTGTCGGACTTGGACAAGTTGCAGCCAGGGTTGCCGGTGAGACTGGAGTACACCCGAGGCAACTGGATCACAGGAAAGGTCGTCAAGGTTCCGAAGCGGGGCGACAAACTGCCCGACGGCGAGCAGGACAGACGTGTCATCATCGTGATGGACGACCCCAATGTGGAGTTCCAGTTCAGAGCGCTTCATTCAGTGGTTATTCTCGTGAGGGAGAATCCCGATGCCCTCAAGGTCAGCCGGTCGGCTATACGTGAGTACTTCGGGAGGATCTATGTTCGCAAGGTGGACGGAGACCTGACGACTGAGGTTGACGTGCAGACCGGAATTGAGAGCACCACTGAAGTCGAGATACTTGTGGGGTTGCAAGAAGGGGATTTGCTGGTCTCGAAGTAGCGAGGCTGACCGGCCTCGAGGAAGAGGACCGACTGGTCTCGAAGTAGGCCGATTGGCTGGTCTCGGGGCAGGGGGCTGGCGCTCCTGAAGGGAGGCAGGCGGGTCCCGAGGTTGCGGGGCAGGCGGGTCCCGAGGTTGCGGGGCAGGCGGGTCCCGAGGTTGCGGGGCAGGCGGGTCCCGAGGTTGCGGGGCAGGCGGGTCCCGAGG
>Ga0134094_1000903_pt1 | contig 32701 bp, 22 predicted proteins | sample 5_1taG_FD_94458 | JGI IMG/M metagenome (GOLD analysis project Ga0134094, IMG submission 94458) | Switchgrass degrading microbial communities from high solid loading bioreactors in New Hampshire, USA - 5_19_20_110_A1 metaG | ecosystem: Engineered > Bioreactor > Semi-continuous > Anaerobic >... | reverse complement strand
TCGCCCAGAAAAACGGCCGCGGTGACCAGCGTCACGAACGGGTTGATGTAGATGTAGTTGTTCGCCAGCACGATGCCGATGCGGCTCATGGCCATGTTCCAGGTGACGTAGCACACGCCGCTGCCGACGACGCCCAAAAACAGCAGACTGAGCAGGTATTTTCCGGTCAGCATGAAGGAAAGCGGGAACTCGCCGCCCTGTAGCAGCGCCACGGGAAGGGTGGTCAAAAAGCCGTAGAGCATCATCTTGCGCGTCAGGGCGATGGGGTTCATCTTGTTCAAGAGCGGCGTGATGCCCACGGAGTACAGCGCCCAGCAAAGGGCCGCGGAAAGGGAAAGCAGATCCCCCACGGGGTTGAGCTTCAGCACCACGGCGCCGTTGAACACCACCAGCGCCACGCCGAAAAACGCCAGCAGAAAGCCCAAAAAAGTGTTCTTGCCGATCCGCTCGCCAGTGAAAAAGTGGGCCAGCACCGCCGTGAGGATGGGCGCCGAGGCGACGATGATGCTGACGTTGGCCGCCAGCGTGAAGTTCAGCGCGTTGTTCTCCCCAAGGAAGTACAGCGTGCAGCCCAAAAGCCCCAGCGAGAAGATGCGCAGTTCCTCCTTGAGGGTGGTTTTCTCCCACCTGGGGCGTAGCGCCCACAGCACCGCGTAGGCAATCAAAAAGCGCGAGCACATGAGCTGCGCGGGGGTGACGATCTCCAGAAGAATCTTGCTGGCAACGAAGGTGCTGCCCCAGAATACGATGGTTCCCAGGGCGAGCGCATGCCCCAGAACCGTCCGCGAATCGCGCATCTGCATCTTCCTTCTCTATTCTGTAAGATGTGAATCATTATACAGCGCCGCAGTGCCGCCGCGCAATCCGGAAAAGGCGGTTTCGCCGAAAACGCGCGAAAGCAAAAAGGGCAGGCCATCTGACCTGCCCGATTGCTTTTGCCGTCAGCCGTTGTACTTCGGCACGATGCCGATTTCGCGCATCTGGTCGAAAGCGTCGATGATCTGGGGCGCCGCGCGGGTGCCGATGAGGTCCGCGCCTGCCATGATGAAGGCATAGGCGTTCTGGGGGCGCGGGAACTTGACGCCGGCGACCTTCAGCTTGACGGAAGTGCCCTTCAGGGTTTCCTTCATGACGAGGAACTGCTCCATGGAGGGGCCTTCGAACTGGCCGGAGGAGGTCTTGGCGTAATCGATGCCCGCCTCGGCGATGAGCTTGCAGGCGGTGGCGATCTCCTCGTCCGTCAGGAAGTTGACTTCGATGATGACCTTGGTGATGTTGCCCTGGGCGGCTTCCTTGAACACCCGCAGCTCTTCCTTCACATCGTCATAGCGCTTGGAGCGCAGCGCGCCGATGTTCATCACGAGGTCCAGCGCCGTCGCGCCCATGCGCACGGCTTCCTCGGTCTCAAGGCCCTTCATGTAAGCCGTGTTGCCGCCGAAGGGGAAGGCAAGGCCCACGCCGAGATGCACGTCGCTGCCGGCCAGCTCTTCCTTCATCACGGGGAGCCAGTAGTTGGTGGAAGCGTAGAAGGATGCGCAGTTGTACTGTTTCGCCAGACGGCAGCCCTTGCGGATGTCTTCCTCGGTGCTGTTCTTCGGCAGGACGGAAAAGTCAAACACCTTGCCGAGTTCCCATTTTGTGAGCTTGGAGAGATCTACCATCGCTTTTTCCTCCCTGAATCGAAATGCGTGCAAGAGAAGTGCTCCACGGGTTCTTGCCCGTCACGTTCATGCTAACACTACTTGACGGCAAAGTCAACAAAACGTGCAAATATGTGTGAACATAGATGAACAAGTGGAGCAGACGAACATTGCGTTCGAAGACGTGATGCAGGCGAACAGGAAGGCTGTGCGGTTACAACGGCAAAATGCGAAAAAAACAGCGAAAGCCGCGCGCATTCCGCGGCCTTTTCTTCCGGCATGCTATTGACAAGTGCAGGGAAATGCAGTATCTTATCTATACAAGTATAGCACTAACTGCGCTTGATACCATCCCAACATTCCAACTCAACTGAAAATCCCATATTTCAGGAGGACAAACCATGATCGGATGCACACTGAAGACCTTCGGAGTCCCCGCTGTGCGCGGAGACGAGGCTTATGTCAACCGCGCGATTGACACGCCCATCTCTCTGGAAGACTACAAGGCGCTGAAGGACATCGTCAAGTACATTGGCGTGACCGACGAGTTCAAGAACGTCATCGAAACCTTTAACACCCCCGAGGGCGAAACGCCTGCCGGCTTCCGCCGCGAGTACAGCCTGGCTGCGGACGGCGTTCTGCTCATCGACCTTGTGCGCGACATTTCCTACGACAAGAACGGCAAGCTGCGTCCCACCAAGGTGCTGTTCTCCGCTGACTCCGCCAACCCCTACGAAGTCGGCCCCATCGCGCCGTTGATTGCCAACCTCACCTGCAATCCCGGCATCGTGTATGACCTGTTCATCAACAACCCGAAGGCGAACGTCGGCGGCCTTTACAAGACCCGCGACGAGGTCATGGCCGAGATCGGCCGCATCCTGGGCCCGGGGTGCGACATTTCCGTCGAGCTGAACAACCCCTTCGAGAAGGACTTCAACCTCATCCTTGAGGAGTGCGCGAAGTTCAAGGAGATGTTCTCCAAGTACCGCGTGGTCATCAAGGTTCCGCACACCGGCGCCGTCGATCCAGAGAACGTCCACCAGCTGCTCGAGGGCGACAAGAAGCTCGCCAACGACTACACCGACGTGAAGACCGCTGAAGCCTTCCGCGGCCACAACCTGGCCCTCAAGCTCACCGAGGCCGGCTACCGCATCAACTTCACGCTGATGTTCGAGCCCTACCAGACCCAGCTGGCGCTGCAGGCAAGGCCGTACTTCATCAACACCTTCGTGCGCCACCGCCTGGTGCAGACCACCGCGATGAAGAAGTACGTGGCGGCCTACGAAGCCACCGGCGACAAAAAGCACCTCGAGGCGCTGAAGGCGTACCTCTACTCGGTGGACTACTTCTCCCCGGCGACCATCGACAAGGTCTCCCTGGACGAGGTCTACACTATCGCGAAGGATACCATCCGCTACCGCAGGTTCGAGACCCCCGAGGGCTCCGACGGCCTGGACGGCATGAGGCATAACCTGCGCATGCTGCGCAACTGCAACATGTCCGACACCCGCCTGATCATCTGCTCGATGGAAGGCCCGTACAACTATCCGGACATCGACAAGGTCCTCGCCGAGCCCGAGTTCCAGGATATGCACCACAAGGTGGTCATCACCGCCGAGCCCAACTACCTGGCCCGCTTCACCTCCACCAACCAGGTGACCAGCTATCAGCGCCGCTTCATGAACGCCGCGAAGGGCCAGAAGTAAGAAAAACCCAGCAACGGAAAAGGCCGCCCAACCGGGCGGCCTTTTTTCGCGCAGCGCAGAGAAAAGGCTGGCACTCGCGCCAGCCTTTTACACTATGTTTCCATCCGGAATCCTGTTATGCTGTATGTATCTTTGTATGGATTGGGAGACAGATGGAAGCACTTTTGATCCTTTACGCAGCCGCCATTCCCGCCGTGCCCTTCTGGGGGTTCTGCCACTTCAAAAAGGCCGAAAAGCTGGGCTATGCGGCCGTGTGTCTGGCGTTGACCCTTTCGCAGCTGGCGATCAGCGGCTACGCGGTGTACGTCAAGTTCTTCGCCTGAATCAGCGGGAGGCCTTGTACTCCTCCAGCGCCCTTGCCAGCTGGTCCGGGCAGGAGGTGTTCCCCCTGCAGGGGATGCCCTTGAGCTTTTTGATGACGTCGTCGATCTTCATGCCGACGACCAGCTTGTTGATGGCGGCCACGTTGCCCTTGCAGCCGTCGTGAATGCGGCAGGACGTGATGACGTCGCCGTCAAACTCCAGGTCGATGCGGGTGGAACAGGTGCCTTTGGTCTTGTACGTGAACATTGTCCTTCTCCGTGTGCGTTGATGGTATCACTTTGCCTATTGTAGCGCAAAGGGCGAAGAAATGGCAAGAACCTGCCCGCCCTCTCCCGCATTGCACTGCAAAGGAGCCGCCGCTTTTCGCGCGGCTCTTTTTGCTTGGGGCAATATATGGTACAATAACCCAAAGAGCAGGACAGGGAGGAACAGCCGTGACCGCGAACGAGTACCAAAAACTCGCCATGAGGACGCTGAACCCCGCCCTTTCTGAAAGGGACATGCTGGTCAACGGCGTGATGGGGCTGTGCGGCGAGGCGGGGGAAGCCATCGACATCGTCAAGAAGCACCTCGCCCAGGGGCACGCGCTGGACAGAGAACGCCTTGCGCAGGAGCTGGGGGACATCGCCTGGTATCTGGCGGAAACCGCCACCGCGCTGGGCTACTCGCTGGAGGACATCCTGCGCATGAACCTAGAGAAGCTGCAAAAACGCTATCCGGACGGGTTCGAGGAAGAAAGGTCCGTCCGCCGCGAAGGCGGGCAGGGGGATCATTCACAGGAGCGGGCGAGGGAAGTGTACGAGATCGTCGACGTCGGGGAAGAGCACCTTCCCGCCGTCAAGGCGTTTTTCAAGCGGGAGCTTATGCGGGAAAGCATTCCGGAATGGAGCGCGGACGAGGACGACTATCCCCTCTGCATGCTGCCGGGGGACGTGGGCTCCGCCATCGCGATGCTGGGCGAAGGGGGCCGCATCGTCGCCTACGCCGCCTGGCACGAGCACCTTGAGGAAGTGGCGCACATGCCCTGGCGGTGCGAGGGCAGGCCGGCGTACTTCCACCGCCTGCTGGTGGACGGCGAATACCGGGGAAAGGGCATTGCGAAAAGGATGCTGGAAGAACTGAAGCGGCGGGCAAAAAACGGCGGCTGCGCGTGCTACCGCTTCGTGGTCTATCCGCAGAACGAGCGGGCGGTGGGCGTCTACGAAAGGATGGGGATACGCTGCCTCGGCGCGTTCGAAAGCCCGTGGAAGGAGTACGGGGACGGCGGCGTTGTGCTGCTTTACGAAATGCCCCTCGAATAGGGCCGTACTGCCACACATGCGTTTTAACATGTTTATGCATGAACAGATAACATGTGCTTGAAAAAATTTAAAAATCTTCCTGAAACACACTTGCAAAACGGTCTTCGTTAGGATATACTAATACCAAATCCCGTGTGAGATTGTGAGAGACACAGAATAGGAAGGCATCTTCCTGTTTTATGTCTCTTTTTATATCCCTTCATAACTTCGAAGGACTTTGGGCAGGCCTCCCGGAACTTCAACTCTGACACAACGACTCAAGAAAGGCGGATCAAAGCATGGACAACAAGATTTACTACGAAACCTTTGAGCGCATGGAAGACTTTATGACCCGCGCCTTCATCGCCATCGGTGTCCCGGAGGAGGATGCCAAGATTTGCGCGAACGTTCTGATCGAGTCCGACAAGAGGGGCATCGATTCCCACGGCGTCGGGCGCTTCAAACCCATTTACATCGACCGCATCAACGAAGGCATCCAGAACCCCGTCACCAACTTCGAGATCGTGCGCGAGACCAAGACCACCGCCGTGGTGGACGGGCACGACGGCATGGGCCACGTCATCGGCGTGAAGAGCATGCAGCTCGCCATTGACAAGGCGAAGGAATACGGCATGGGCATGGTGGCGGTGCGCAACTCCACCCACTACGGCATCGCCGGCTATTACGCCATCATGGCCGCGAAAGAGGGCATGATCGGCATCACCGGCACCAACGCCCGCCCGTCCATCGCGCCGACTTTCGGCGTCGAGAACATGCTGGGCACCAACCCCCTCACCATCGGCTTCCCGACGGACGAGGAGTTCCCCTTCATCCTGGACTGCGCCACCTCCATCACCCAGCGCGGCAAGATCGAGCACTACGCCCGCATCAAGAAGGAGATGCCCGTCGGCTGGGTGATTGACAGCGACGGCAACCCCGTCACCGACCCGGAAGTCGCCCTCAAGGGTTTTGGCACCGGCACCTGCGCCTTGGCGCCTTTGGGTGGTATCGGCGAGGATCTTGCGGGCTACAAGGGCTACGGCTACGCCACCGTGGTGGAGGTGCTGTCCGCCGCGCTGCAGAGCGGCTCCTTCCTCAAGGCGCTCAACGGCGTGGACGAGCAGGGCAACAAGCGCCCGTACCATCTCGGCCACTTCTTCATCGCCATCGACATCAACGCCTTCGTGCCGGTGGAGGAGTTCAAAAAGACCGCGGGCGACATTCTGCGCGAGCTGCGCGCCTCCAAGAAGGCCAAGGGGCATGACAGGATCTACACCGCCGGCGAGAAGGAGTACCTTGCGTTCCTCGAGCGCAGCAAGACCGGCATCCCGCTCAACCCGGCGGTGCGCAAGTCGCTGGAGGATGCCCGTGACCAGCTGAAGGTGGACTTCAAATTCGTTTGGGAGGAATAAACAGCATGACGGACGCGCAGAAGAAAGCCCTGGAACTGCACGAGCAGTGGCGCGGCAAGATCACCGTGGAGTACACCTGCCCGGTGGCTACGAAGGAAGATCTGACCATGGCCTACACCCCCGGCGTGGCCGAGCCCTGCAAGCTGATCAGCAAGGACGTCGACCTCAGCTACAAGTACACCCGACGCTGGAACCTCGTCGCCGTGGTGACGGACGGCACCGCCGTACTGGGCCTGGGCGACATCGGCCCCGAGGCCGGCATGCCCGTCATGGAGGGCAAGTGCGTGCTCTTTAAGGCCTTCGGCGGCGTGGACGCCTTCCCGCTGTGCATCCGCAGCAAGGACGTGGACGAGATCGTCAACACCGTCGCGCTGCTTGCCGGAAGCTTCGGCGGCGTCAACCTGGAGGACATCTCCGCGCCCCGCTGCTTTGAAATCGAGCGCAAGCTCAAGGAGCGGTGCGACATCCCCATCTTCCACGACGACCAGCACGGCACCGCCATCGTGGTGGCCGCCGGCGTGTTCAACGCGCTGAAGGTGGTGGGCAAGAAGATCGAGGACGTCCGGGTGGTCATCAACGGCGCCGGCGCCGCCGGCATGGCCATTGCCAACATCATACTGGCGCTGGGCGTGCGCCATCTGTACTTGTGCGACAAGGACGGCGCGATCTACGAAGGACGCGAGGGCATGAACCCCTTCAAGGAGGAGATCAGCAAGCGCACCAACCCTGAGAAGATCAAGGGAGGCCTGGCCGACCTGATGGCCGGCGCGGACATCTTCATCGGCGTCTCCGCGCCCAACGTGGTCACCAAGGAGATGGTGCAGTCCATGAACAGGGACCCCATCGTCTTCGCGCTGGCCAACCCCATACCCGAAATCCACCCCGACCTGGCCAGGGAGGCGGGCGCGAAGGTGGTGGGCACCGGCAGGAGCGATTTCCCGAACCAGATCAACAACGTGCTGGCCTTCCCGGGCGTGTTCCGCGGCGCGCTGGACGTGCGCGCGTCGGATATCAACGAGGAGATGAAGGTCGCCGCGGCGAAGGCCATCGCCGACCTCATCGCGCCCGAGGAGCTGAGCGCGGACTACGTGATTCCCGCCGCGCTGGACCCCCGCGTGCGCGACGCGGTGGCCAAAGCGGTGGCGGAGGCAGCCAGAAGGAGCGGCGTGGCGCGCATCTAGCACTGCCGAAAGGCAGGGCTTTGCATGGTCCCATATGTGTCTCCATGTATCCCCCCTTCAAGTGCAGCAGGGCTTTGCCCAGCCCTGCTGCATCCTTTTTTATGCTCATTTATAGAAAAAGGGCTTGCATTTACGGGAGCGATTGCGTATAATATATTTCGCCCGGCGGGGATAAACCGCCGGAAAGCGTCTGGGTGTGGCGCAGTTTGGTAGCGTGCTTGAATGGGGTTCAAGAGGCCGGAAGTTCAAATCTTCTCACCCAGACCACCGAAAAAAGCCAGATTTTATCTGGCTTTTTTCTTTTTGCCCGACTTAAATTTGTGCTCATTTTTTCGGTCTGACACCCATTTTGACACCCATATGTACCGGACTATGTACCATGGGTGTCAGCCACAAGTTTGAGCGGGTGACAGATTCTACAGAATATAGGCAAATATTTCGGTCAAATAGTACAGTTTACAATATGTTTACAAATGCATATCTATGAGATTATAGAATGAATATCCGTTTTATGACTGCGAAAACAGAGTATCAGCACTCGTCCAGCGAAATGAAAAGAGGTCTGAGCGATATGCATCTTAAAGGCGTTTTTACTGCCATGTTGCTGCATAAAACCAATAGTAAGTGGTATATTTATTTGGCTTCTGTCTTGCTTGTACCAGTCTGTAAAGCCTAAAATCTGCTCATAAATACCCAGAGGCATTGAAGCATCCACGGTAAACTGTCGAATTTTGCGCCGACTGATCAGGTGTTCTATTTTTCTGATACCCATAAAAATGAATAAATTGTTAACAGAATAAGAGGGAAATATGAATCGTGTTTCAAAATTAACAATAAAGGCGACTTATACAAAAAATAGCCAAAATTAAATTGTGAGCAAATTGTAAAAAAAGCCCCAAGGCCAAAAATGCCTTGGGGCTTTTGAGTTACTTGGCGGTTCTGTTGGTATTAATTGCTTCGTTGACGGTATCGTAGCCCCCAGCGGCGGCTAGGGCAACCACAACGGCATTGATGACAGCTAGACCGGCATTTTATCGATGAGGAAAGAGAAAAGAGCTTGGGATAGAAATTATGTTACATCATTGTGATATTGATTTTTAATAGGGACAAGATGTCCCTATTAAAAATCTAAACAAGCATACGATAGATTGTTGCATTCTGGGGTTTGACGTCATTGAAGCGTTCTTTATCGAAGCATTTACCAGCCTCGGCGGAAGAATCAGCCCGAGAGAAAAAGGCCGCTACGAGATTGTGTTTGTTCCGTTTGCAATTCGCAATCGCGATATGCAGATAGGCTCTGGGCAGCCGGTGCTGCAGCGCTACGAAAGAGTGTGCTTCGACAAAGCCTATTGCAATGTTCAGGGTCAGCCGCTGGCAACGCTGATTGCCCCCGGTCATCCGCTCCTTGAGGCAACCATTGATCTCATTCGCGAGCGGAACATGGACGTTCTGAAGCGCGGTGCCATCTTCATTGACGATAACGACTATGGAACAGATGCAAGGCTGCTGTTTTACATTGAGGATTCCGTGCAGGACGGCGTGACCCTGCCCAACGGCAACAAGCGCGTCATATCCAAACACATCCACTTTGTCGAACTCAAGGAGGACGGTTCGGCGTCCAACGCCGGTTACGCGCCCTATCTGGATTATCGAGCGGCCAGCGAGAGTGAGCTTTCAGCCATTCGCCCGTATTTGAAAAGCCAGTCATGGCTCCAGCAGAATGTGGAAGATCTCGCCGTCGGTTACGCCATTTCAAAGATCATTCCCGCCCACGTATCGGAAGTGCGGCAGCACAAAATCAAACTGATTGAGAAAACTGCCAAAGCTGTGAAGGAGCGCTTGACTGCAGAAATTCAGTACTGGGATTTTCGAGCAGCAGAGTTGAAAGAGAAAGAAGCGGCAGGTAAACCCAACGCAAAACTCAACTCGCAGATGGCTGCGCGCCGCGCGGAAGAACTCGAAGCCCGGCTGCAAAAAAGGCTTGCCGAATTGGAGATTGAAAAGCACATTTCAGCAACGCCGCCCGTGATTGTCGGCGGAGCGCTGGTTATCCCGCGGGGTCTGCTGAACAGGCTGCAAGGCATACCTGATGCCTTCTCGGCCGATGCAAAAGCGCGGCAGGAGATCGAGCGCGCTGCGATGCGGGCTGTAATGGAGATTGAATCATCCCTAGGATACATCCCCCGGGACGTGAGCGCAGAAAAGCGCGGCTATGATGTGGAGTCCCTGATACCCAAGGAAAGGCGCGGCAATCTTTCCCCGTTGCGGTTTATCGAGGTCAAAGGGCGGGCGAAGGGGGCAAGCACCGTTGCCGTCAGCAAGAACGAAATTCTTACGGCATTGAACAAGCCGGATGAATTCATTTTGGCCATCGTCGAGGTGGATGGCATGAAAACGCGCACCGTCTATCTCAAAAAGCCCTTTAAGGAGCGTCCGGACTTTGCGGTGACGAGCATCAACTACAGCATTGCAGAGCTGATGAATCATTCAGAAATACTTTTAGAAAGAGCCGATTGACATGGAGTACAAGAAGAAACTGATCGAAGTCGCACTTCCGTTGGATGCCATCAACGCAGAATCTGCGCGCGAAAAGTCCATCCGCCACGGCCATCCATCCACGTTGCACCTTTGGTGGGCAAGGCGCCCTCTTGCAGCCGCCCGCGCCGTTATCTGGGCGTCCTTGGTGGATGACCCGTCCAGCCATCCGGAGGAGTTCCCCACCGAAGAACTGCAAAACAAGGAGCGCCAGCGCCTGTTTGATATTCTCGAAAGGCTGGTGAAGTGGGAGAATTCCAATAACCCAGATGTGCTTGAAGAAGCCAAAGCCGAGATTCTAAAGTCCACAACGGCAATCCGCCGGCGCTGCTCGACCCGTTTGCCGGCGGCGGCTCGATTCCGCTGGAAGCCCAGAGGCTTGGCCTTAAGGCGTACGCCAGCGACTTGAACCCCGTTGCCGTCTTGATAAACAAGGCGATGATCGAAATCCCGCCGAAGTTTGCCAACCAGCCGCCCGTCAACCCCGAATCCCGAAGGCGACTGGATGCCGAATGGAAAGGCGCCGCGGGGCTTGCGGAGGATGTGCGCTATTACGGCGAGTGGATGAAGAAGGAGGCCTTCAAGCGCATCGGGCATCTTTACCCCAAAGTGAAGGACGAGCACGGTCAGGAACACACCGTCATTGCATGGATCTGGGCGCGGACGGTAAAGTGCCCCAATCCTGCGTGTGGGTGCGAGATGCCGTTGGTTAAAAGCTTTGTTTTAATGAAAAAAAAGGAGATGGTGTATGTTCAACCGATAGTTCATAATGGAGAAGTTTGCTATAAAATAGAAAAAGGAAGCAATGCTCCAAATGGTACTGTTGAAAGGACTGGTGCACGTTGCATTGCCTGTGAAATGCCAGTTGAACTTAATTATATTCGAACAGAAGCAAGAGCAAAACGTATGGGTGCTCATATGATTGCTGTTGTATGTGAGGGTAAAAACGGACGGCTTTTTTTTGCACCAGATAGCGTGCAAAAAGGGCATCTGATTGCTCCGCTCCTGAATCAATTTTGCTTACTGATTTACCTGAAAAGGCATTAGGGTTTCGCGTACAATGCTATGGTATGAAAAAACATAGAGATTTGTTCAATGAGCGACAATTATTAACCCTTTCGACGTTCAGTACTCTAATTTCAAAAGTAAAAGAAAAAGTTGAAAGTGACGGTGGTTCTTCAGATTATGCAAAAGCAATCGAAGTTTTCTTAGCGTTTTCAATTGATAAGCAAGCCGACGTTAGCTCAACCTTATGTTCGTGGATTAATATTAATGGGGTCATAAAAAATACTTTTGCACGACCAACGCTATCAATGGTGTGGGATTATGCTGAGAGCAATCCGTTTTCAAGTTCTAGTGGAAGTTATACTTTAATTCTTCGGAAGATTGTCGAATGCATATCTGCATTGCCTTCTCAGGGAGAAGGACTAGTCAAGCAATTGGATGTGAGAAAAGCTACTGGGTTGCAAAATGTAATGATATCATGCGATCCTCCTTATTATGATAATATTGGGTATGCAGACCTATCTGACTTTTTTTATACATGGCTTCGTCAATCCCTGAAAAGTTCTTTTCCTGATCTTTTTAAGACACTATTAGTACCTAAAGAAGGAGAGTTAATTGCTAACCCTTTTCGCTTTGATGGAAGTAACGAAGCTGCTCGGATTTTTTTTGAAAATGGTATGTTTGATACATTCAAAATTTTTTATAAAGCAATAGATGAAGACATACCGCTAACTGTATATTATGCATATAAGCAAAGTGAAAACGGAGAAGACATTAACTGTAAGGGTGTTAATGCTGTTTCTTCCGGGTGGGATACTATGCTTTCAGCGATAACTTCAGCTGGTTTTTGTGTATGCGGTACATGGCCCATATCAACTGAGAAGGTGGGAAGAACGCGTGAGATCAGTTCAAATGCATTGGCTTCTTCAATTGTCCTCGTCTGCCGAAAACGCCCCGCAGATGCGCCGGTCTGCACCCGCCGCGACTTCATCAACGCCCTGAAACGGGAACTTAAACCCGCATTGAAGAAGCTTCAGGCCAGCAATATCGCTCCTGTGGACTTGGCGCAGTCCGCCATCGGCCCAGGCATGAGCGTTTATTCCCGTTATTCGAAAGTTCTGGAGGCGGACGGCACGCCCATGAGCGTCCGAAGCGCGCTGCAGCTCATCAATCAGGAAATCGATGCTTATTTTGCCGAACAGGAAGGCGATATGGATGGCGACAGCCGCTTTTGTGTGGATCTGTTCACCCAGTATGCCTTCAACGATGTGAAGTACGGCGAAGCGGATGTGCTCGCCCGGGCGCGGGTCACGTCGGTGGACAGGCTCGCAAGGCGCGGCATCCTGTATGCGCAAAAAGGCGTGGTCAGGCTGCTGGAAAGGGATGAACTCCCCGAAAAGGTGGACAGCGAAGTCCTCTGGCTCCTCACGCAGCAGCTGACTCGCGCTCTGGAACAGGGCGGCGTCAAAGCCGCGGCAAGAATCATCGCTGGCATTATTGACGGCAGGGAAGAACACGCCAAAGCGCTGGCCTACCGCCTGTACACCATTTCGGAGCGCAAGGGGTGGGCTGACGAAGCGTATGCCTATAACTCCCTCGTCATCGCCTGGCCGGATATCCAAGCCAAGGTTGCGGAACTGAAATCCATTGGAGATAACGCATCGCAAGTGTCGCTTTTTGCCTTTGAAAGCTAAAGGAGGAGAATGGAATGGGAAGCAATCATCTTCAGGTTACTCAGGGATTTCGCATCCTGCTGACAGTTTTCGCTCCATATATCGCCCGTGAACTCACAAATGAGTACGGGCAAAACTGGTGGGAGGAAGGTGTCCTCAACAGGCTCTATGAAGAGCAAAAGCGCAACTTGCCAATCTCTGGCCCGTGGGACAAGCTGGTGGATTCGCTGGACATTCAGCGCTGCCTGCTGCTGTTTGATTTGCACTGGGGCACGGTGTTCCGCAAGAAGCTTTCCATCGACCATCGCATCTGGGCAAAGGAGCTGATGAGGATACGGAACAGGCTGGCCCATCTTGGGGGGGAAGACTTTTCGGACAGCGACACCTGGCGCGCGCTGGACACCATGTCCCGCCTGTGCGAACAGATTGACGCCGAAAGCGCGGAGGAAATCCGGAGCCTGATGCGCTTTGTGAAATATGGCTCGGCGAACGGCTCCACTTCGGTCGAGTCCGTGCCTACTCCTTCGACAAAAACCAAACAGTACGGCGTCCTGCATGAGACGCCCGTTCAGGGTCTTCCCTGCTGGCGGGAAGTCATCGAACCGCATTCCGATGTGGCGCAGGGGCGATACAAGAACGCGGAGTTCGCAGCCAACCTTTCGCAGGTCGTGAAAGGAGAGGGGGCGGACGAGTATCGCGACCCGGTGGAGTTCTTTGCCCGCACCTACGTCACCGAGGGCATGGCGAACCTGCTGGAACAGGCGCTTCGGCGGGTTTGCGGCAAGGACGGCGAGCCCGTCATTCAGCTGAAAACCGCTTTCGGCGGCGGCAAGACCCACAGCATGATTGCGCTGTATCACCTGCTTGGCGGGCGCGTCTCGCTGGAGAAAATTCCGAAAGTAGAACCCGTTCTGGAAAAGGCGGGAGTCCGCTCGCTGCCCAGGGCGAATATCGCTGTGCTGGTCGGCACTGTGCTTGATCCGACGAAGAGCAGGCGCCCGGCCAACATGCCTGGCATCACCATCAATACTCTGTGGGGGGAGATGGCGGCGCAGCTTGCGTTGTCCGCCGGGAATCTGAAGCTGTATGACTACGTCCGGGAAGCCGACAGGAAAGGCGTTTCGCCGGGGTCGGAAGCGCTGAAAGAACTCTTTGACGCCTGCGGGCCCTGCCTGATTTTGATGGACGAGCTAGTGGCATACGCCAGAAGGCTGTATGGCGCCTCTGGACTGCCTGCGGGAACGTTTGAGAATTTCCTCTCCTTTATTCAGGAGATTACTGAAGCTGCCTACGCCAGCAAGAACAGTCTGGTAGTGGCCTCCATTCCAGAGTCGGATATTGAGGTTGGCGGCGAGGCAGGGCAGATTGCCCTTGCGACCATTGAGCATACCTTTGGGCGCATGGAGTCCATCTGGAAACCCGTCGCCGCCAATGAAGGTTTTGAGATTGTGCGGCGCAGGCTGTTTCTGGACTGCAAGAATCCAGAGGCGCGCGATGAGGTTTGCAGGTCGTTCAGCCAGATGTACTATGCCAACCGGAACGACTTCCCCTTTGCGTGCAGTAAAGTTGCGTATCGTGAGCGCATGATCGCCTGCTATCCCATCCATCCCGAGGTGTTCGACCGCCTGTATGAGGACTGGGCGACGCTGGAGAAGTTCCAGAGGACGCGCGGCGTTCTGCGTCTGATGGCAGCGGTCATCCATGAGCTCTGGATGAGCCGTGATATGGGACTGATGATTATGCCTGGCTCCATTCCGCTGGATGCGCCGAGCGTGCGAGATGAGCTGACGCGTCACCTTTCTGAGGGATGGAACGCGCTGGTGGATCGCGAAGTGGACGGCAGGAACTCTACGCCCTTTCAAAAGGATCAGGAAAACCCGCGCTTTGGGAAGAATCTGGCAGCCCGCCGCGTGGCAAGGACGATCATGCTGGGCAGCGCGCCCACTGTCCGGCAGCAGAATGTGCGCGGCATCGAAGCTTCCCGCATCCGGTTGGGTGTGGTTCAGCCTGGTGAAAACATCGCCAACTTTAACGATGCGCTGGATACCCTGCAGCGGTCGCTGGCATACCTGTACACCAGTCCGAACGGAGAGCGTTTCTGGTACGATACGCGCCCGACGTTGCGCAAAACAGTGGAAGACCGCGCAACGCAAATTTCGCTTGCGGAAGTGGATTATGAAATTGAGCAAAGACTGAAAGAACTGAAAAAGGCGCCTCCTTTTGCGGCGCTGCATGTTTGCCCCAAATCAACCCTCGATGTGACCGATGAACAGGCTGCAAGACTGGTGATTCTGCCTCCGTCCGATACGTACACGGCGAAACTCCCCGAAAACCAGGCGTTCATTGCCGCTATGGATATACTGAACAACAGGGGAACATCGCCGCGTATGTATCGCAATATGCTGGCATTTGTGGCTCCAGATCTGAATGATATGGAAACGCTTCGGCAGGAAGTCAGGTACTATCTCGCGTGGAAGCGTATCAATGAGGAAAGCGAACTGCTGGGACTGGATACCTCCCAGATTAAGGAAACAGAGATCAACCTGAAATCCTGCAGCAATAAAGTCGAAAAAAGTATTCAGAACACCTACTGCTGGCTGCTGGTCCCCTATATTGACAGAAATGAGGATATCAGGGAGATTCAGTGGGATGTCGTCAAGATCAGCGGCATGGATGAGGGTATTGTCACCAGAGCTGCGAAAAAGATGATGCAAAACGAAGCCCTGATTACCGAGTGGGCCCCCGCCTTGCTCAAGATGGAGCTGGACCATGTGCTCTGGCGTGAGAGCAATCATCTGTCCGTCAAACAGCTCTGGGATTACCTTTGCACGTACTGCTACCTGCCCCGTCTGGCAAACGAGAATGTGTTGCAGGAGACCATTCGGGCTGGGGTGAATGCCACTGAGTATTTCGCTTATGCTTCCGGGTTTGACGGCACGCGCTATCTGGATTTGAAGTTCAACCAGTATGTGGGCATCATCGAACGCTCGGGCTACCTTGTGAAGCTGGATGCTGCTCAAAAACAATTGGAGGAGGATTTCAGGCAAAAACAGGCGGAAATCGATACGAACCTGCAGAAGCAGGCCGTGCTGGCTCAAAACGTGGAAACCAGCACCGATTTCACCCCATCCATAGGAAATGTTGCTCCGGTTTTCATGAATCTGCCGGAAGAACCGGAAGCGCCTAAAAACAGGCATTTCTATATGTCCGCGCAGCTGGATACAACCCGGATTGGACGGGATGTTCAAAAGCTGGTGGAGGAGGTTATCAGCCATCTGATTTCGGTTGATAATGCTCAGGTCGAACTTTCGCTGGAGGTCAACGTCAAAGCGCCTGAAGGAATCTCTCAGCAAGTGGTACGGACGGTTTCTGAGAACTGCAGGACGTTAAAGGTAAGATCGTTTGGTTTTGACAATTAGCATGCAAAAAAGTGACGACTGCGGGATGGCTCGCGGTCGTCACTTTGTGATGTGGAATCGGCGACGTAACGTATACCTCTTCATCCAGAAGATATAAAGGTGTTAGTGAAATTCAATTGCAAAGGGTTTTCCTTAGGTACACACGTTTCCTAATTTAGAAGAGACAACGATTCTAAGGATCAAACCCTCCATCAGGAGTTTTGGTAGCACAGGCAACGTATAAGTTGTAAAAGCAATGACAGACTCCTTGTTACAACGTGATATTATTCGGACTTTTCTGAAAAATAAATCTGTTGAGGAACCGAAAGAGTATATTAAAAGAATATGCTCTGAAGCTACTGCAAACTATCCTGTATACTTCTATATAAGGCAGGCATCAATTACATTTTCTGATGCTTTATTATTGATAAAAAGTACAACGAGCCGTGGACAGGCAAAAAGAAGTTTAATTGAAAGGCTCGAAGGGAAAGTGATTCCACGGAATAAGCTACCTACATCATTATCAAGAAATGCCGGAATAAAGAAAGATGCTTATCGTCAGCAGTGGATAACAGAATCTATTCCCATGTCGATAGAGAATATTAAATATTGCATTGAAGCACTGTTATGTCTTTCTAAAGATGTAATTATAAAACATGAACAGTATATACGAGAAACAATCCTGAGGATTTATGATAATGAGTATGAAAATGCTACATCGGATGTTGCTACATACATTCGGAAAGCAATTTGTCGAATTGACGAGGCACTTTATCTCGAGAAGATGATTACGGACGTACAATCTTAAGAAAGGGAGTTGCTAATCCGCAGTGCGATATCCAGCCAGGATTTCAGCAAGCTGCGCATTCGGTTGCTGGGCATGTAGACCCTCCCTACCTGCTAGGGCATACAGACTTACGACCATGAAGAAATATACACAGCTCTCAAAAAGGAAAATGCAGAGCTCGATCAACAAGCTCGTCCGGCACTTCGAAAAAGCACCTGACACCCATGCTGACACCCAATAGTCCTTTTTTCTTCGTTTTTTCCTGCTTTCTCTGGTTTCTTAAAAATGCCCGCAAACCCAGACAAATTCAGCATTTTCGGCACTTTTTGCAAAAAGTCCTACAGCCAATCGGGTGAATGGGGTTCAAAAGGCCGGAAGTTCAAATCTTCTCACCCAGACCACCGAAAAAAGCCAGATTTTATCTGGCTTTTTTCTTTTTGCCTATCTTAAACACTGTGTTTATTTTGAGTGTGATCCCGAAACGATACCTACGGCTACTGAAAAGTAAGCAAAGGGTGACTGCCACCGATTCAACCGGGTCACAGAGACACTATACACAACACTCTTCTCCCCCGCTCATTGCTCCCGCTATCTCCCCAATCCATTTGAAACTTTTAATCAGTCAATGCTATAGTCTCAAATCGTCGGCACAGAAGCATCTATGTGGATGCCATGGAAATTTCAGGCTGGTCCCTTTTCAAAAGGCATTCTGAAGAGACAGGAAGATCAAAGTGGTTTATTTGCTCAGAAGAACGCTCCGAAAACTGCCGGGCGTCGTCATCAAGACGGTTCCAAAGCCGGAGCCTGTGGTAACGGCTGGTTTCGGGTCGAAAGGAAAAATCGGCGAAATCTGCGCAGCCGCAGGGTATCGGTCAGTCCTGCTGGTGACGGACAGAACCGTCCATTTCCTCGGTTATCACGAGAAAATTCTGGACTCGCTGCAGGCAAACGCATCGCGCACATGGCTTTCACAGCATCGCGTCCGAGTCTGCGGTGGAAAGCATCCGCGAAGGCTGGACGGCCTTCCGGTGCAGCGCCGACTGCATCGTCGCCCTCGGCGGCGGTTCCGTGCTGGACACCTGCAAACTCATCGCCGCAGGTGCAAAAGCGCAAACCGTAGCATGAAGGGGCTTCTTCGCAAGTGCGTTCGCATCCTAGGAGGGACGCTGCCCATCATCGCCGTTCCGACCACGGCGGGAACGGGTGCGGAGATCACCAACATGTATACGTAGCATTATTCCGCTTGGCATGATGGAGTTTCAAGCTCCGCAGAAGCTGCCACCGTTCAATATATCCATTCTTTTTGAAAATTATGACGCTGCACACTGAAATAAGCCCCCAGACAAATCTCCTGGGGGCTTTTTGAGTTACTGTGCGGTTCTATGAGTAATGGCTTCGTTGATGGCTTTACAGCGCTATTGCCAGCAAGACCAGGCGATTTCACAAGTAACCATCACATAATGCGCGGAAAGGCAATCGCAATCGTGGTACCCTTGCCCGGCGCGCTCGAAAGCCGTATGGATGCGTTGTGGAACTCCGCGCCGTGCTTCACGATGGAAAGTCCCAACCCTGTTCCGCCCGTCTCTCTGGAGTGGGATTTATCAATTCTGTAGAACCGTTCAAATACACGGTCTTGATGCGCCTTCGGGATGCCGAAACCGTTGTCTGAAACAGTCGGAACCACATGGCGCAATAGGTTTGGACACAGACGTCGACATTGACGTTTTTGTAATTGTATTAATCGCATTGTCGCAAAGGTTATAAAACATTTCTTCTAGAATCTGCCATACCAAGGCAGCGACGTCTTCCGGCCGCACCATGCCGTTCTGAATGAGCTCCTTTTTCATTGCCGGCCACAGAGTTCATCACAATGGAAGTGCTGTTCACAACGATTGTTTCGTCCGTGGTATGATCGATTCTGTTGCCGGACGCGTCCTTTTCAACGATTTCAAACTCAACGAACGCGCCTCTTGTGCCCGAACCATCTTCTTTGGACACGACCACAATGTCCCTGTTCTCATTGCCTTAACAGCCAGCAAATACGATGGACAGCAGGGCGGCGATCAGCACGCATGCTATTTTGCGCAACATTCTTATACTCTCCCTTATGAAGTCTTATGACGGTCAAAGCGTATCGCAATGAGTTAATCTCACGTTCAAGAGAAGGTATAAAGTATGTTAAGTGGATGGGATGGTTCATTTAGTTGTCAGTGCAAAATAAAACTTTTGCAAGGAAACAGAGCAGCTGGATTCCGCGAGTTCTATTCCGGTGATCGCTATTGGCTCAATTTCAGATGCATCAGACGATGGGTCCAAACAATGCTCACATATACCCTGATTTCCACCATAGTCGTTGATTACCGAAACCTTGAAAGAGCTGGGTCAGATAGAATTGACGAATATTGAAAGAAATTCTATGATTTAATCAAATATTATCTTTTCTTTTCTGAATAGGAGGCTTAAAGCATGAATACCCTTGAGCAAAAATACTTTGAGTCCTTGCATAACGACCGCGCAGAAAGCGCGAGAACTTTTGAAAAACCATCAATGCGCAAGACGTGGCGTAGCATTGTCGAAAAGTATTCCGATCAGGCGCACTTTATTTATGAGTTGATTCAAAATGCTGATGATGCTGAAGCTACGAGTGCGCGCTTTACTTTAGAGCCCGGTCGTTTGATTTTTGCGCATAACGGAAATCGACATTTCTCGATTAGCAATCCGGAAACGGAAGATATTGACTTCAACGAAGGTCGTTTGGGAGATATCAATGCAATAACAGGTATCTCGTTTTCAAATAAAACATCACAGGAAAACAAGATTGGTAAGTTTGGTGTTGGATTTAAAGCTGTATTTCAGCATACAGCTTCTCCTCTAATTTATGACACCAATTTTCGATTCCGCATTGATAAATACATAGTGCCATCAGAATTGGATGAGGACTTCCCCGGTAGAAAGCCGGAGGAAACTTTGTTTGTTCTACCCTTTAATCATGAAGATAGGACAGCTGAGCAGTCTTATGCTGATATCGAAAAAAAGCTGAAAGATTTAAAATACCCTCTCCTATTTTTGACTAATTTAACTGATATCACTTTTGAAATTGGTGATCTAATTGGTTTATACGGTAAGAGCACTCTTGAAAAACACATACTTGATAATGGCACAGTGGCTGAAAAATTATGCCTAATGCGAAACGACGGCAATGAGATTATTTCGGAATACATTTGGCTGTTTTCCCGTTATTTTTATGGTTTAAAGTACTCTGTGGGATTTTTTGTCGACGAGGAAGGCTCCCTTATTCCGGTAAATGAACCCGCATTTTGCTATTTCCCCACAAAGGAGACAACTGGTCTTAAGTTTATTGTTCACGCTCCTTTTCTTCTTACTGATAGCCGTGAAGGCATCCGTACTGGAATTGCTCATAACAATCAGCTAATCTCATTACTTGCGAAGCTTGCTGGCGCCGCCCTGCTTCATCTTAGAGATTTTGGACTAAGCTCTTCAAAGCGTATCGTTGCGGACAACATCCTGTCTATTATACCCATGGACGAAAACAGCTTTTGCAAAATTGACGATACGAGTAGAATCTCATTTCTTCCTTTTTACCACGAAATTAAAAATGTCTTTTTAACACAAAAAATACTTCCGACACGCAACGGATATGCTTCCGCAAAAAACGCTTATTGGGCTTATCATTCATACTTGACGGAACTATTTGACGATGAGCAACTAGCAGACATTACCGGAAACCCAAATGCCAAGTGGGTTTTCGTTTCATTGGGCCGGGACGGTGTTCAAAAAAGCGGAAACAGAGTCTGGCTTTCCTATCTGGATGCTATTACTAATACTGCTTTAGACGTCGACCATTTGCTTAGTGGCAGATATACAGATTTTTACTCTCGAAAAAAGGACATTCAAGGTATCACTGCGGCTTTTATTGAAAAGCAGAACGTGGAATGGCTTCACCGCTTTTACAAATGGCTTAACGAAAGTGAACAACGCACAGAGAAAGCCAAGCTTATTCCTATATTCCTAGATCAGTGTTCCAAGGCAACCGCTGCATATCAGTCGGATGACACAGGGGTTCACTTGAAACTCTTTTTGCCTGGTCCAGAAAGCGCTGGTTATAGAACCGTACGAGAAGATTTGCTGCAGAACCAAGAAACCCAAAAATTCATTAAAAGGATCGGTATCTCGTATCCGTCTTTACGCGATCAGATTTACAATGTAATAATACCTCAGTATGGAGAAGAAAACGCCACACCCGATACTGACGCACATTTTAAAGTGTTTTTCAAGTATTATCAGCAGTTCCCAGAAGATGTGGAAAGCTTTTTAGAAGAGTTAAAGAACTTGGACTTTTTAACTTGCTTTATGAAAAATGATGAGACCCATTATTTAGGACGCGGCGAGGAACTCTACTTTCCAAATCCTGATTTACTTGATTACTTTGAAGCAAAACCCACTACACTGTTTATCGCTTACGATAAATATAAATCTCTTATTGGCACCAAAAATGAAAAGATGCTCAAATCTTTCCTCATTGAGTTAGGTGTCAGTGAAACAGTAAGGGTATATGACAGAGAAATTACTTGGATGGAAGTATATTCAAGAAAAGATATCCCAAAGCCACACTCCACAGCACCACTAACTTACTCAGAAAAAACCATTGACGGATGTAAAGAAATCATTGCATACATTGAAAAAAGCAAAACGCCCGAAAAGTCGGTCTTACTATGGAATCAATTGCTTGGAGTAATCGATAACCAAAAAATAAGTTTAGAAAGCTTACTTAAAGGTTGTTGCACGTATTTTTACTACCGCCCCAGGTCTGAGTTCTTTCCATCATCAGACGCGGCTTTGCTAAAAACATCGAAATGGCTTCTAACAAGCAACGGAGATTTCTCGGCGCCACATAATTTGACATTAAATTCGTTATCAACGCTCTATAATCTTGATCATCCAAACGTCCCTATACTTTTGAAGTATTTGGGAATATCTGAAACTCAAAGCAAGGAAGAGGAAGATAGTAATCTGACCGAGTCTCAGAGACAAAAACTAGAGATTGCGAACCTTGCGTCACGTCTTAATATCTCATTTGATAGAGTCAAAGAGTTGCTTTTTGAGGAGGCAAAACGAAAAGAGCAGCTTTCGCGCTCACTAGAAGAAGATTCCACATTACAACGAACTAGCAATTTGAATGAAACAGAATATAGCAGAAACAATTCCGTTTCTCAAAAAGTTGATCATAATGTAGAAGCGAATAGCTCTTCATTATTTGAGATTGACACAGAAGAGAGTTTTGATGGTCAAAATAGTGATCCTCAAAATAAAAGCGATATAGAACACTTAAGTAAAACCAAGACACGGGTATTGAAGGACATTTTGCAGAGGACAAAATCGCGCCTCCCCATTAAGGGAGAGGAGGATCATGAGGATATCGACGAAGATGAATACCTCCCTGCTCCTGTAGACTTTAGCCGCAAAGCGGAACTGGAAAAGGAAAAAGCCGCTCGGGCAATTGAGAAAATCTCAATTCAGGAGGAGTTGCAACAGCGCGCCTTGAGCGCGTCAAAATACTCATATGGATGGTTTAAGGCTTTATTGGAACTGGAATCCATCAATAGTAACACAAATGCGCTGACCAGCAGAGAAGTATCCATTAGCTTTGCCCGCGTGGAGCGTGAGCCAGGTACCCAGCGAACTCTCATCCTTAAACACCCAAACCGTTATATTCCGCAGTTTATGGAAGACTTGTCGGATATTCCGCTGATTATTAAGATCGACGATCAATCAAAAAAACTTCCGATTGAGGTTGCAAATGTAAAGTCATATACTTTACGGGTGAAGCTGAAGTCCAATGTTGATATAGCGGATCTGGACTTTTCTAAGATAACAGAAGCGAAAATTGAAGCTCAAAGTCCTGCATTTCTCTTGGAGGAACTAAAAAAACAGTTCCTCGAACTTGGCTATGAGGACGATTTTGACATGCAAAGCAAACTTTGCGAAAATATTGAATTTGTATTTGGACCTCCCGGCACGGGTAAAACAACCTACTTAGCACAGAATATCCTTGTGCCGTTAATGAAAGACAGGCAAGAGTATAAGGTTCTCGTTTTAACGCCTACCAACAAAGCTGCAGACGTTCTCGTTCGCAGAATTATGGATGTAATGAAGGAGGATACTTCTTATCGGAATTGGTTGGTGCGCTTTGGCGGGACTGGAGATGAAGTCATTGAGCAAAGTTCAGTTTTTCGTGACAAGACATTCGACATTCGTACCCTTCGTAGGCATGTCACCGTCACTACCATAGCAAGATTTCCTTACGACTTCTTTATGCCACCAAACGAGAGGATCTACCTGCACAGCATGAATTGGGATTATATCATTGTAGATGAAGCATCCATGATTCCCCTGGTTAACATTATGTACCCTCTTTATAAGAAGACACCGAAGAAGTTCATTATTGCAGGAGATCCGTTCCAGATTGAGCCAATCACATCTGTTGAACTCTGGAAGGATGAAAACATTTACACCATGGTCAAACTGAACTCGTTCACGGAACCCAAAACAGTTCCGCACGACTATCCGGTTAAGCTCCTGACGACTCAATATCGAAGTATTCCCTCTATCGGCACCATTTTTAGCAAATTTGCATATGGTGGAGTCTTACATCATGCCAGAAAGGAAAACGACCGCAAACCGTTAAACATTGAGCAAACACTGGATATTGCAGCTCTGAACTTAATAAAGTTTCCTGTCAGTAAATATGAAAGCATCTACCGCTCCAAAAAACTTAAGCGAAGCAGTTCTTATCATGTTTACTCAGCCCTTTTTACGTTCGAGTTTGCCTGTTATTTCGCGAAAATGCTAGCCAAAGCGAATCTAGATAGTAAATACCGGCTCGGCATCATTGCACCTTATCGGGCGCAGGCGGATCTGATTGATAAACTTATTGCATCAGAGCGTATCCCCAACACAGTAGAGTTTGAAGTCGGTACCATTCACAGTTTTCAAGGGGATGAATGCGACATTATTTTTGCAATTTTCAATCCTCCACCAACTATTACTTCTGGAAAAGGTATTTTCCTAAATAAACGAAATATAATTAACGTCTCGATTAGTCGCGCAAAGGATTACCTTTTCATCGTTATGCCAGACGATAACACCGAAAACGTTGATAACCTGCATTTAATCAAAAAAGTAGAACGACTTGTTAAAAGCAGCGGATTCTATACCGAAGTTCATTCACATGAACTGGAAAAACTCATTTTCGGTAGTTCATCGTATCTGGAGGATAACGCCTTTTCTACCGGACATCAGAGCGTCAATGTTTATGGGCTTCCTGAAAAGTATTATGAAATCCGTAGCGAGGAAGATGCTGTTGACATCCAGATACATCGACCTATTCATACCGAGCAGACAAGTTCGGTTCAGGCAAGCTCCAAAATGGTGCCGCTATCGACTTCTGAAAACGAAAGAACTGGTGAACGCGTCAATCCAAAAGTCTCTAAACCCTCTCAGCCTGTGGAGGTTTTTTGGTTAAGCAAAAAGTCAAAAACATGTCCTTTTGATCAGGGAAGCCTAAGCTACCAGTCGGTGCAAGTCATGAAGAAAAATGGGGCTTTGAAGTTTTTCAATATGCAAGTTTGCAGCACATGCAAGAGGAACTTTCTTTTGAAAGGTAGCTTCCCGGAAACCATAAATCTGTCCGAGTATTTTATACATGAAAACAAGGTTAACGAAACAGACACCGCTGTTAAGCAGACTATAGCACTTTCTAATCGCGTTTACAGTAAAAGATATGGATATGGCGAAGTCATCGAAAGGGTAAGTCGCGGAGGAAAGCAATGGATAACTGTTCGTTATGCTTCCTTGATCATAAAATATGATGAGGAACTGGCGTTAGAAAGAAAAGCGATTAGAAGAGTATAGTCGTATCAGTATATTGACAGAGCGCTAGCATTCAAAAGAGTGCTAGCGCTTTGTCTGCACTGAAGCGCTGCACGTTCATGAAAACGCCGATCAATTTCGTAACCCAAAAGCAGCTTGCGGATGGCGCTCAAAAATACAGATTGCAAAATCTGTTTGCATAGGTGGCCAATGACTTGTTCGTCCACTGTGGCAGTTCATCGTGACGGAAACGAGCGAGCCGGCGGCGGGAAAGGCTTAAAGAAAGGGAGCACAGCGATCACCGGGCAGCTTTATCCTAATAAGGCCATGCTCGTTTACAGTTTGTTCAAAGGGACATTATACACCCAGATGTCCTTGCCGTCACGTACAGCCGAACGCCAAATCCACTGCACCATAACGCTGGTGGCATACTGATCCCGGTCTATGGAGATGCCATACTTATAAAAGAATGTGGTGATGTCAACCGTGGGGTAGACATTGATCAAGTACATCAGGTGTGTCCGTTTGCGGTGTTCGTTGGTCGCCCGGCAGTTGAAGGCCAGAAATGAGCTTGCGTAACCCTTTCCTTTCAGTTCATCCTGCATATTCTTATGCGTCGACCAGAGAACCTGTTCTGCCTTTGCTTTCCAGCGGTTGCGCACTACGTTTTCGGCATCCAGACGGATACGATTCAGGCGTTTTTTGTTGTCTTTTTCTTGACGGCTGCACCATCCTGCGGAAAGGAAATTAGGCTCTTTACCTTGCTCATTTAACCTGTTATCCTCCAGAATATGGATAATCTCCTTCAGGTTATACTTGGACTTGTGGCATGCGTCATTGTACTCCCCGAACTCGTATCCATTCACTCCGTTCTGGACGCCGATCAGTTCGTAAGGGATGCCGTTGTAGTCAAAGTAGTACTTCTGGAGCTGCGCATCAAACATGTATGTCAGAATGATTACTTCCTGAAAAGCATTGAAGATGGACTGATCGAACATCCAGGTCAGCTGGTTGTCTTCTGTCAGGAGGACTTTCCCGTCGTTTATAGCCTTCTTTAGAGCCGTGTAGAGACCATCTTTTTCGTAATCATCTTTGTTCCACATAAGATGACCATCATCCCCATTGGAGATAACCCCTGCATCGCGGAACAGATTGAAGTCGCTTACAGGGACATCTACAGCTTCAACAACATCGCATACTTCATCCAGAATGAGCGTATAGCCATGATTTTCAATCAACGATGCAATCTCGGGGCTGCAGCGTTTGAAAAGGGCATGGGTGCTTGCCACATTGTGCCCGCTTTCCAGAAGCGCAACGAAATTTTCAGACTTGTTGCCTGTTGGAGTATATCTCGGTTCCAGAAAGTGAAGCGCCGGACAACTGCTTTTGATCCTCTTGATTTCTTCCAGATAGGGAGTAATGTAGACGAACTTTCGCTCCGGGTTTGCGTTCATGAAGTTGATTGCAGCGGTTGTCTTTCCATGCCCCATAATTGCGTCGCATACCTTGATTTTTGCCATGTTGGTTTCCTCCTTGAAAAATGAAGACCCCCGGTTCGGCAAGTAGCAGTGCCGAAATCGGGGGCATGGTGTATGGGTTTGCTCCTTTCGAGCAGATATAATATAAGAGGGTGATGAGATTCTGTAAAGGGGATGGGTGCCCGCTGCAAGGCGTAGCTTTTCGCTCTCCGGAGAGTTACGAAGATATGCTTCGTGAAATCTTCGTAAATCCCTGATTCTGCGGGGAAAAACAGGCTTCGCCCCTAATAATAAAGTGCATACGTGCTAAAATAGTTAAGCAGTTTCATTGAGTGGTTTATGCTCAAACAGTTTGTCTTCGACCAGAAGTGGCGCATATGGGGGAATGCGCCAACCATTCTGGGAGAAGACCTGAAAAAATATAGTAGTACAATAAAAGAATTGATTTTCGAATCAACATAGTGATCAACCGGACATATAGAGTTGAAGTACTAATGCGTTTTTATTCCGGAAAATGCAGAATTTCAGGTCAAAAATACCCCTGTCAAGAAAATATCTGTCCTTCTCTCAAAAAGTAAGGATAATTGCTTATGTATGAAATTGCACCAAATGCAAACGGATGCACTCAAATGATAACATATGGGAATCGTGCGCCAGCTCAACGAAATCCGAAAGGGGAGACCGCGCTGATGGCCTATACAGAGGAAAGAATACAGCAAATCGTGGCAAACCAGAGAAAGTTCTTCCGCTCCGGCGTGACACTGGACGTAATTGGAGGCTGCAGCAGCTCAAGCGGCTGAAGGCGGCCGTGCTCGCCCATGAGGAGGAGCTGGAATATGCGCTGCACGAGGATCTGGGGCGCAGCAGGACGGAGGCGTATTTGTGCGACATCGGCCCTGTCATCGTGGAACTCAACGAAACCATCCGCGGCCTGAGAAAATGGGCAAGGCCGGAGAGGCATTTCAGCGGCCTGATGTGCTTTCCCAGCACGCGCACCACGGTATACAAGATGCCCTACGGCGTCTCGCTCATCATCAGCCCGTTCAACTTCCCGGTTCTGTTGACGCTGGGCGTTCTGACGGCGAGCATGGCGGGCGGGAACAATGCGGTGATCAAGGCGAGCTCCAAGTCGGCGGCCAGCACCAGGGCGCTGCAGAAACTGATTGCGGATACCTTCCCCGAGGACTATGTGACGGTGATCGACGGCGGCCACGACGTGGCGGACCTGTGCCTTGCCCAGCGTTTTGACAAGATCTTCTACACGGGTTCCCCGGTGGTGGGCAGGCATGTGATGACGCAGGCAGCAAAGCACCTGACCTCGGTGGCGCTGGAGCTGGGCGGCGAAAACGGCAACTGGTGCATCGTCCGGAAGGACGCGAACATTTGGGACGCAGCGCGCAAGATCGCCTTCTTCAAGCTGTGCAACGCAGGGCAGATCTGCATCAACGTCAACCAGGTGGCGGTGGCGGAGGAAGTCGCGGACGCCTTCAACGAGGCGCTCAAGCAAGAATTCATCCGGCAGATCGGCGAAAAGCCGGAGGAAAACGAGGAGTACCCGAAGCTCATCAACGACGCGGCCTACGAAAAATGCCAAAAACGCGCGGAGCAGTACAGGGACAGGGTCATCTTCGGCGGCACGGGAAACCCGCAGGCGCGCAGGTTCGCCCCGACGATGATCTACCCCGTCGGCATCGACGAGGAGATCGTGCAGCGCGAGCTGTTCTGCCCGCTATTGCCGATCGTACCTTTTCAGGACGCAAAGGTCGACCGGCTGCTGGAAACCATCGCAGAACGGGAACACCCGTTGGCCATGTACGTCTTCACCAGCGACATGAAATGGGCAAAAAAGGTCATGTCCACGCAACAGTACGGCGGCGGGTGCATCAACGAGGTGTGCATCCACATGATGGTCAAGGGCGTGCCCTTCAACGGGGCAGGCCACTCGGGAATGGGCGCGTACCACGGCGAGTGGGGCTTTCGGGAGTTCACCCACCCGACCACGGTGCTGCAGGGCAGGACGCGCTTCAACCTGCCGCTGCGGGAGCACCCGTATTCCGGCAAGCACGAAAAGCGGAAAATGCGGCTGCTGAAGCTGTTCGAACGATAATATGAAAGCTTCGGAGCCGGATAACCCTTTGCGGAGAATGCTGCGCAGGTGAAATGCCTTTCGGAAAAGGCGCAGCCGCCTGAAGTCGAAGCATGGAAGTGGGGCACGAAGTGATGCAACAACGGCGTGTGCGCTGGTTGAACGCCCAAAAGGAGAGATAGCTTAAAAAGGACCGGAGGGGGTGAAGACGTCAAACAATACCCATCTGACGAGGGAACTGGCCATCAGGCTGATCCGCGCCCAGGAAGTGCCCTGCCCCAAATGCAAAAAAAAGCATACTGGCTTCCAGATACACGCACAAGAACCGGAATGTTGTGTTCAAATGCCCCAATTGCGGGGAAGTGTACCATCCCTGCAAGATGATTTAGTGGCCTGCCGCGCCAGAAAGTATCCTGATTCGCCGTTTGGCTGCAGCGACGGAGCATGGGCATTGGACGTTCCAATTCTTCTGCAAAGAATTGCGGAAAAACCGGATAAATGGTCATCGCCTTCCTGAAGGAAGGCTTGCCTTTGAAGAAGGTCGCCCCATCGACCGGCGCGCTGCGCCCGGAATACCCCTGCAAGTTCAGCGGCAGGGCGGATCCCTCAAACTGATAATGCCGCGCAGCCCAGCCGGCGCGGCGCAAGGCCTAAAGCTCAACTTGCACCCCGTCTTCCACTGGGATGCCGCCCGCGAGTCCTGCGATGAGGCTCGCATCCTCGCTGTGCACGCAGGCGATCCTCTTGGGGCGGACGTTCTGGATGAGCTTTTGGATCTGACCTCTGTCCGCATGGCCGCTGGTGTGGATGTACCGCGGCGTCACCCCGCTGCTTTGGAAGAACTCCAGAAGAGCCGCTGTCTGCGGCTCCTTTTCGTACCCGCGCCACATGGAGAACACCAGCGCATCCCTGTAAATGCGCGTTCCTTTCTTGGCGAGAATCTTCAGCATGTCTGCCATGGTGGGACGCAAAAACACCACGGCATTCGGGAACTGGGCGATCTTCTTATAAGACACGGCTTTCAGCTCGCTGAGATACTGCCTGGCGATGCGGTCATACGCCCTGTCTGGAAACTCGAAGGGAATCCACACAAAGCCGTAAGGCGCGGCGAGATCCCCGTTCCCGGTTCGCTCCATCAGGAACTTCATGAAAATGTCCTGCAGGACAGGCCGGTCTCCAGCCGCCCGCATCACCGAACGCACGCGGGGAAAATTGGCGCTGGACTGCAGCACGAACACCCGGCCGCTTGTCTTCTCCATGACCTCACGCAGGGCGCGTTCCACCGCTTCCTCGTCGGCCATACGCCTGACCGTCCCGCGTCAGCATGGTGCCCTCGCAGATTAACAGGTCAATGCCGTCGACTGGAACGTCTGCGGCGACCTTAAAGTCGCCGGTGTACAGAAGCGCCTTTCCGCCGCCCCGGACGAGGAACATCATCGCGCCATCGGCGGAGTGCTCCACCCGGATGGGTAAAACTTCCATGCCGCCTGCCGAAACCGCTGTGCCTTCCCGCAGGATGTGCGTCTCCCGGGCGGCGGTGCGCAGCGGCCTGCCCAGAAACTCGTCCATCGCGTCCATGAAGACAGCGGTTTCGGGCGAAGTGTAAAGCTTCACCGAGGGCGGCAGCCTGTCCAGCAGGCCCGCGTGGTCGCCGTGGTGATGGGTGAGGAACACCGCGTCCACTTTGCCGATGCGCGCCATGTCGAAGTCGTCCTCCTTCGCCTTGCCGCCGATTTCGGGCAGCAGGGCGCCGCAGTTCAGCAAAACGGCGGTCTCTCCCAGCGCAATCCTGATGATATTGCCGCCAATATGGTCCTTTCCCCTCAGAATTTCAACGAGCATGTCTGAAAGTCTCCTTATATCGGTAGTGGTGTTTCGCGCATCATCAGTGTCATCCGCCGGATTGGCGGGCAGACCGCTGCGCCGCTGAGCCGCGTGCTGGAGCGCGCCGCTTTCTGCCCCAGCTTCGGGAAGGTCTTTGCGCGCCATGCGGGGAAGGCTTCCGTGAAGCAGGCCGCGCGGCGGATGGACCCGGATACCGTTTCCCGAAGGAACGCCGCGCTGCTGGCGCAGGATGCCGAAAAGCCAGCTTTTTATGGGATCGCGTGCAGCGGCGGAGCGGTTTGACGCACGATGGCGCATCAGGCGGCATCCCGCACGTAAAAAAGGGAAGGGGAGCGCGGACGCCAGACAGCGCGCCCGCATGCAAAAGAAGACACAAGAAAGGCAGCATTCCACGGCAACTGCCATGGAATGCTGCCAAATCAGCTGAGAAAACGCATGGGACACGGTTTTGGCTGCGTCAGCCAGATCATCCGAAGACGACGACGGCCGCCTTGTTCTTGATCCGCAGAAGGAGCGTTTCAATGATGCGGAAGTAGTGGTTCAGGTTCCTGGTCTCAAGATACGAGGTGATCATGTCCTGCCCGATGACCAGATCCACGTTATGCGGCTCGGCGCAGACCAGTACCGCCTTTTCGCCCTTGAGCACCGGCGTCTGGAAGATGTTTCCGTTCAGCAGCCGGCTGACGCGCTCGTACTCCGTTATGCCGGTGCCGGGCTGGATCCGCTGCAGCTTCACGAAGAGCTTCGGGCTGACGACCAGCGCCTTTCTGCCCACGATGCCCTTCTCGAGAAAACTCGCCAGACCGGCGGAAATGTCCCCAAAGGGGTTTTCGCCCTCGCTCCAGTCGGAAAGGGGGAACCTCGTCACGCCCTCGTCGGTCACAAGGCCCTTGCAGCCCAGTTCGTCGTTGCCGTAGAAGATGAACTCGTCCTCCTTCAGCGCGGCCTGGGAAGCGGCCTGCACCACCGGGGAGAGATCCACCGGAAGGCCCATCTGCTCGCTGAACTCCAGATCCCGCCACAGGAGCGAGAAGTCCTGGTTGAGCAGGGGAATCTGGCAATAGGTCCTGCCCTTGATGACGGACACGCAGCCCTCGGTCTCCTCCAGCTCGCACAGGTTGTCCACCTGAATGCTCTGGATGCCCGCGCCTAAGGGGCCGTAAATGCTGATAAACCTTCTTCCGGTCAGGATCTGCTTTGCCGTGGAAACGACGGCGTCGTCAATGTCCTTCCAGAGGTCAGCGGAAATCGGAGAACCGTCTCTTGACAGAAAATCCATCACAAATCCTCCTTACTTGCTTTCGATCAGGCTGCCGACGGTGGTTTCCGCCTTGTCGGCCTTGTCGGAAGGCGCGGCGATGTTCAGCTGCTCCAGCATCTCCTTGACTTCCTGCTCGCCCTCGGCGAAATGCTCCGCCTCCTCGGGGTCCAGGTGGCGCAAAAGGGTCATCAGTTCGCCAATGTGCGCCTTTTCCTCGTCCCGAATGTCTGCCAGCACCTTTTTCGCCAAAGGATCGTCGGTTGCCTGCACATGCGCGTCATACAGGAAAATGGCCTCCAGCTCTCCCACGATATCGACCCTGATTGCCTGTATCAATTCTTCCTTGGTCAGTTTTCTCGGGACATTGCCCGCAAACGGATTCGCCAAACTCGCCATACTTGATCCTCTCCTTTCCGGTCTGCTTGATCGATAATCCTATTATATCACTTTTTTTGACAATTGTAATGAAAATATTCATTTTCAGGATGCGCATGAGAGTCCCTTGAACGCCCTTTGAGGGTCAGTGTTCCCAAACGGACTGATTTTTACCGCAAACGGCAAAACCGCCCGCCTGCCGCAGGCCGCTTTTCCCAAAGACCGCGATTGCGGTTGAACCATGTGCAAACGCCCGCAACGCGCTCATCGGAAACCCGCGTTTTAAACGCAAGGGAAAAAAGCGCTTTTGCCCTTCGTGCCAAAGAGGGGCATTCATGGCGTCATGCCGGCGCTTGGCAGGGGATGGCGCGAACCGAACCAGGCAGCGCGCTCTTCGCGTTCAGCCTTTTATGGCGAGCGCCGAATGGTCGCTCATCGGTCGGCGTTTCGGAACTTGCGAAAGCCCATCTTTTTTTCAGGAAAGCAGTACGAGCAGAAACACTCCGTTGACGTTCAAACTGACGTCACCTTTGCGATCGCTCCCCTTCGCAGCAACCGCCACCAACGTGGACCTGGGTTCATCGTACATCGTCATGAACCATAGGGTTTTGTCCAGTCAATGGCAGCAGAGGATTGCTCAAATCACCTTCACCGCAGTGTTCGGCGCGAGGAGCTTGAAAATCTCAAACACGTTGATCTTCTCCGGCGAGCTTGCAAAGGAGGAATCCCGGAACACCGCGCGAAGGGGCTGCCTGTTGGCGATTTCCCGCACCACGCTTTCGGGAACATTCTCATCAAAGCAGGCGATGAGGTCGCCGCCGTTAT
>Ga0134094_1000899_pt1 | contig 32834 bp, 26 predicted proteins | sample 5_1taG_FD_94458 | JGI IMG/M metagenome (GOLD analysis project Ga0134094, IMG submission 94458) | Switchgrass degrading microbial communities from high solid loading bioreactors in New Hampshire, USA - 5_19_20_110_A1 metaG | ecosystem: Engineered > Bioreactor > Semi-continuous > Anaerobic >... | reverse complement strand
CGCGAGGTCGCCGGGCGATCACGCATCCGTGCGTGCGCCAGCTAAAATCACATCCTGTGATTTTCCCTCGCTCGAGCTGCGCTTTTCGCATACAACTTCTTCTGCTTCTGCGGATTGCACTCAGATCTGAACACCATGTCCTTCACGTCATAAAAAGCGGGCGAACGGATTCCCATTTTAAAAGGACATGCTCCGGAAGGTTCGTCATGTCCCCGTCGACCAGTCAGATCTCTGTCCTGGCATCGGGCAGGAAAAAGAAAAACGCCTGAACCATGTCAGTTCAGGCGCTGTTCTATCAGCTCGACGAGTTCATCTGCTTTTTTGGTGATATAGTCAACATCCTTGCCTTCAATCATGACACGTACCAGCGGCTCGGTACCCGACGGCCGTATGAGCACACGGCCTTCGCCTTTGAATATATCTTCAAGCTCCCTGCATTTCTCTGCAATTACAGGATCGTCCATGAACTTGTATTTGTTATCGTTGCTTACCTTGGCATTTTTGAGGACCTGGGGATAAATCGTCATGGCCTGGGCAAGCTCTGAAAGTTTCCTGCCTGTTTCCTTAGCGACTGCCAGAAGCTGCAGCGCGGTGACAAGGCCGTCCCCCGTGGTGTTGTATCTCCTGAGAATGATATGGCCTGACTGTTCACCACCTATTGCATAATCACCTTCAAGCATTTTTTCCAGGACATATCTGTCTCCCACTTTTGTCTTGATGACATTGATGCCATTCTCCCTCGCCATTATGTCAAAACCAAGGTTGCTCATGACAGTGACAACGATGGTATCGTCCTTCAATAATCCCTTCTTTTTCAGGTTGAGCCCTATTATGGTCATTATTTTATCGCCATCGACAAGGACACCGTTTTCATCCACCGCCAGGACACGGTCCGCGTCGCCGTCGAAGGCAAGGCCGAAATCGCAGCGGTTCCTGACAACGAACTCCCGGAGCATATCGATGTGAGTGGAACCGCAGTTCCTGTTTATGTTAAGTCCATCGGGTTCATTATTGATAACCAGCACTTCTGCCCCAAGTCTTTCAAATGCCATGGGAGCAACTTTGAAGGATGCGCCGTTTGCGCAGTCAAGGGCAATTTTAAGCCCTTTAAAGTCACAGTCAACAGTTTTTATTGCATAATTGACGTAATCTTCCTGGGCTGTTTCAAGATATGTAACCGTCCCTATTTTTTCACCGACAGGACTCGGCAGTTCTTCGGCACCATCAAGAATTATTTTTTCAATACGCTCCTCAAGCTCATCCGGAAGTTTGTATCCTTCTGAACTGAAAAATTTGATTCCATTGAATTCAGCGGGATTATGGGAAGCCGAAATAACAACTCCCCCGTCAAATTTATATTTCTGCACAAGGTATGCAATTGCCGGTGTGGGGATATATCCTGCCACGACAGCCTCAGCCCCTGAAGAACAAATACCTGCCAATAGCGCCTTTTCAAGCATCTCGCTGGATTTTCTCGTGTCCTTTCCAACAAGTATTCTGGGAGTATGATTTACCTCTTCCGAGAGAACATATGCGCCGGCACGGCCAAGCTGGAAAGCCAGCTCTCCGGTGAGTTCCTTATTCGCAATGCCTCTTACGCCATCAGTCCCAAAAAGTCTTCCCATAAATCAATACCTCCGGTTTTTAATCTCTCAAATCTAAAAAAGGCTCTCGGGAGAGAGCCCAGGGAACATACAGAACAAAGCTTTGACCAACCTGTATCCCATAATACCCTAAAGCCAAGTAAAGCCTTACTTTTATATGCTACGATGATTCACTTTTTTTGTCAATAAATCCGGGGTATTCTTCATGGTATTTCCAGCAGAATCTTATATTAGGTGCTGTTTAAGGCAGAAATCATCTGATATCATATTCACCCATTATTACATCCTCAATGGCTGCTCCGGGCGGCACCATCGGCCATACTTTATGATCCCTGCTGATTTCGCAGTTAATTACCACGGTCCGGTTAAGACTTAGCGCCTCCTGCAAAACCCTGTCAACATCCTTTTTATCAGTGAGGTTATAACCTACAGCTCCGAAGGCCTCTGCAAGCTTGACAAAATCTGTCTGTCTGTCAAGAGTGCTTTGTGAATACCTTCTGTCATAGAACAAATTCTGCCACTGGCGCACCATTCCAAGAGCATGGTTGTTCATTATAACTACAATTACTGGAACGTTATATTCTACCGCAGTCGCAAGCTCAATCAAATTCATTCTGAAGCTTCCGTCCCCTGCAATATTGAACACCCTTTTGTCAGGACGGGCCAGATAAGCCCCTATGGAAGCGCCAAGCCCGAAACCCATCGTCCCAAGACCACCGGATGAAATAAATGTACGGGGTTTCGTAAATTTATAATACTGAGCCGTCCAGATCTGGTGCTGGCCCACTTCAGTGGCTATTATTGCGTCTCCGCCGGTAATTTCATAAATCCTGTTAAGTATGTATTCAGGAGTTAGCTCACCGTTTTCCCGGCATGTTACCTGATATTTCTCTTTAAGTTTCCTGACATAGTCCAGCCATTCGGTACGGTTCCTGGGTTCTATGCAACGGTTCAGCCTGCTCAGGACCGCTTTTACATCCCCGACAATGTAATGCGCGGCCCTGATGTTTTTATTCACCTCGGCTTCATCAATGTCGATATGCAGTATTTTTGCATTGGGGGCAAACCTTTCTATCTTGCTTATCACCCTGTCGCTGAATCTGGCTCCAATTGCAATGAGCAGATCACATTGGGTAACCGCCAGATTAGAAACCTTTGTTCCGTGCATTCCCACCATACCGGTATACAGTTCATGAGTGGCCGGAAAAGCGCCCATGCCCATCAGGCTGAGTGTAACCGGGCACTGGACTTTCTCAGCGAATTCATATAACTGCCCGGCCGCATTTGAGGCTATAACCCCGCCCCCGGCGTAAATCATGGGCTTCTCGCTGGCGTTAATGAGGCGTACGGCTTCCTCAACAGCCTCATCACTTACTGAATACTCATCCTGGTCAGCAGTTCCAGGCATGGCAGGTTCGAATTCAGCATACTGGGCGGTAATATCCTTGGGTATATCAATCAGCACCGGGCCGGGCCGCCCTTCTTTCGCAATTCTGAAGGCTTTTCTCACAATGTCCGCCAGATCATTTACATCCTTTACCATAAAGTTGTGCTTCGTTATGGGCATTGTGATACCTGTTATGTCCACTTCCTGAAAACTGTCCTTGCCGATGAGATTTGAGGCAACATTTCCTGTTATGGCCACGACAGGAATGGAATCCATATACGCAGTGGCTATCCCTGTCACAAGATTTGTTGCTCCGGGTCCGGAGGTAGCAAGGCAAACCCCTGCTTTACCTGAGGCCCTTGCATAACCATCAGCGGCATGGGCTGCCCCTTGTTCATGGGAAGTCAGAATATGGCGTATCCTGTCCTGGTATTTGTAAAGGGAATCATAAATATTGAGAACGGCTCCCCCGGGAAAACCGAAAATAGTATCAACACCCTGTTCAATCAAACATTCAACCAGAATATCCGCACCTGTCAGTCTCAATTTCAACTCACCACCTGGTCCTATAGTCATTGCATATTTAATCCTGATTATTACGCCTTGATGAAGTCAGACTCAGCCAGGAAAGCCGTATGATTTATCTTAATTTAAGCACGGCTCCTTCACTGGCCGACGTGACGAATTTGGAATATCTTGCCAGATATCCTGTCTTTATCTTTGGCTCAGGGCAAACCCATTCCTTTTTCCTTTTCTCAAATTCTTCTTCATGAACTTCCAGGGTAATGGTACATTCATGCATGTTTATTGATATGATATCCCCGTCTTTTACCAGCGCTATAGGTCCGCCGTCCGCGGCCTCAGGCGATACATGACCTATGCTGGCTCCCCGGGTGGCGCCGCTGAACCTTCCATCGGTAATAAGGGCGACGTCTTCATCCAGTCCCATTCCTGCAAGTACAGAAGTCGGCATGAGCATCTCCCTCATACCGGGACCGCCCTTTGGTCCTTCATACCTGATGACCATCACATCGCCTTTATTGATTTGTCCGCCCAGAATGGCTTTTATAGCCTCATCCTCCGAATTGAAAACCCTGGCAGGGCCACTGTGGACAAGCATTTTTTCCGATACGGCGCTTCTTTTCACGACACATCCGTCAGGAGCAAGGTTTCCCTTAAGGACCGCAATGCCTCCCGTAGGGGAATACGGATCCTCTGCAGGTCTTATTACCTGAGGATTTAAATTGACTGCGCCGGAAATATTCTCACCTATTGTCTTAAGGGTAACTGTCAGACAATTCTCATATATCAGACCTTTTTTAAGGAGCTCCTTCATAACGGCAGGTATCCCGCCTGCAAAATAGAGGTCTTCGACGAAATGCCTTCCTGCAGGAGCCAGCTTGCACAAATTGGGTGTCTTTTCACTAATGCTGTTGGCTATATCTAGGTCGAAATGAACGCCTGCTTCATAAGCTATCGCAGGCAGATGAAGCATAGTGTTTGTGCTGCACCCGAGGGCCATATCCACTGCAAGGGCGTTATAAAAGGCCTCTTTTGTCATTATGTCCCGGGGCTTTATATCATTCTTTACAAGCTCCATAATCTGCATTCCCGACATTTTGGCGAGCCTGAGGCGCTCGGAATAGACCGCGGGAATTGTGCCGTTTCCCGGAAGGGCCATACCGATAGCCTCAGTAAGGCAATTCAGGCTGTTGGCGGTAAACATTCCCGAACACGAGCCGCAGCTTGCACAGGCGCTGTTTTCATATTCTCCAAGCTCTTCTTCATTGATTTTGCCTGCCTGATATGCTCCTACCGCTTCAAACATATCCGTAAGGCTAAGATCCTTGCCATTAACTCTGCCTTTCAGCATCGGGCCTCCGCTGACCACAATGGTGGGAATATTTACGCGGGCAGCGCCCATAAGCATTCCGGGCACTATTTTGTCGCAGTTGGGTATCAGTACCAGCCCGTCATAACCATGGGCCAGCGCCATGGATTCAATGCTGTCAGCTATGAGTTCCCTTGATGGCAAAGAATAATGCATTCCGATATGCCCCATGGCAATTCCATCACAGACACCGATGGAAGGAAACTCAATGGGAGTTCCGCCCGCCATGCGGACACCGGCCTTGACAGCCTCAGCAACCTTGTCGAGATGCATGTGCCCCGGTACCGTCTCGCTTTTTGCGCATACTATACCGATCAGGGGACGGTTCAGTTCTTCATCGGTAAGCCCCAGGGCCTTGAATAATGATCTGTGGGGAGCTCTTTCTATACCTTTCTTTACCATATCACTTCGCATAAAATTCACCTTTCCTGTAAAAAGGGTGTCATGGGAATTATCTTCCGTACAAAAACAACAGGAAGGAAATCCCGCAACACTTTTCCTAATTTCCTGATATCAAAGAGTTTACCTGATATACTCTGCCACTTTATCACCTATTTTCTCAGTACCAACCAGAATTTTGCCGGGGCTCATGATGTCGCCTGTCCTGTACCCCTCTTTGAGCACTTTTTCCACCGCGTTTTCAACGGCGTCAGCCTCTTTCGGAAGATTGAAGGAGTACCTGAGCATCATGGCAGCGGATAAGATTGTAGCCAGGGGATTTGCTTTATCCTGTCCGGCAATATCCGGGGCCGAGCCATGAATGGGCTCATAAAGGCCGAAGTTTCCCTCTGCCAGGCTTGCCGATGGGAGCATGCCTATGGAACCCGTAATCATGCTGGCCTCATCAGACAAAATATCACCGAACATGTTTGTAGTAACAATTACGTCGAACTGTGAAGGATCCCTTATAAGCTGCATCGCGGCATTGTCGACATACATATGGTTCAATTCCACGTCGGGATAATCCTTTGCTGTTTTCTCCACAACTTCGCGCCACAGCCTGGAGCTTTCCAGTATATTGGCCTTGTCAACACTGGTAACCTTACGTCTTCGTTTCCTCGCAATGTCAAAGGCCATCCTCGCAATCCGTTCCACTTCCATGACGCTGTATACTTCTGTGTCAAATGCCTGCTCTCCATTTAGGGTAACTCTTCTGCCTCTTTCTCCAAAATAGATACCCCCGGTAAGTTCACGGACAACCATGATGTCAATATTGGCTGATGAATTCCGGGACTTTAACAGGCAGGCATCCTTAAGATCCTCATAAACGACGGCAGGTCTTAGATTTGCATAAAGCCCAAGTCCGCCCCTTAGACCCAGAAGAGCCTTTTCAGGCCTTTTGTTTCCCGGGAGGTTATCCCATTTGGGTCCGCCGACCGCGCCAAGAAGAACGGCATCACTGTTTTTGCATTCCCTTAATGTATCCTCGGGAAGAGGATCGCCTGTGGCATCTATGGCGCATCCTCCTGCCATAAGTTTTTTAATGCTGAACCTGTGTCCATAGACCGAACCAACCCGCTCCAGAACCTTGAGTGCCTGATTTACAACTTCCGGTCCTATTCCGTCTCCGGGTATAACAGCAAGTCTGAAATCCATATTTTCCTCCTCGATATAAACATACTGGATCTTCAATACTAAAGGCCTTACTCAGCCGCTCCGGCTTTTGCCTTAATGTAATTGATAAGCCCTTCGGCAGCCATTATTTTTTTCATGAACTCCGGAAAAGGCTGGGCTTTGAAGGTTGTGCCCCTGGTCAGGTTTCTTATGATACCTGTATCAAAATCCACTTCCAGTTCATCCCCCGCCTCCGTACCCTGGACGGCTGCCTCACATTCCAGGATTGGCAGTCCTATATTGATGGCATTCCTGTAGAAAATCCGTGCAAAGGTGGAGGCAATGACGCAGGAAACACCGGAAGCCTTTATGGCAAGGGGAGCGTGTTCACGGGAAGAACCGCATCCGAAGTTCCTGCCCGCAACAATGATATCCCCTTTGCTGACGTTTTTGGCAAAATCCTTGTCTATGTCTTCCATGCAGTGTCTGGCAAGCTCATTCGGATCTGACGTGTTGAGATAACGCGCAGGAATGATAACATCGGTGTCCACATTGTCGTTATATCTGAAAACTCTTCCTTTTGCTTTCATATCTTCCTCCTCCGGGCCGTCAAGCCCACTGAAAGTATTCTATCTTATGCCATTCCCAACGGCGAAAATCATCCAATAGTCCTTGGATCGGTTATTTTTCCCGTTATGGCCGATGCTGCGGCTACAGCAGGGCTTGCAAGATATATCTCGGATTCAGGGTGACCCATACGTCCCACAAAATTGCGGTTGGTGGTGGAAACTGCCCTTTCTCCCTTGGCAAGAATACCCATGTGACCTCCAAGGCAGGGTCCGCATGTTGGCGTGGAAACCACCGCTCCGGCTTCTACAAGATCAGCTATAATCCCTTCTTTCAGGGCTTGCAGGTAAATATTCTGGGTACCCGGGAAAACAATTACCCTGACACCTTTTTTGACTTTCCTGCCTTTGAGAATTCTGGCGGCTGTCCTGAGATCGCTCAGCCTTCCGTTTGTGCAGGAACCTATCACTACCTGGTCTATTTCAATATCCCCCACCTGGTCAATTGTCCTTGTATTGTCGGGAAGGTGCGGGAAAGCGACTGTCGGCTGTATCTGGCTCAAATCTATTTCATGGACTTCGTCATATTCGGCGTCGCTGTCGGGCTCGTAAACTCTGTATTCTTTCGTGGAGTGCTCCTTCACATATTCAAGGGTAATATCGTCCACAAGGAAGATACCGTTTTTGGCCCCGGCTTCGATGGCCATATTTGCAATGGTAAACCTGTCATCCATGGTAAGGTGTTTAAGTCCGTCGCCAACAAACTCCATGGATTTGTAAAGAGCCCCGTCAACACTTATCATGCCGATGATATGGAGGATGATATCCTTTCCCGAAACCCATTCCTGGGGCTTGTTTTTAAGTACAAACTTAATGGCGGAAGGGACCTTGAACCAGGCTTTTCCTGTGGCCATTCCGGCTGCCATGTCGGTGCTTCCCACACCGGTTGAAAAAGCACCCAAAGCCCCGTATGTACAGGTATGGGAATCGGCTCCTATGATCAGATCGCCAGGCACTGCCAGGCCTTTTTCGGGTATCAGGCAGTGTTCAATTCCCATTTCACCCACTTCAAAATAGTTCTCTATATCCATTTCCCTGGCAAATTCCCTTATGAATTTGCACTGTTCGGCAGCTTTGATATCCTTGTTGGGAGTGAAATGATCGGGCACAATGGCTACCTTTTTCCGGTCAAATACTTTATTAAGTCCTGCTTTCTTAAATTCTTTGACTGCCACAGGAGTGGTGATATCGTTACCCAAAACCAGGTCCAGTTCGGCTTCTATAAGCTGTCCGGGCACGACTTTGTCAATCCCGGCATGGGCAGCAAGAATTTTTTGCGACATTGTCATTCCCATATGTTCTGCCTCCTGTCATAAATAGACTTCTATCTTCTTTTCAAGTTCCTTGAGCAGTTTGTATTCAATTGAATCCACTAGGGCAATCCAGCTTGCCTCTATAATGTCGGTTGAAACTCCCACCGTGGTCCAGACCGTATCTCCGTCGGTGGATTCAATCAAAACACGGACCTTTGCCGCAGTGGCCTTGTTGGAATCAATCACGCGCACCTTGTAATCCGTAAGATGAACGTGCTTAAGTTCAGGATAAAATACTTCCAGGGCTTTTCTGAGCGCCTTGTCAAGCGCATGCACTGGTCCGTTGCCTTCTGCGGCGGTAATCTCCGACTTTCCGTCCACCGTGACTTTTATCAGCGCCGAAGCAGAAGCTCCCGAAGATTTGGGCTGTTCGGTCATTAGCTGGAACTTTTCCAGTTCGAAGAAGGGTTTATATTTGCCAAGCTGTTTCCTGACAATAAGTTCAAAGGAACTTTCAGCCCCTTCGAACTGATAGCCCTGGTGCTCCAGTTCCTTGAGCTTCTGGATGATATTCTCAGCTTCTATGGATTCTTTTTCTATTCTGGGACTTATGGATTTGATTTTTTCCAGGATAGTCTTTCTTCCCGCAACTTCTGACATCAGGAATCTTCTCTTGTTGCCCACCAGGCTGGGATCAATATGCTCAAATGAACTGGAATCCTTGCATACGCCGTCTATATGCATTCCGCCTTTGTGGGCGAAAGCAGAGTTGCCCACATAAGGATCTCTCTCATTTAATGTGACATTGGCAATTTCTGAAATCTTTCTGGCGGTATAGGTAAGGTTCCTTAAGTTTTCTTCGGGTATGCACATGACTTTTTTCTTGAGCTGCAGGTTGGGAATAATGGTACTTAAGTTGGCATTCCCGCATCGTTCGCCAATTCCGGTGAATGTTCCCTGAATATGCTCTGCCCCGGCCTCGAAAGCCATGATGGAATTGGCCACAGCCATTCCGCAGTCATTGTGGGTGTGTATCCCGATTTTGACATTGAAAGCCTGTTTGACGGTTTTGACAATGTCATATACTTCATGCGGGAAACATGCCCCGTTTGTATCGCAGAGAACAAGGCAGTCCGCTCCGGCTTCGGCAGCAGCTTCCAGGGTTTTCAGCGCATATTCTGGATTGCTTTTGTACCCGTCGAAAAAATGCTCGGCGTCAAATATTACCTCTTTTCCCTTTTCCTTGAGAAATGCCACTGATTCCTTTATCATTCTCAGGTTTTCATCCAGGGTGGCCCTGATTATTTTTTCGACATGGAAATCCCAGCTCTTTCCGAAAATAGCCACGGCAGGCGTTCCTGCAGACAGCAACGACAGAATGTTCTTGTCCTGGTCCACCAGGACATCTCTCCTGCGTGTGCTTCCAAACGCCACCAGCCTGGCATTCCGGAAATCTATTTCTCTTGCACGCTCGAAAAATTCTATGTCCTTCGGGTTGGAAACGGGATTGCCCCCTTCAATATAGGCAATTCCGAGACTATCCAGGGCTTTTGCTATTTTGATCTTATCTTCAACCGAAAAAGAGATGCCTTCAGCCTGCGCACCATCCCGGAGCGTTGTATCGAATATATCAACTTTTTGCAGCACTATTCCCACCCCTTCCGGTCAGACCTGAGCTTCAAGTTTTTCTTCATATATCATTTTGTTGATGGCATTTATGTATGAAAGAACACTTGCTTCGAAAATATCGGTGCTGATGCCTTTACCGGTGAAGATTCGTCCGTTTCTGCGGATTTTGACATATGCCTCTCCCTGTGCGTCCTGTCCTTCGGTAACCGAATGGACTTTATAGTCTTCAAGCACAAAGGAAATTCCGACTATTTTCTCGATTGCCTTGAAGGCAGCGTACACTGGTCCGTCACCGGTAGAAACCTCTTCGATCAATTTTGGCTCGCCGTTATTTTTAACAAGCCGTACAGAAGCGGTGGCCGTAATTGTATTTCCGGTATTTATCACAAACCGGTCAAGTTTGTACACTTCCGGAACTTCAAGGGCCTTGTCTGAAAGAAGGGCTTCAATGTCGGCATCTTTGACGTCTTTCTTCTTGTCTGCCAGTATTTTGAACTTCTCAAATGCTTTGTTCAGTTCTTCCCTGGTAAGGTTGTAGCCCAGGGATTTGAGGTAATCTTCAAAGGCATGGCGGCCTGAATGTTTGCCAAGCACGAGTTTGTTCCTGTTAAGGCCTATCGATTCGGGAGTCATGATTTCATAGGTACTTCTTTCAGCAAGAACACCGTGCTGGTGAATGCCTGATTCATGGGCAAAGGCATTTGCGCCTACAATGGCTTTATTTGGCTGCACCGATACGCCCGTAATGTTGCTGAGCAATTTTGAAGAGCGGTAGATCTGCGTGGTATCTACCCCCACATCTACGTTGAAAACAGAATTTCTCGTCTTGATTGCCATTACGATTTCTTCCAGGGCGGCATTGCCGGCTCTTTCACCTATGCCGTTGACGGTGCATTCAATTTGTCTTGCACCGGCCCTTAAAGCTGAAAGGCTGTTTGCTACCGCCATTCCAAGATCGTTGTGGCAGTGGACTGACAATACTACCTTTTCAATTCCCGAAACTTTTTCCCTGATCAGTTTGATCAGTTCATAGATCTCTTCGGGAGTGGTATAACCGACCGTATCAGGTACGTTAATAACAGTGGCTCCTGATTTTATTGCGGTTTCAAATACACGGCACAGGAATTCCGGATTGGATCTCGTGGCATCCTCAGCAGAGAATTCCACATTGGGGCAGAATTTTTTAGCATAGGCCACCATGTATTTGGTCCGTTCCAGAACTTCATCGGGAGTCATTCTGAGTTTATATTTCATGTGTATATCCGAAGTCGCGATAAAAGTGTGAATTAAGGGATTGACGGCATTTTTCAATGCTTCCGCAGACCTTTCTATATCCTTTTCATTTGCCCTCGAAAGGCTGGCAACGGTACAATCCTTTATTGTCTCGGCAATGGCCTTTACTGACTGAAAATCCCCGGGTGAGGCTATTGCAAAACCGGCTTCTATCACATCTACCTTAAGCCGTTCCAGTTGTTTTGCGAACTCCACTTTTTCCTGGATGTTCATGCTGCATCCGGGTGATTGTTCTCCATCCCTCAATGTTGTATCAAAAATTAACACTCGATCCCTCATAATACACCTCTCCGATGCATGATGCTGAATTTGATATCCTCAAAACAACAGAACCGTTATTTGTTCCAGCTCATCATTTTGCGGAGCTCCCTGCCCACCTGCTCGATCTGGCTCTCCTGCTCCATTTTCCTTCTTGCGTTGAAATACGGGCGATTGACCTGATTCTCAAGGAGCCATTTGCGTGCAAAGGTACCGTCCTGGATTTCTGAAAGCACTTTCTTCATTTCCTTGCGGGTTTCTTCAGTTATAATGCGTTTTCCTGTCACATAATCCCCGTATTCGGCAGTATCGGAAATGGAATAGCGCATGAAACTCAAACCGCCTTTATTGATCAGATCCACAATAAGCTTCATTTCATGGAGGCATTCAAAGTATGCGCTTTCGGGCTGATATCCGGCCTCCACAAGGGTCTCAAACCCTGCTTTTATAAGCTCGCACAAACCGCCGCAGAGAACCGCCTGCTCACCAAACAGGTCTGTTTCGGTTTCTTCCCTGAATGTGGTTTCAAGTATGCCTGCCCTTGCTCCTCCGATTGCGGCAGCATATGCAAGAGCCAGTTCTTTCGTATCCCCGGTGGCATCCTGGTGAACCGCAATGAGACACGGAACACCCCTGCCTTCCACATACTCGCTTCTTACTGTGTGTCCCGGTCCTTTCGGTGCCACCATGAATACATTCACATCATCCGGTGGCACGATCTGACCGAAGTGAATATTGAAGCCATGGGCAAAGGCAAGACTCTTTCCGGGTTTAAGATTAGGCTTGATATTTTCTTCATACAGTTTGGGCTGTTTTTCGTCATTTACGAGAATCATGATAATATCGGCTTCCTTTGAGGCATCAAAGGATGTCATTACTTGAAGGCCTGCCTTTTCTGCAAGCTTCCATGACTTGCTTCCCTCATAGAGACCCACGATTACATTAACTCCTGATTCTTTAAGGTTCAGAGCGTGGGCATGCCCCTGGCTGCCATAACCTATAACCGCTACAGTTTTTCCTTTCAGTAACTCCAGATTGCAATTCTTTTCATAATAAATCTTTGCCATAGTTTTATACCTCCTCATCTTTTCTGTGAATATTGTTTATAACCCTGCTTCCCCGCTCTATGGCGGCAAGTCCGGTACGGACGATTTCGGCTATACCGTAAGGTTTCATAAGTTTTATGAAGGCTTCAATCTTGGCCTCATCCCCCGTCATCTCGACTGTAAGGGAAGTATTTGAGACATCGACAATGTTTGCACGGAAAATGCTCACAACCTCAATGACCGACGCTCTGGTGGTCATGTCTGTCTTTACCTTGATAAGTGCCAGCTCCCTGAAGACAGACTGGTCAGGGTCAAGCTCAACGATCTTAATGACATCAATCAGCTTGTTAAGCTGCTTTTTGATCTGTTCAAGAATCTGGTCATCCCCTCTGACCACAATTGTCATCCGGGAAATTTTGGGATCCTCGGTCTCGCCCACCGAGAGGCTGTCAATGTTGTAACCCCTCCGGCTGAACAGTCCCGAGACCCGGCTAAGCACGCCCGAATGATTTTCAACAAGTACCGAAAGAACATGCCTGTTCATTCTTTCCACTCCCTTATGAACACCTCTCTAGTTTTTAATTTACATTTTTTGATAAATTTAACTATGAGTATGTACAATTATAGCTTTGACCTGTCAAACATCCTTCAGCTTGTGGCCTTCAGGACGCTTAACCTCCGAACACTTGGGCTTTTGGCCCTTATGTTCAGTTTTCAGGTATTCTGAAATATATGAACAATTGTGTATAACACTGGCTTTAACTTTCGTTGTTCCAGGAAGTAATCACCTGGCAGACTGCTTTTGCCGAATATTGAATTTTGTATATTTACAAAGTGCTTTCATCAGGATCAACGATGCATTCCACAATGAAGGGTCCTTTGGCTTCCAGTGCCTTGTCAAAAGCAGCTTCAAGCTCTGAATTGTTATTGACTCTTGCACCTGGAATGCCATATGCTTCACATAGCTTTATGAAATCAGGATTTTTATCAAGAATGACTGCGTTCAGATTTCCATATCTTTTTGCCTGGAGCTCTCTTACCATCCCAAGCCTGGAGTTATTGAACAGCAGGATGATGATTCCAAGATTATTGGCCGATATTGTGCCAAGTTCATACAGGCTCATCTGGAACCCGCCGTCTCCGACTACTGCTACCACCAGCCTGCTGTTGTCGGCTATTTTTGCTCCACAGGCAGCCGGCAAAGCATACCCCATGGTTCCAAGGCCGCCTGAAGTCAGGAAACTCCTCCTGGATCTGACTTCAAAATTTCTTGCAGCCCAGAGCTGATTTTGTCCGACATCGGCTACCAGGACCGCGTCATCTCCCAGCTTGCCGGAAATGAGTTTGATGGCATACTCAGGGTCAACCGCCGCTGTCTGCCTGATTTTCCCGCTCCCCGTAACTGAATCTTTAATATCCAGTTCAGAGAGCCAGCTCTGAATCTCGGGCCGGTTTATTCTTTCAAGCATTTCTGCCAGAATGTTTTTGGCGTCGCCTACCAGCGGGATGTGGGTTCCCAGGTTTTTGCCTATCTCGGCAGGATCTATGTCTATATGTATAATCCTGACGTTCCTCAGCACCTTGTCCCCTACGCCGCCCCAGGTACGGTCGGCTATTCTTGCGCCTATAAATACCAGCAGGTCGGCTTTGTTGATGGCGCGGTTAGCCCTGGGAAAACCATGGGTTCCTATCATGCCCAGGTTTAACGGCAGATTGTCAGGTACTGCACCCTTGCCCATAAGGGTATGAACGACGGGAATTTGGGTTTTTTCAATAAAACTCATAAGTTCGGGCTGGGCCCTGGAAAGTATGACACCGCCGCCGGCAATAATGACGGGGCGTCTGCTTTCCTCAATAGCTTTTACGGCCTTTTTTATCTGCCCGGTATGGCCTTTTGTATTGGGCTTGTATCCACTGATATCAACTTCTTCCGGATAATTGAATTCAATTTCCTTATCCTGTACGTCCCCGGGAATGTCTATAAGAACAGGTCCGGGTCTGCCTGTTGAAGCTATATGGAAAGCTTCCTTCATTATGCGTGGGATTTCACGGGCATCTTTAACCAGGTAGCTGTGTTTGGTAAAGGATTCGGTAGCCCCCGTTATATCAACTTCCTGAAAGACATCCCTGCCAATAAGGGATGAAGAGACCTGTCCGGTAATGGCAACCAGCGGGATTGAATCCATATAAGCAGTGGCAATACCTGTTATCAGGTTTGTGGCTCCTGGTCCGGAGGTAGTTATGCAGACTCCTGTCTTGCCTGAAACCCTTGCGTATCCGCTGGCACTGTGGGCAGCAGCTTGTTCCTGGCGCACCAGGATATGACGCAGCTTAAATTTCCTGAGCTCTTCATAGACACTCAGTATATAGCTTCCGGGATACCCGAAAACAGTATCGACCTTTTCCTCCATTAGGCATCTGACGATTGCTTCCGCTGCTTTCAAGCTGTTCACCCTCTTTCTTATATAACAAAAAACCCTCGCGCTATCGTATACTTCGATAGGGACGAGGGATATACTCCACGTGGTACCACCCTATTTCGTCTTTATTTCACAATAAAGACCTCATGAGGTTCTAACAAACCATCACCTGTAACGGGGCTTTCCGTATCTTCCTACTGCAATTTTCAGAAGATCTGCTCCGGAGGGATCCATACCTCAGAATCTTGCTGATTTCCACCAACCATCAGCTCTCTGCAAAGATTTTACCGAAGTACTTGGCTCCTTCATAGCATTTACAACGGGGTTATTAAGTTATTTGAAACGATTATATCAAGCCTTAACAATCATGTCAATGAAAATTTGAATGCATAAATATAAAATAATATTCAGTTTTATACATTCCTTTTTGTGTATATTTCACAAGGACTAATTGTTTGATAATTAATAAACAATCTGATGTATGAAATGTCTCAGCCTGACTGTAACACAATCTTCTGTCTTAAGGATTATGTATATTTATAAATAACATGGTATCAGCAAATGGCAGATATCAGGCCAAATCAGGCACAGTTGACAATTATGCTTTGTGGCAACTGCCCCATGCTGAAAAGCTGCTGTTGAACATGGCAATTATTCCAGTTGCCAGCGGGGGATATGAAAAAAGACTTAAACCATCAACATTTCAATTTGATCTTCTTTTATTTATCAAATTACGAATAAAAGCTAAAATTGAACAATATCTTTAAATTACAAAGGAAGGTTGTTTTTTATCATGGATTTTAATTTCAGGATTCTTCTTACCACGCTTCTTATGGTTCTGATCATGGAAATGGGAGACAAAACCCAGCTCCTGGTAATGTGTCTAGCATCCAAACACAGACCGGTCCATGTTTTTATCGGCATATGTCTTGCCGCTGTCCTGCTGAACATATTGGCAGTTCTGCTGGGTTCAGCGATTGGCGGGATTAAAATAATAGAAGACAGCGTCAAAATTGGTGCTTCTCTCCTCTTTATTTTTTTTGGGCTTCTGTCCCTGAAAGAGGAAGAAGAAAATGATGGTGACTGCAGCGAATCCAAAAAATGTGTAGTTTTCACTGTCGCGCTTGCCTTTTTCCTTGCCGAGTTCGGTGACAAAACCCAGCTCTCGGCCTTTTCTTTTGCCGCGCTTTACCCCGAAAGCCCTTTAAGCGTTTTCACCGGAGCAACTTTAGGACTGATTGCGGCAGACTGCCTGGGGCTTATTGCAGGGACAATAGTCATTAAATACGTCCCAAAACGAATGATTTCGATTTTTTCGGCCATACTTTTCATAGTTTTCGGACTTATAAACGGATGGAACACTTTGACAGACCATTTTCATATACCATACAATACCAGCCTGACTATTGTCGGCTTAACAGCTTTGGTATCAACACTTCTTTTTTTCCTTATACTATACTTGCAGAAACGCCGGGAACATCAAAAATAGTTGCCATATCCGCAGAATCTGTGGTACAATATTTTCTGTTGCTGAATTGAAGCTGGAAAAGGCAAATTCATCGCAGATTATACGGAGTACAGGGAGGTGTTAGGAAATGGCCAAATGCGAAATGTGCGAAAAGGGTAAGCATTTTGGATTAAAAGTCAGTCACTCTAACAGAAAGACTAACCGTATATGGAAACCCAATATCAGGAAAGTCAAGGTTAATATAGAAGGCACATCAAGAACCATGAATATTTGTACAAGATGTCTGCGTTCCAGCAAAATGATCAAGGCAGTGTAATAAAGTCTTAATAATAAAAAATGTGGCTTACCGTAATGCCACATTTTTTATTACCGAGCTTTTCAGCCCACATCAGCGGATTCTGAACAAGCGCCTGAGTATTCCTCCCAGGAATCCGGGCATCTTAAGGACAATTATACGCATATGCAAAAACCTCCGTGCCAGCTCCTGTCAGTATAAGTATATTCGTCATATCTGAAAAGTGTTATTAAATTTCGTTAATAATTTTCAATAAACATCAACTTTGGACAAGAGCATCCACAAAAGCATGTCCCCAATTGTCTGCAACCTGAAAAAATAATAGCAGCCATAAAAAGCTGCTACCTCTTCCTTTTCTGACAAGAACGGAACGTTCCGGAGTTTTTTGCTTTATTCTTCTACTTTAATAACTTCCTTGCCATCGTAATATCCGCAATCCTTGCATACTACGTGGGGAAGTTTGAGCGCATGACACTGTCTGCATTCAACAAGATTGGGCGCAGAAAGCTTGTAATGAGTTCTTCTCTTATGCTTCCTCTGCTTTGACACCTTTCTTTTTGGTACTGCCATTGTAACACCTCCGTTCAGTGTTTGCATTAATCAGCATTTTCTGCTGCTATTCAAAAAAACCTTTCAATACTTCCAGCCGTGGATCAATCGGATCTTTTTTCTCACAGTCACAACTGTCAGAATTCATCCTCTTGCCACAAATCTGACATAATCCATGACAATCATCCCGGCAAATATGGGACATCGGCAAGTTAGTTACCAGGTAATCAACCAGGATCCTGTCCAGATAGAGAATATTGCTGCTGAAAGTGAAACGGTCATCGTCGGAATCCTTTTCAGCATCTTCTGAAGCATTCTCTTCAACAATATCCTCTTCAATATCGACAGTCAAATCCCTGTTGATCTTTTCTCCGCATCTGTCACATACTGTGGTGTAATCAACCTTTGCCGTTCCTTTCAGAATCAGCATGCCGTTGAAGTTTGTGACAGAACCCTCAAACGCAACGGGGCTTGTAAAGGAAACAGTACCAATGCCTTTTTTGAAATCTTCCAGGTACTCTTCTTCAAAAATTTTAATGGTACCCCCGTTGTTTTTAATGATTAAAGTCAGGTCAACCTTCAAATTTGCCACCCTCCTTAAAAGCGCATGATACAGGCTTCCGGAAGGTCAACATGAAATATTATACTCAGTATGTTTCCCTTTGTCAATCTTACTTTTTCCAGCAGCCAAATTCGTATCAGCTATATAAGAACATCCTTCAGGGGAATGTTGCCCATTTCATACGCAATTCAGTCATATTTATTCTTAATTCTTTTTTCCAGATTAATTATAAAGCGGGAAACGCGCTGTAAGCTGAGCGACTCTTTCCCTTACGGCTTCCTTGTTCTTTTCAAAATCTCCATTCAGGGTCATGCCGATCAATGTCGCGATCTCTCTCATTTCATCCTCTTTCATGCCCCTGCTTGTAACTGCAGGCGTACCAATACGAATACCGCTTGTTACAGCGGGACTTAAGGTGTCAAAGGGAATTCCGTTCTTGTTGACCGTAATCATAACCTCATCCAGCATATGCTGTGCGTCTTTTCCCGTTATTCCCTTGTTGGTGAGGTCAACAAGCATCATGTGATTGTCAGTCCCGCCGGAAACTATTTCAAATCCCTGGGCTTTGAGGGATTCACAAAGAACTTTCGCATTCTTTACGATTTGTTTCTGGTATTCTTTAAATTCAGGAGACAAAGCCTCTTTTAAGCATACTGCCTTACCCGCAATTACATGCATCAAAGGCCCGCCCTGAAGCCCGGGGAAAACCGCGCGGTTAATTTCTTTTGCATACTTTTCCTTGCAAAGTATCATTCCGCCACGGGGCCCTCTTAATGTCTTATGGGTGGTGGTTGTTACGAAATCCGCATAAGGAACGGGACTGGGATGCAAACCTGCCGCAACGAGACCTGCAATATGGGCCATATCCACCATCATGTAAGCCCCTACTTCATCACAGATATCCCTGAATGCTTTAAAATCAATTATCCTGGAATAGGCGCTCGCACCGGCAATAATCATTTTGGGCCTGACTTCCAGGGCGATTTTTCTTACTTCATTATAATCTATAATTCCATCTTCTTTTCTGACACCATAATAAACAGGCTTAAAATATTTACCTGATATATTAAGGTGCATACCATGGCTCAGATGTCCGCCGTGCGCCAGATTCATTCCCATAAACACATCGCCGGGCTCCAGCATGGCATAAAAAACGGCCATATTGGCCTGGGCTCCTGAATGGGGCTGAACATTTGCATGTTCTGCTCCAAAAAGCTTCTTGGCCCTTTCTATAGCCAGATTCTCGATTTCATCAACAAATTCGCAGCCCCCGTAATACCTTTTTCCCGGATATCCTTCCGCATATTTGTTTGTCAATGGGGTTCCGACTGCCTCAAGAACCGCCTTGCTGACAAAATTCTCGGAAGCTATGAGTTCAATTTTCTCATTCTGTCTGCCGATTTCTTTCCGGATTGCGCTGGCAACTTCAGGATCGATATTTTCTATATGTTTATATTCAAACAACTTTTTTTCCTCCTGTCTTTTCAATTTACAAAAAAATTATAATGTTTTTTGCAAAAATACGCAAGAAAAATGCATAATTATGCATCTGAAAATTCCAGGCCAATAAGGCTCAAAATATTCATCAGTTCTCCGGGGCAAGAGCATCAAGAAACATTAAAACATTAAGCCTCTGGGACACCAATGACATAATGACTTCCATGAAAGACAAGATCAAAAGAGACATCATCTGGTTTCCAAATCCTGTTGCCAGCAGACTTAATATCCATCCTGCGAAAAAAGGCCATAAACCGTTTATTATGACATTTTTTCTTGAACCCCTGGTCAGATCAAGGGATTTTTTCATGTTTCTGAAAATACCGGGATTGAATTCTATGATCAGCAAGTCTTTAAAGACAAACAGCTTGAGAATCAGTATCCCGGCCACAGGTACCAGCACCGCCATCAATGCAAAAAGCGGCACGAATACCGAAATTATCGCTGCGACTGTGAAAAACGCCATTCCCACAATATAAAGCCCTGCATAAAAAACAATATTGAAAATGATTATTTTGGGCAATCTCCTGAAAAACAGAAGGATCCTCTTATTATACGGCATCCCGGGATCCGAAAGGCTGAGATAGTACCAGCAGCCATAGAACAGACTGACCAGGAATGACAAAGCCTTGATCAGCAACAAAATAAGGGATACGGTCATCAGGGCGTTAATCATTTCAGTATAAAGATCAGTATTTAATACAGTGCCGAAATCAAAGTAATTGAACTTCTCCATCTGTTCAATAAGCCTGTTGCCCATCTGTTCGTAAATAACGCTTAAATTCGAGGCATAAGGCATCATGAAAAGATATCCGCCGAATACAACCGCCAGAAGAATTACAAAGATAACCTGGGCTACCAGAGGGTTATCTATATCATAAAATTTCACCGACTTCTTCAAATAAACCGATATAGGCTTAACCTTATGCGTCTTAACAAAACGGTAATTCATTTTTCCCTCCCAAGCGCAAGTTTTACTTCGTGGGGTGTCAGATAGCGCCATTGTCCTTCCTTCAGCCTGCCAAGCACAAGATTTCCTACTGCTGTCCTTTTCAGTTTTATCACTTCATGGCCTATTGCATCGCACATGCGTCTTACCTGCCGGTTTTTGCCTTCATGGATTTTTATTTCAAGTATCGTGCTGTTTTCTTTGTTTCTTACGACTTTAACCTCGGCAGGGGAAGTTATGAAACCACCGATGTGCACCCCGCTGCGAAGTTTTTCAAGCTTGTCACCTGACGGCCTTCCCCGTACTTCGGCCAGGTAAGTTTTGGTGACCATTTTCCCGGGATGGGTGCTTTCATAGGCAAAGTCACCGTCATTGGTAAGAATAAGAAGACCCGTAGTATCATAATCAAGGCGCCCCACCGGGTAAATTCTCTGTCCTACTCCGTCAATCAGGTCAAGGACAGTCCTTCTTCCCCTCGGGTCAGAGACTGTCGTGACGTAGCCAGCAGGCTTATTGAGCATAATGTATACTTTTTTCTCTTCTTTCCTTACAGGAACTCCGTCAACCGTAACTTCGTCCTCATTTGAGACCAATACGCCCATCCGGGTAACTGTTATTCCGTTTACCTTAACCCGGCCGGCCCGAATCAGATCCTCAGAATGACGCCTTGAAGCCACTCCGCACAGAGCCATATATTTTTGCAGCCTGATCTTTTCCGAATCTTTGTTTTTCATTTTATTTCCATCCATTTAACAATTTATTATACCATATTCTGCCCTGCTTTTCCATTTACATTTACCCGGGACATACCCGGCCGTACAGACCGGTAGCCGGCATATTGATGAAAATATAAATAATTTCCGTCATATCCCTGTTATATTTATAAATATGTTACAATAGAGAATGAATAATAACAGCAAAAAAAATGGTAAGCGGGTGACTTAAAATCAGACCGAAAAGATCTTTCAGGCGAAAATACATATACCGGCTGAGAATTCTGATAGCAGCGGTCTTGTCTTTGCTGACAGTCTGTTATACCTTTAACGTCCTCAAAATAAGGAATAATCTTCCCGATAATCAGCAGAATTACACTGCATTAAGCGGGGCTGACGACAGCGAAACCCTTGCATATGCTCCCGATGGTGAATACGATGAAACCTATATTACCGATGATGAACCAGGTAATATTTCTGAAACCGAACCACTGCCCAGGGAAACTGAAACACCCCAGGCCGAAACTGTCGAGGCCGGGGAAACTGAAACATCCCAAACTGAAGCTGCCAATACGGAAGAAACTGAAATACATCCTGCCCCCGAACAGCCCGATGCCGATAGAGAAAAGCTTCCTGACAAAGAGACAGAACCTATCCAGGCTCCGGAGAAAAATTCTAATTCAAAGCTTCCTGAGGGATTTGTATACCTGAAGGAATTTCTGCCGGAAGCCAGGTTTGAAGTCCGCTATGCGACTACTCACAATTTTACTGGACAGGTAGTGGACGGTTACCTTTCTGACAACATATGCCTTACCATAGAAGCTGCCGAAGCCCTCAAAAAAGCCAGCGAGTATCTTAAGAAGCAAGGCTACGGCATCCTGATATACGATGCCTACAGACCTAAAAGAGCCGTTGATTTCTTTATGGAATGGAGCAAAAAACCCGAGGATTATTCCACGAAAGAAGAATTTTACCCTAATTTCACCAAGGAATATCTCTTCGAAAACGGGTACCTTGCCAGACGCTCCGCCCATTCGAGGGGTTCCACAGTGGATCTTACGCTTTTTTACCTTGACACAGGGGAACTTGTGGATATGGGAAGTCCCTATGATTTTCTTGATCCCATTTCCAATCACGGTACGGATAAGATTACAGAAGAACAGACCAGAAACAGGAATATTCTTAAGGAAGCCATGAATAAAGCCGGCTTTAAGGCAATCAGCACCGAATGGTGGCATTATACCCTCATTGACGAACCCTATCCCGACACATATTTCGACTTTGTAATAGAGTGACAGAACAGGACTTTTGGTTTACCCGGCCGGTACGGACTTAATCTTGTCCTTGTACTGGCCTTTTTATTAAGATATAATATTAAAACGGCTCAGGCGAAATTAATGGCTTTTGCCTGAGTACAGGAGATTTCAGGAGATGAAGGTGAAAATAAAGATGAAACTTGGTATCGTTGGACTTCCCAACGTAGGAAAAAGTACGTTATTCAACGCCATAACAAAGGCAGGCGCCGAAAGTGCCAATTATCCCTTTTGTACCATAGACCCGAACGTGGGTATCGTGGCAGTGCCCGATGAAAGACTTGACGCTCTGGCAAAAATGTATAATCCGAAAAAAATAACGCCCGCCTACATCGAATTTGTGGATATAGCAGGCCTCGTAAAAGGCGCAAGCAAGGGCGAAGGTCTGGGAAACAAGTTTCTTTCCCATATCCGTGAAGTTGACGCCATTGTCCATGTGGTCCGCTGCTTTGATGACGGGAATATTGTCCATGTTGAAGGTTCGGTGGATCCTGTCCGTGATATAGAAACCATAAATCTTGAACTTGTATTTGCCGATCTTGAAGCAGTTGAAAAAAGGATGGACAAGACAAAAAAACAAATGAAGTCAGGAGACAAAAAATACCAGGTGGAAAATGAAATCCTTGAGAGAATTAAAAGCACCCTAGAACAGGGGATGCCCGCCCGCTCCCTTAATTTCAGCCCTGAAGAACAATGCTATGTAAACCAGCTTTTCCTCCTGACCAGCAAACCGGTGCTTTACTGTGCAAATATCTCGGAAGAAGATATCGGATCCGCAGACAATAACCCCTATGTCGCAAAGGTAAAAGAGATAGCCGAAAAGGAAAATTCCGGGCTTATAGTTGTCTGCGCGAAAATTGAGGAAGAGATCGCCCAGCTTGATGATGAAGAAAAACAGATGTTCCTGGATGAACTCGGGCTTAAAGAATCGGGGTTGAACAAGCTCATAAAAGAAAGCTACAAACTCCTGGGACTTATAAGTTTTCTGACCGCCGGGGAAACCGAGGTCAGGGCATGGACCATCGTCAGGGGGACAAAGGCACCCCAGGCTGCCGGCAAAATTCATTCTGACTTTGAAAGAGGATTTATAAGAGCTGAAGTGATTGATTTCGAGACCCTTATGAAATGCGGTTCCTATGCAGCCGCAAGAGAGCAGGGACTGATCCGTTCGGAAGGAAAGGATTATGTCATGCAGGACGGGGATGTAACCCTGTTCCGGTTCAATGTTTAACTTAGGGTTACTTTCCCCGGAGAATCCTGTACTTTTTGCTCCTGCTTTTTAGCCGGTGAAGATTTATACGTATACCGAGCACTATTGCGCGCAAATAATCATACCTTGTTTTTGCGCGCTTTTTGTATGGCGTTTCAAGCTCCTTCACAATGAAATGGGCAAGCTGCGCGGCTGCATCAGGAAGGCTTTTCAGATATCCATTGGCTTCAATGTTTGCCTTGTATCTGTCAAGGATATCAGTTTTCAAAACAGTATTTATTATGCTGTCAAACTCTTTTTTATTTTTCACATACCATCCCATTTCATTATTTACAAAGAAGTCGATGTTCCCTTTTTCATGCAGGGCAGCACAATGGGTAAAGATGGTAGGCACACGTTTTACAAGCAGTTCCAGCGTGGTTGAAGCGCCGCCCTTTGCAAGGGCGAGATCGGTAACTTCAAGAAGTTCATGCATGTTGTCCACAAATCCCAATACAGCCAGGGGAGTATCCGAGATCCCGCTTTTCTTCAGTCCGGCAAATTCATTGTAAACGTCTTTGTTCTTGCCGCAGATCATTATTATATTAAAAGGGAAATTTCCTTTATACAGGCTCCTTACATATTCAGCGGTATCACCAATGCCCTGTCCGCCGGATGTTGCAAGGAGCGTTTTCCTGGAGGGATCCAGGGATAATTCTGAAAGTATCTCTTCCCTGCTTTTTTCGATCTTCTGAAAGAATTTCCTGTTAAGCGGGAAAGGTTTTATAATGATCTTATCTGCAGGCATACCCTGATTGAGCAGATACTCTTTTGCTTCCTCCGTCGCAACAAGAACTGCTTCAATATCAGGATTGACCCATAAATTGTGGCCCCTTATGGGATCAGTCATATAACTGAAAATTTTGTACCTGAGGTTATACCGCTCCCTTGCAAAAAAAGCCACAGAACTGCAGAAAAAATGGGTGGAAAAAACAATATCGGGTTTATATCTCAGGATATACTTGGTGCCCTTGTTTATAAACTGCTGCAAAAAGAGCTTCATCACAGTATTTGACCATGTAAGCCTGCTAAGTGAATCTATGAGTTTGTTGGCGCTTGTTGTCAGTTCCGGGCGTGCCAGGGCAAAGTCCCAGATACCTTTTATTACTTTGTCATCCCAACTGGCACCGCATTCTTTGGCAAAATCTATCACATCCACCTGGAACTGTCCCGGATATAGTTCCTCAATGGCTTCTTTAATAGCAAGGGCAGGCATTTTGTGCCCGCCTCCCGCTTCTATCATCGGTATTAAAATCTTTTTCAAATGATCAGCTCCGTCTTATTCCCTGTTTTCGTTGAAAATGATATTTACAGCTTTCATTGGCGAAACTGTTGAAATTGCGTGTTTATATACAAGCTGCTGTTTACCTTCAGTATCAAGCACCACAGTAAAATTGTCAAATCCCTTTACCATGCCCCTGAGCTGAAAACCATTGGTAAGATACACTGTAACGGGTATGTGTTCCTTTCTTACCTGGTTTAAGAAAACGTCCTGTAAATTAATATTCTTGGTCACTTCAACTCCTCCTCAATAACACAATTGAGATAAATTAAAATCATACCTTTCCATCATTTTACACAATTAATATCCATTATTCAAGTTATCCGCCAATTTTTTTATAATTGCCCGTGTTTCTGTATTCCCTGTGTCTATCCATCGGAGATTCTCCGTTTTCTTAAACCATGTGATCTGCCTTTTGGCAAGGTGTCTTGTATTCAGTTTTATTTTTTCCACCGCTTCCTCAAGTGAATATTCCCCTTTGATTGCAGAAATTATTTCCTTGTATCCTATGCCCTGAAGCGACACAAGATCCGGGGAATATTTCTCCAAAAGGCCTTCGACTTCCTCGTAAAGCCCCATTTCCATCATTTTGTCCACCCGTTTGTTAATTCGTTCATACAGGATTTTTCTGTCCATTTCCAAACCGAAAATCTTAAATTCATATTCGGGTTTTTCGGTCCTGGATTCAAGCTGGTGCTGGGATATGGGCTTTCCTGTTGTTTTGAAGACTTCCAGGGCCCTTATTACCCGCTTTATATTGTTTGGATGGATTTTTTCAGCACTTACGGGATCTACCTTCTGCAAAAACCGGTGCAATTCTTCAGGGCCTTTATCCCGGGCTATTTCCTCCAGTTGTTTTCTGTATTCCCAGTCGGCAGTTGTTTCTGAAAAATTGATATTGTACACCAGCGAATTTATATACAGGCCGGTTCCGCCTGCTACTATGGGCACTTTCCCTCTGTTCAGGATTTCCTTTATACAGTTCTTCGCGTCTCTCTGAAAATGAGCCACGCTGTATTCTTCGTCAGGATCTACAATATCAATCAGGTAATGGGGTATTCCCTGCCTTTCTTCCATGGTGGGCTTTGCTGTCCCAATATCCATGCCGCGGTATATCTGCATTGAATCCGCAGATATTATTTCACCGTTTATCTCATGTGCCAGTTTTATAGCCAGGTCAGTCTTGCCTGAAGCTGTGGGTCCGGCTATCACAATAACTTTATTCATAACCCTTCCCTTGTATTACTTTATTCTGTTCGTTAAACTATCCGTTTAAACTTCTTCTCAAAGTCTTTTTTATCCATTTTGATGATTACTGGCCTTCCATGCAGGCAAGTCCAGGGATTTTCCATATTGCAAAGGGATTTTACAAGCTCTCTGATTTCTTCGTTTGAAAGAGGTTTATTGGCTTTCAGCGCCCCTTTGCATGAAACGGTGTAAATAACCTCGTCACTTATAATACTTCCCTCTGAAGGCGTTTTCATCCAGCGATCCAGGATTTCATTAAAGTCTGAAACGCTGAAACCGCTGTCATATATATCCGGTACGCTTCTAATAATGACAGTGCTTGAGCCGAAAGCCTCCAGGTCAAATCCAAATTTCCGGAACGCATCCAGCTTTTCCATCACAAATGAGAATTCATTGGCTGACAAATTTGCAACAACGGGTTCCAGAATACTCTGGGAATAGCTTTCGGATTTCGAAATCCTGTCCTTCAATATTTCGAACCTTATGCGTTCATGGGCGGCATGCTGGTCAATTATATATAATGTGGAGCCGTTCTGCAAAAGGATATAGGTGTCAAACACCTGCCCGACAATCTGGGCTTCCTTTAAAAGCTGCAGGGAAACATCCCTTGATACATTATCCGGGTGGTAAAAGTTCAGCGATGCTTCCCGGGCTGTATCTCCCTGCGAAACAGAAACGGCGGCAAGATAGGAAGTCTCAGCCCAGGTCTCTCCTGAACCCTTCTTATCTGTTTTCCCGGTAGCTTTACCTGACATACCGCTTTGCTTATAATCACTATTTTCCCGGTAATCCTTGCCGGTTATGCTGGTTTTCTGACTGGTCTTATCAAGGGGGAACAGTTTGTCCAAATCCGGCAGCTCAGTTGGCTTCCTGCTTTCAGACAGCTTATTATGCACTCTGAATAAAATCTGGGTCGCCGGCTTAATTCCGCTATTGCCTGCTCCGGGAACGGGCTGTGGATTTGAAGGTGCATTCTCTGTTTCCTTAAGTATCTTCTTTGATTCATTTTCCTTTTCTTCAGAAGCATAATGCCTTATGAGCGAAGAACCCAGAAGCGCGTTTTTAACTCCGTTATATACAACGCTGTAGATGAGATTTTCGTCACTGAACCTCACTTCGAGTTTCTGAGGATGGACATTGACATCAAAGCTGCCCGGAGGAACATCCATCAGGAGCACATAAAAAGGAAATTTGTTCTGCATTATCATTGTTTTGTACGCATCCTCGGCGGCAAGGGAGATAACCTTATTCTTTATATATCGCCTGTTCAGAAAAACCGATTGCCTGCTTCTGTTGCCACGTGAAATTTCAGGCTTGCCTGCAAAACCTGTAACCTTAATTCCCCCGCTCTGGTATTCAACAGGAAGCACATTGCCCGCAACTTCTTTGCCGTAGATACTGTAAATCACGCTGAGCAGGTCATTGTTGCCCGGTGTGTGGAGCTTAACCTCGCCATTTTGTATGAATTTGAAAGAAACCTCCGGATGGGCCAGGGCAAGCCGCTCCAGGATATCGGACACATATCCGGCCTCTGTGGAATCTTTTTTGAGGAATTTATACCGGGCAGGTGTGTTATAAAAAAGGTTTTTGACTATAAATGTGGTACCTTTGGGACAGCCCACCTGTTTTGCAGACAGTATGCGTCCTCCCTCAAGGACGAGGGAAATCCCCGTTTCTGAATTTTCCGTCCTGGTAATAAGCTCAAGATGCGAAATGGCTGCGACAGATGCCAGCGCTTCGCCCCGGAAACCCATGGTGGTTATATGGTCAAGGTCTTCAATTTTTCTGATTTTGCTTGTGGCATGCCGCTCAAATGCAAGTTCGGCATCATCTGCGTCCATCCCGCTGCCATTGTCGGTTATGCGTATATATGAAATCCCGCCGTTTCTGATCTCAACGGTGATCTGGTCAGCTCCGGCATCAATGGAGTTTTCCACCATTTCCTTTACTACTGATGCAGGGCGCTCTATGACTTCACCGGCAGCAATCTGATTTGCAGTTTTCTCATCCAGAATGACTATTTTACTCATGACTGTTTCCTCTTAAGAGTATTCTTCTCGTGTTATTCTTGGCTATTTCAGTTTCTGCTGAAGACTGTACAGCTTGTTCAGGGCATCCAGGGGCGTCAGCACCGAAGGGTCCAGCATCCTGAGTTCATCCAGGACCTCGCGTTCCTGTTTTGAAAGAGCTGAAACGGCAAAAAGGTCAAGCTGCCCGTCTACAGGCTTTTCTTTTTGTTTCCGGGGTTTGTTTATATCGGACTTGTCCAGTTCTTCCAGGATATACTTAGCCCTTTCTATGACCTGATCAGGAATTCCTGCAAGTTTTGCCACCTCAACCCCGTAACTCCTGTCGGCTCCGCCCCGGTTGATTTTTCTAAGGAAAATTATATCATCGCCTCTTTTTCTGACAGAGACACAATAATTCTTGACACCTACAAGTTTTTCCTCCAGCTCGGTCAGCTCGTGGTAATGGGTTGCGAAAAGGGTTCTTGCACCAAGCCTTGCCTTGTCGTTTATGTACTCAATGACAGCCCAGGCAATGCTGAGACCGTCATATGTGCTTGTTCCCCTTCCTATCTCATCAAGTATCAGCAGGCTCCTTGGTGTTGCATTTTCAAGAATATTGGCCACCTCGGTCATCTCAACCATGAAGGTGCTTTGGCCGGCGGCAAGATCATCGGCTGCCCCCACTCTTGTGAATATCTTGTCGGCAATCCCTATTCTTGCGTATTGGGCGGGAACAAAACTTCCCGCCTGGGCCATAAGGGTTATGAGAGCCACCTGTCGCATGTATGTCGATTTCCCTGCCATATTGGGGCCCGTAATAATAAGCAGCCTGTTATCCTCGCAGTCCAGAACTGTGTCATTTGGAACAAACTGATTTTCAGGAAGCATTTTTTCAACTACCGGATGCCTTCCTTCCCTGATCTCTATGGCGCTTCCGTCGTGGACTTCAGGCTTTACATACTGGTTCCTGTCGGCCACCTCTGCAAGGGAACACAGGGCATCCAGTTCCGAAATACAGTCGGCTGTATGTTTCAGCCTGTTGACATTTTGGGCTGCAATCTCCCTTATCTGGCAAAACAGTTCATACTCCCTGTCAATCACCTTTTTCTCAGCGCCAAGTATCGTGTCCTCCATCTGTTTCAGCTCTTCGGTGACATATCTTTCATTGTTTACGAGAGTTTGCTTGCGCTGGTAGTCTTCAGGGACCAGGGATAAATTGGCTTTGGTTACCTCTATAAAGTATCCGAAATTTTCGTTGTAACGTATTTTTAAATTCTTGATACCTGTTCTTTCCCGCTCCCGGGCTTCCAGCTCTGAAATCCATAATTTCCCTTCGACAGCAGCCTTGCGGTATTTGTCCACAAGCTCGTCGAATCCGTCCTTGATTATTCCGCCTTCCTTTACTGACAAAGGCGGGTCGTCATGAATTGCTTTTTCGATGAGTGCGGCCAGATCCTCCAGAGGGTCAAGTTTTTCATGGATTTGGCGGATTAACGGGGAATTCAGGTTTTCCGTAAGTTCTTTGATGTACGGCAGCCTTAAAAGGGATGCCTTCAGCGAAAGAAGATCTCTGGCGTTTATATTTCCAAATACGATTTTGGAAGTGATCCTTTCAATATCATAGACGCCCTTCAATAATTCCATCAGCTCATTCCTGACCATGAAGCCGTTTTTTAATTCTTCCACCGCATCCAGCCTCATGTTGATATCATCAACACGGATCAGGGGCTGTTCTATCCAGCGCCTGAGTTTTCTTCCGCCCATGGAAGTGGAGGTTTTGTCCAGGACCCAGAGCAGCGAACCTTTTTTCCGGCCTTCCCTCATTGTTTCAGTAAGCTCCAGGTTTCTCCTGGAGGCGCTGTCAATCATCATGTATTCTTCAATTTTGTATGTACTGATTTTTTCAATATGCTTAAGATCAATCTTCTGTGTTTCCTCAAGATACGAGATAAGCGCACCAGCTGCAGCCTGGGCCAGATCCAGGGAAGCAAGGGGATTGGTTCCCACAGTCTGTTTTATCTTTTTTTCCGCATTGGGCAGATCAAACATGTCATCGCTGACGACCCAGGGATGGACGTTGAGGTAATCAATAAAAAAAGACTTGTATTCGTTCTTTTGCGCAAATTCCTGGTTGACTATTACTTCCGACGGCTTATATCGCGCTGCTTCGTCAATCAGCTTCTTAATCGAACTTCCCCAGGTTATCTGGGTGGAATAGAACTCTCCTGTGGAAATGTCTGCTGCCGCTATCCCGAAATATACTTTCTGGCAATAGATGGCCATTATGTAGTTGTTCTTTTTCTCATCAAGCATATCGGGTTCAATTACTGTTCCCGGGGTAATAACCCTTGTGACGTCCCTCTTTACTATGCCCTTGGCAAGCGCCGGGTCTTCCATCTGGTCGCAAATAGCCACTTTGTATCCTTTATTTATCAGGCGAGCTATATATGTATGGGCGGCATGATAGGGAACTCCGCACATGGGTGCTCTTTCCTCAAGACCGCAGTCCCTGCCCGTCAGGGTAATCTCAAGTTCCCTGGAGGCCAAAAGCGCATCGTCGAAAAACATTTCATAAAAATCACCAAGCCTGAAAAATAAAATGCAGTCTTTGTAACGTTCCTTTATTTCCATATACTGCTGCATCATGGGGGTAAGCTTTGGCTTATTCACGCTTTTTTCCTCCTCTGCCCTCAAGCCAGAACGCGCCCGCGCGTACAATCTCCACATCCACCAGATCACCCGTTCCGACACCTTCAGCCCTGAAGTTTACAAGCCTGTTCTCCCTTGTCCTTCCCGAAAGCATCTCGGGATTTTGCTTGCTCGGACCATCCACCAGAACCTCTACGGTCTTTCCCTCAAACCTTTTGGCCAGCTTTGTGGCGATTTCTGTCTGGAGATCGGCAAGGCGTTTGAACCTCCTGCTTATTTCATCAGAAGGTGTGGTCTGCTTGAGTTTTGCAGCCGGAGTGCCTTTCCGGGGCGAATATATGAACATGAAAGCAGAATCAAACTGTATCCTTCTGACCACATCAAGAGTCTCCTCAAAGTCCTCTTCGGTTTCACCGGGGAAGCCCACGATTATGTCAGTGGAGAGGGCTATATCCGGAATGGCCGCCCTGATTTTGTCAACGAGATCCAGATAGTGTTCCTTGGTGTATCTGCGGTTCATAAGTTTCAGTATCCGGTTGCTGCCGGCCTGGAACGGCAGATGGAGATGATTGCAGACCTTGCTGCAGTTTTTCATTGCCTCTATCAGTTTGTCCGACAAATCCTTGGGATGGGATGTGGTAAAACGGACGCGCTTGATGCCTTCTATTTCCTCGATGTCATAAAGGAGTCTCGCAAACAGGTCCTTTTCACCAAGATCATTGCCGTAGGAATTGACATTCTGGCCGAGAAGGGTGACTTCCTTGCAACCGTCGGCGGCAAGGGCCCTTATCTCATTAAGTATGTCCTCCCTCTTCCTGCTGCGTTCCCTGCCCCTTACATGGGGGACGATACAATAGGTGCAGAAATTGTTGCAGCCAAGGATGATATTGACCCATGCCTTGTGTTTTTCTGCACGTTTGACGGGAAGATCCTCCCGGATACCTTCCTCCTTCTCCTTTACTGCGAAAACACGCTTTCCTGTGGTGAGGTAGCGGTAAAGCAGCTCGGGGAACTCGTGGATATTGTGGGTCCCGAAAACTATCTTCACATTCCTGTAGGAGTTTTTGATCTTCTCCACTACATGGGGCTGCTGCATCATGCATCCGCTGGCCACTATTATGGAGCCCTGTTCCTCACAAACCTTCGAGAGTCCTCCAATATGGCCGTATACCTTTTCCTCGGCATTTTCCCGCACACAGCAGGTCACAAACACTATGACATGGGCAAAAGCGTCTCCCGTTACCTCTTCAAAGCCCATTTCAGTAAGCATTCCGGCTATTGTTTCCGCATCCCTTTCATTCATCTGGCAACCGAAGACGTCTATTTTGAATTTTCTGGTACTGCCGGTTTCCATGGCATACCGGGTATTGAGATTTCGTACCTCTTCAACCCATTCCGAGCACATCAGATTGTTGTTGTCTTCTTTTATTCTCAAGGCAAAATTCCTTTCTAATTCCTGAATTAATACTCCTGATAAGCCTGGATTACTGTTGTCTGCTTATTAGTATTTTATCATTATGATAACAAAAATGCAGGAAAAATAAAAGTTGATGGTAAGATGACCAATATGCAATTTATCACATTTTGATTGCGCTGCGCAACATTAATTCAGGGGAATCCTTGCGTCCGCCTGCTCTTACGGTGTTGCATATATGACATGATGTTCAGATTTTGAGACTTCCGCAGGAGCAGATGAAGTTGTATGCGAAAAGCGCAGCTTAAGTAGAGGGAAAATCGCAGGACTCGATTTTGGCTGGCGCACGCACGGACGCGTGACCGCCCGGCGACCCCGCGGGAGCAAGCCTGAGCATTTACAACTTCCTGCATTGATACTACAGGAAAATCTGAAGATAATGATTTTTCAAAATAGAATTTCGGAAAAGGGAACCTCGCGGCAGCATATTGCAAAACAGCATAGAGTACCAGTTCAAATTGCATTAAAAAGGACATAGCTTCGTCTGCTATGTCCTTTTTATTAATAGTCCTGTTTTGCATTTTAGCGACAAAACGACATAAAGCTGCTTATCTCAACTGGGCATTGAAGTTCTTTTCAAGATGCCTGAGTACCCTGTCCATGGCAGCATTTACAT
>Ga0134094_1000898_pt1 | contig 32869 bp, 18 predicted proteins | sample 5_1taG_FD_94458 | JGI IMG/M metagenome (GOLD analysis project Ga0134094, IMG submission 94458) | Switchgrass degrading microbial communities from high solid loading bioreactors in New Hampshire, USA - 5_19_20_110_A1 metaG | ecosystem: Engineered > Bioreactor > Semi-continuous > Anaerobic >... | reverse complement strand
TTTCATAAACTCTTTCTATTTGCTTTTCATCGATCTCCGGCCAGTCAGCGCTGCTTCTCGCAAACAGAACGGAAACCAAACCTATTTCATCTTTAAGACCAGATCCTTGGGGAACTCTGCCAGGATCTCCATCTTTCCGTCAGGGCGCACCCAAACGGTATCTTCAATCCGCACACCCATCCCCCGGCTGGGATAATACAACCCGGGTTCAACCGTCACCACAGAGCCGGGCAGCAGCTTATCTTCTGGCGACGCGCCAAACCCACTGAAAGGCCGCTCGTGAACGCGCATTCCCAGCCCGTGACCCAGGCTGTGAACATAACCTTCTTCCGTTTCCGGCGTGTTCAGCACCGTCGGATGATTCATCTCTTCAAACATCTCGCAGGTCAGGCGCTGGTAATCGCCGAAGTGCCGGCCTACCTCCATCTCGCCGACGACCGTATTGTATACGGTTAACACCTGATCATAAAGCCCCTGTACAGCATCTGGTGCGTAGCCCAGGCACCATGTGCGCGTGAAATCATAGAAATAACCGCCGCCCTCTTCGCAAGGGAAGATGTCAAACACAATCGGCTGGCCGAGACGAATCACATCGTCAGGGTTCCCGCTGGAATGCGGAACGCCGGCATCGCGGCCAATCGCAAAGATGGTTCCCTCAGGATTTTCCGCGCCGCGCTCAGCCAGCCACAGGTTGATCAATCCTTTCACATGCCCGATCGTCACCGGTTTTCCATCTGGCAGGACCAGCGTTTCATCTTCGCCTACTTTCTGAGAGGTCAAATACTCGGCAACCTTACCCACGACTTCCGTCGTAATCCGGCCCATCTTGCGAATACGCTCAATCTCCTGCTCGTCTTTGGTCAGCATTGCCGTGCCGAGAATTTTCCCCTCCGGGTCGCCGGTCAGCGTAATTTCGGGCAGGCGGCGCTGCAGTTCGGTGAAGATCGGGTAAGCCGTGCTCAATTCAGCCTGTCCATAGAGCACTACCCGGCCTGACTTAATGCCTAAATCCTCAAACATGCGGCAGTAGCGAATGGCAGCAGCCTGTATGCGATCTCCCTTTGCTTCTTCGAGAAGCTCTTTATACGGATAAAGATTGTAACCGCGCGTGACCAGCCCCGTTTTGGCGGCTTCATCGCGCTCCATCGCGCCGTGGAATAATACAGCCGTTTCGCCGCGCTTTTTGATCAGGTCCGCATTGGTTAGATGCCCGCCGCCGGTCATATATACCATCGCCGGGTTATGCTGCGCCGGCCCGACGACCAGCAGCACATCGATATCATTTGCCTGCATAATTGCATCCAGATCGCGCTTCATAGTCCCTACCTCATTGTTCTTATTGGAATGAATATCTATCCAAAACGTGCCTTAGTGAACGGAGCAGATGCTCCTCTTCTTCGATTAACACCGTCCGCGGGTCGAACAAAACCTGATCCTCTTCAACTCGGGCGATAACAGGCGGCTGCAGTGAACGGAGCCGCGCAAGTAAACGGTCAGCGTGCGGCGCCCGCAGCGCCAGCAGGAAGGTTGGCAGCGTTTCCTCAGGAAGGCTCCCCCCACCTACAGTTGACTGCCCCTGGATGACCTCACCGGCGCCGATTTCCGCTGCCCAACGCTGCGCACGCTCGCGAATCTGCTCTACAGGGGTCGAGATCATCCGCCAGATTGGGACCTCGCGCTCCACTTCATCCTTCAGATAGTGCATCAGTGTCGCCGAGAGCGCCGCCAGGCACAGTTTATCCGCTCGCACAGCGCGCGCCAGCGGGTGCTTCTTAATTTTTGCCACCAGATCGGCTCGGCCCAGGATGATTCCAGCCTGCGGGCCGCCTAACAGCTTGTCGCCAGAAAAGCAGAGCAGGTCTACCCCTGCCGCCAGCGATTCCTGCACGGTCGGCTCGTGAGCTAAACCATAGCGGGCCGTATCCAGCAGCGCGCCAGAGCCCAGGTCATCGATCACCGGCTTGTCGTAACGGTGAGCCAGCTCAACAAGCTTATCGAGGGACGGTTCTGTCGTGAAGCCAATGATTCGAAAATTCGAAGAATGCGCGTGAAGGACCAGCGCGGCGGGTTCCTGCAGGGCTTCCTCATAATCTTCCAGGTGGACCCGGTTGGTCGTACCCACTTCAACCAGTTTTGCGCCAGACTGTTTCATCACCTCGGGGACCCGAAAACCGCCGCCAATTTCAACCAGCTGGCTGCGCGAAATGATCACGCGCCTGCGTTTTGCCAGCGCAGTCAGCGACAGCAGCACCGCCGAAGCGCAGTTATTGACCACAAGCGCTGCTTCTGCACCGGTTAACCGCTGAAGCAGCGTTTCTGCATGAATCAGGCGCGACCCACGCGCGCCGCGGTCAAGATCGAACTCCAGGTTGCTGTAACCTGACGCCACAGCCTGCATGGCGCAAACCGCCGCCCGGCTGAGCGGCGCGCGGCCCAGGTTGGTATGGAGAACAACGCCGGTCGCGTTGATCACCGGAACCAAGCTGGATGAAGTCCAATCCATTAATCGTTCAGCCGCCTGTTCAACAATCTGATCAGGCGAATAAGGCTGCGCCAGTCCGCCGTTCTGGCCAAGCAGGCGCTCGCGCACCGCTGAAAGCGTTTCACGCAGGGCCGTTAAGACCAGCGGACGCCCATAATCTCCTATAAGATCTTTGACCGCGCGCAATTGCAGCAGCTTATCCACCGAAGGCAGGCTGCGGAGCGCATCCCTTGCGATCTTATCATCGAGATCGCTTGGAGCATTGTGTCGCTCACGCATCATCTTCCTCTTCTAGCTCAGCGTCTAGCGGGTCCGTTGTCTCATCATCCGGTTCATTGTCGTCTAGACTGAGCTTTCCAGGCGACCAGGCGCTGCGCTCGCTCAGGCGTAATAAAAACTCGATCAGAATCAGCCCGGCAAGCAGCGCCATCGCCAGTCCATATGTGAGCACTCTGCCCAACTGCAGCCAGACGAGCAGGCTGCCGTATACACCGACCCACATCGCTTCGCGCACAACCACATTTCCACCAACGGGTGGGTCTGACGGGAAGCGCCGGTTTAAGAAATACATCACCGGCAGCGATGTTCCGCTCAGCGCCAGGGTCAGCAGGAAGAAAAATAACCAGCGCGGGCCTAACGTAGGAAGCGTTTCGAAAATGATATATGCCAGACCGCCCCAGCCAATAATGCTTAGGACGATACTAATTCCGAAAAAAGACCAAAAAGAGGGCAGTTTTTGGCTAATCATGGCATCCCTATCCAGGTGGTAGAGTTTTCATTGATCAATAATTTCTGAGACGAGCTTCCCAAAATACTGAAAATGAACCCGCACCTTTCTCGATTATATCATCAGAAAAACAGCGCCTCGAAAATGTCCGCCATCATATTGTTTAGCAGCGCAGTATTTAAAGGCTTTTTTAACCGTACAACAAACGTGCCATGATTTTGCTTCTTAAAACCGCCGGGTAATTTGAATATTTCCTATAGATATGGTATGATTGGATGCAATCGAACTTGGTTAGACGCGCCTGGCAAAGCAGTTTTTGAAAAACCAGATTTGACAGGCACTCATCAAGAGAGGCGGAGGGACCGGCCCGACGAAGCCTCGGCAACCGAACAATAATGACACGAAGCGCAGCAGAGTGTTGTATCGGTGCCAAGTCCGGCAGAAACGAAAGTTTTGTTTCTGGAAGATGAGATGTTTCGCGGTCAGCTGCGTGCCTCTCTTCTTATCCAGAGAGGCATTTTGTTTTTTTCGATCAAAAACGGTACGCTACGATTTGACATATACCAACCACCACAGTGTGGGGGATAGGAGAAACAATGGGACGCAAATATACAAATCGCCGCTATCTGGACGCGCTGAAAGAGAGAGTCGTGATTTTTGACGGCGCCAACGGCACCAACATTCAAGCGCAAAATCTCGACGCCAGTGCTTACGGTGGTGAAAAATACAACGGATGCATCGATTATCTGGTAATAACCTACCCGCAGGCAGTGGAGAAGGTTCATCGCTCGTTCCTGGATGTCGGCGCAGATGTCATCACAACCGACACTTTCCGCTCCAATCGCATAACGCTGGCAGAATACGGCCTGCAGGACCGGGTTGAGGAGATCAACCGCGAAGCAGCCAGGCTCGCCCGCCGGTTGGCCGACGAATACACTGAGAAGACGGGCCAGGAACGATTTGTCGCCGGCTCGATCGGCCCTTCAGGGAAGCTCCCTTCGATGGACGACCCTGAGCTTTCAAACATCGCTTTTAATGAACTGGTGGATGTATTCCGCGAACAGGCGAAAGGGCTTATCGAAGGCGGCGTCGACCTGCTGCTGATTGAGACTTCTCAAGACATCCTGGAAGTAAAAGCGGTGATCATCGGCATTCACACCGCATTCGATGAGACAGGGATCTACCTGCCGATCCAGGCGCAGGTCTCTCTTGACACAACCGGGCGGATGCTGCTGGGCACGGACATCACCGCTGTTCAGACCATTCTGGAAGGGATGGGGATTGATGCCATCGGTCTTAACTGCTCCACCGGGCCTGATTACATGCGCGAGCCCATTCGCCTGCTAGGCGAGCAGTCAACCCTGCCGGTCTCCTGCATCCCCAATGCCGGGCTTCCATTAAACGTGGATGGTCAGGCTGTTTATCCGCTGGAGCCGGAACCGTTTGCTGAAACTCTCTCAGAGTATGTGAAAAAATTCAACGTCAACATCGTCGGGGGCTGCTGCGGCACCCGACCCGAGCACATTAAACTGCTGGTCGAGCAGGTGCGCGGTCACACACCTGCGCCTCGTCCCACCAGCAGCCCGGCACGCCTGGCTTCAGCAACGCAGGCGCTGTCGATGCAGCAGGAGCCCGCGCCGTTCTTGATTGGCGAGCGGCTCAATACGCAAGGCAGCAAGAAATTCAAAAACATCATCCTGTCGGAAGATTTTGAGAGCATTTTATCGATCGCCAACCAACAGGTGGACAGCGGCGCCCACGGCCTCGACCTGTGCGTCGCCCTGACGGAACGGGCAGACGAAGCCTTCCTGATGCGCCGGGCGATAAAGACATTGGCGCCATCAGTACGCGCCCCGCTCGTATTTGATACGACCGAACCCGACGTAATGGAAGCGTCTCTCCAGACCGCGCCAGGACGCTGCCTGCTCAACTCAGTCAACCTTGAAGCCGGGCAAGCAAAAGCCGAAAAGATCTTTGCCATGGCAAAGAAGTACAACGCTGCTGTCATTGCGCTGACAATCGACGAGCAGGGCATGGCGAAAACCGCCGACCGCAAGGTCGAAGTCGCCAAACGCATTTACGATATCGCCGTCAACCAGTTCGACCTGCGCCCGCAAGACCTCGTTTTCGATGCATTGACTTTCACCCTGGCGACCGGAGACGAGGAGTTCAATCTCTCAGCAATCGAGACGATCAACGGAATCCGCCGCATTAAAGAAGAACTGCCCGGAGTATTGACTTCGCTGGGCGTCTCTAATGTGTCCTTTGGGCTGTCACCGGCGGCGCGCGCCGTGCTCAACAGCGTGATGCTCTATCACTGCGTGCAAAACGGGCTGGATATGGCCATTGTCAACCCGGCTCACATCACCCCATATTCTGAAATTTCAGAGGAAGAACGCCAGCTTGCCGAAGACCTGATCTTCTACCGCCGTCCAGACGCCCTCCAGCGGCTGATCGAGCACTTCGAGAAAAACGGGGCTACCCGGACCAGCAAGGAGAACGCCCAACAGGCTGCACTGGCAAGCATGACGCCAGAAGAGCGCCTGCACTTCCGCATCCTCTACCGCAACCGCGACGGCGTGGAAAGCGATATCGATGAGATCATTCACCGCGACGTTAACGGCGACAGCAGCAACCGGGCGGCATCGCACCCGGCGGCGGTGAAAATTCTGAACGACGTGCTCCTCCCGGCGATGAAAGAGGTCGGCGACAAGTTCGGCGCGGGCGAGCTTATCCTGCCTTTTGTGCTCCAATCGGCAGAGGTGATGAAAAAGTCTGTCAGTCACCTGGAAAACTACCTGGAAAAGAAAGAAGGGGTATCGAAGGGGACACTCGTGCTTGCCACTGTCTACGGAGACGTGCATGACATTGGCAAGAACCTGGTGAAAACCATTCTCTCGAACAACGGCTATCAGGTGATCGACCTGGGCAAGCAGGTCCCGGCAGAGACAATTATTTCAAAAGCCGTCGAAGTCAAAGCCGACGCAATTGGTCTGAGCGCGCTGCTGGTCAGCACCAGCAAGCAAATGCCGCTGATTGTCAATGAGCTGCACCGCCGCGGGCTTAACATCCCGGTGATGATCGGCGGAGCCGCCATTAACCGCCGCTTTGGACGGCGAATTCTGCTGACCGAACAGGGTGAGTTCTACCAGCCCGGCGTTTACTATTGTAAAGATGCTTTCGAAGGCCTGGCGACGATGGACATGCTGATGAGCCCCGATGAGCGCCCCAGGCTGCAAGAGCGCATCCGCCAGGAATCGGAAATGGAGCTTGGCCGCGCAGGCAGCAAAAAAGACGAAGGAGAGCCGGAACGGGTTCAGCGATCGACCGTCAAGCCGGCATCCTGCATTCCCACCCCTCCTGCCTGGGGACCGCGTGTTGTTAACCATATGCCGCTTGAAATCGTATTTAAGCATCTGCCGGTCAACGAGTTGTTCCGCCTCTCATGGGGCGCAAAGAACACGCACGGCGAAGCCTGGACGAAACTTGAGGCTGAGTACCGCGAGCGGCTTGAGCGAATGAGCCGTGAGGCGATACAGGAAGGCTGGCTGAAGCCGCGGGGCATCTATGGTTACTGGCCCTGCCAGTCAGACGGCGATGATTTGATTCTGTACGTGCCTGAATCGGTCGAGGCAGGCAAACCGGAAGAGCGGATAAGGTTTACATTCCCCCGCCAACCCTCCGGTGATTATCTGTGCCTGGCCGATTATTTTGCCCCGGTTGACTCGGGCATCATGGATGTCGTTGCGCTGCAAATTGTCACCGTCGGGCAGGAAGCCACCGAGCGGTTTGAACGCTTGCAGTCCGCAGGGAATTACAGCGAAGCTTACTTTACGCACGGCTTGGGCGTGCAAACCGCCGAAGCAACCGCCGATTACCTGCATAATCATATCCGGCGCGAGCTGGGACTGGAGCCCGAGCAAGGTAAACGCTATTCCTGGGGCTACCCGGCGATCCCCGAACTGAACGACCACCAGAAGATCTTCGAACTGCTGCCGGCAGAACGTGAACTGGGAATGACGCTGACCTCTGCTTTCCAACTGGTCCCCGAGCAGTCTACTGCTGCAATCGTCATTCACCACCCGGAAGCCAAATACTATACGGTCGGCGAAACCCGGATTGATCAGCTCATGAGGAGCCAAGGATGACGCTGACGGAAGAGAGGAATCGATTTATCGCCCTGCTAGAAGGCAATCGCCCGATCCTTTCGGACGGAGCGATGGGGACGATGATCAACCAGCAGGGTGTGCCTTTTGAAGAATGTTTTGATGCGCTGAATCTTACAAACCCTGACCTGATCGCAGCAATACACCGCGCTTATATTGAGGCAGGGGCGCAGATCATTCAGACAAACACATTTGGCGCAAACCGTTATAAACTGGCCCGCGCGGGAAAAGAGGACGATCTCGAACGCATCAACATTGAGGGCGTTAATCTGGCCCGCCGGGCCATCAGTGAAAGCGGCAGGTCTGTGCTGGTTGCCGGAGATATTGGCCCGCTGGGGGTTCGCCTGGCGCCCTTCGGCAGAGTAAAACCTGAGCAGGCTTACCAGGCCTATACCGAACAGATCACCGCGCTGGCGAAAGCAGGCGTGGATTTGCTGATCTTCGAGACGATGACCGACATCATCGAAATCAGCACAGCCGTCCTGGCTGCACGTGAAATCAACTCGCGCCTGCCAATCATCGCGTCGATGACATTTACCCGCGACGACCGCACGCTGCTGGGCGATTCCCCCGAAAAGGTCGCGCAGACGCTTTATGAAGCAGGTTCCACAGTGATCGGCGTCAACTGTTCAGGCGGGCCGAACCAGATTCTACGCATTATCAAGAGAATGCGCGCCGCCGTTCCAGAGGCGAAATTTTCAGCCATGCCAAATGCCGGCTGGCCAGAACAGGTCGGCGGGCGAATTATGTATCCTGCTGCGCCGTCTTACTTCGGCGAGTATGCGCTGGCGTTTTGGAAGGCCGGAACGAGTGTTATCGGTGGATGCTGTGGAACAACGCCAGACCATATTGCCGCAATGGCCCAGGCAATCGAGCAAGCCCCCGCTGACCTGACTGAAAACGGCATAAGGCTGACCATTGTCGAGGAAGAGGACGCGCCGCCGGGTGATCAGCCCACGCAGCTGGCTCAAAAATTTGCTGCCGGAAAGTTTGTAACGGCTGTCGAGATGGACCCACCTCGCGGGCTGTCAACCCATAAACTGCTGGCGGGGGCCAGCCTGCTGGCTGAAGCAGGCGCAGACGTGATCAACGTCGCAGACAGCCCGATGGCGCGCATGCGGATGAGCCCCTGGGCCGTCTGTGACCTGATTCAACGCACGGTAGGCATCGAGACGGTGCTGCACTTCCCCACCCGCGGACGCAACCTGCTGCGCGTTCAGGGCGACCTGCTGGCAGCCCACGCGCTGAACGTGCGAAATATCTTCGTGGTGATGGGCGACCCCACGGCAATTGGCGATTACCCGAATGCAATGGACAATTATGATGTCGTGCCGTCGGGGTTGATTAAATTGATTAAAAAGGGCTTTAACGCCGGGATCGATCATTCGGGAGCAGATATTGGCCAGCCGACTTCTTTTTTGGCCGGCTGCGCGCTGAGCCTGATGCCTGCCAAACCCGATCAGGAAATCAAAAATCTCAGCCGAAAACTGCGCGCAGGGGCCGATTTCATCCTTACCCAGCCGATTTATGACCCCGAACCTGCTTTACGCTTCCTCAAGCAAATCGAAGAGGAACTCGGTCCCCTCAATATTCCCCTGCTTGTCGGCATCTTGCCGCTGGTGTCCAGCAGGCATGCGGCCTTTCTTCACAATGAGGTGCCCGGGATCAACATTCCGGATGCCATCCACAAACGAATGCATAAAGCCGGTGAAAATGCTCATGCCGAGGGAATCAAAATTGCGTTAGAATTGGTAGAGCAAGTAAGGCCCTTTGTTCAGGGTATCTATCTGATGCCGCCGTTCAACCGCTTTGATTACGCCGCGGAGATCATCGAAACCGTAAACCGCAGGGAGCAACCCTTAGAAACGACACCCTGAGGAAAACGGGCGCTGGTTAAAAACGCAGCGTATGAACTCCGGTGCGCTGCCTGATACGCAATCAGAGACAGGTCTGTTCGGCACATCATACTCGCAAGCACTGATATGAACAGGGCGAAAATCCATCTGGTGACCGCGCACATCACAGAGAAGGTGACCGAATGAACTTGTCTCGCAAAACCGGCCTGCCCGCAACAATCCAACGGAACATCCAACTGCTGTTCAGGGGAAGGTTTCAGGCCGCGTTCCCGGCGCTTCAACCGGCTGTTATGCTGGTACTGATCGCCGCTGTTGCCCTGACAGCATGCATTCCCTTTCGCAGCACAACCGAACCGCTGCCCACCCGCGCTTCACCCCTGCAAATTGCCGAACCGGCCAGTCCAGCCGGCGAGACTGCCCAAGCGACACCGCCCCAAGACCAGACCCCTACAGCCGTCCCTCAAATTGAGGGGATTTATGACTTTCCAGAAAATGTCAATCCCCTGACGGGGCTGCCCGTTGAAGACCCTTCCCGGCTTGAACGCCGCCCGGTGATGGTCAAGGTTTCCAATTTTCCGCGCACAGGCAGGCCGCATGCAGGGCTGTCATTTGCCGATATGGTTTTTGAATATTACATTGGGTATGGATTGAACCGCTTTCTGGCAATATACTACAGCCAGGACAGCTCACAGGTAGGGCCGGTGCGTTCGGGGCGTCTGGTCGACGCGCAGTTGGGAGAAATGTACCAGGGCCTCCTGTTCTACGCCAACGCCGACCCGCAGGTTGATGAAAAGCTGCTGGCCGAGTTGGGTCCGCGCGCGCTGGCTGAAAGAGACATTCCATCTCCGCCAAAATACCGCATCGGTGAAGTATTAGATGAAACGACCCTGTTCGTCAACACTGCCGAGCTGACCGACTATGTCAACAGCCGGCAGGAGGTTTCAAACACCCGGCGCGACCTGCGCGGAATGATCTTCAGTGATATCATTCATCCTGTCAACGAGCCGGCTGTCAACCTTGGCATTCAATTCTGGACGACCACGCGCGGCGAGTGGAAGTATGATCCGCAAACAGGCAAGTACCTGCGCTGGATCGAGGAAATTGAGGGCGAAAATGACATAAAAATGATCCCGCTGGTCGACCGGTTAACCAACGAACAGCTGGCATTTTCTAATGTTATTATTCTCTTTACGACGTATATTGAGTATGCCCCAACCCTCCATGATATCTTGCTGTACAATAACCCAGATGGGAAACGGGCCATCTTCTTCCGCGATGGAGTTATGACCGAAGGAACCTGGAAAACCACGGATAACGGGCGCCCGATTCAATTTTTCAACAGTTGGGGACTGCCCATGCACCTGAAACCGGGCAATACGTGGATTGTGCTGACCGGCGACAGCTCACTCTTTTCCCAGGTCGAACCTGGGACCTGGGAATTACGTTTTGACCTGCCATAATTTATATGCGAATACTGGTTATATCTGATATCCATGCCAACTTAACTGCCTTCGAAGCGGTTCTTCAAGATGCGAAATCGTATGATGCCGTCTGGTGCCTGGGCGATGTTGTCGGTTACGGTCCTGACCCGAACGAATGCGTGGCGCTCATTCGCATGCAGCCGAATCTGGTCTGCTTGATGGGCAACCATGACTCGGCAGCCCTGGGGCGAATTCCGGTTGAGACCTTTAATCAGGATGCCCGCCGCTCACTGGAGTGGATGCAAGAAGTATTGACCCCCGAGAGCTTCTCTTTTCTGGCAAAACTGCCCGAACGGCAAGTCATCGATCAGGTCACGCTGGTGCACGGCAGCCCTCGCAATCCGGTCTGGGAATATATCCTGGATTTGCACTCCGCCGGGCAAAATCTGAATCATTTCGATACGCAGTTGTGCATGGTCGGGCATACGCACCTGCCCATCATTTATATGGCTGTCGAAGGGTCAAAAGACCTGCGCTGGTCCGTCCCGCTTGAGGGTGAACGAATCGAGATCAAGACGCGCGCCATCCTTAACCCCGGGTCTGTCGGGCAGCCCCGTGACCACGACCCGCGCGCATCCTATGCCATTTTCGACCCGGAAACGAACAGTTGGGAAATTCACCGGGTTCTCTATGATATTGAGAGCGTGCAAAAGCGAATTCGCGCAGCCGCCCTGCCAATCCGGCACGCGCTGCGGCTGTATGAAGGCTGGTAGGGTAGGTAAACACAGGAACTTTCTCCTGCTCTGTTTCGTCCAAATATATAGAAAAACAGCAAGGCCCCGTGATGTCTTGCATTTCATAAGGACTTCGGGCTGGCGCCTGTTTAGTCACAGAAATCGTTGAAGCCGTCTGGATAACGAAGGAGAGAAGAGATGCCAAAGAGAATTGCCCTACTTGTTGTCATTGCGCTGTTGATTTTAAGCGGCTGTTCAAGCCCGGCAAAATACGCCGACGAATCCTACACAGCGCGCCCGGCTGCCCCATCCGCCGGAATGGGTGCTGCCGAAATGCCCGCTGCCGCCTCCGAAGCAGCCGATTCAGGCGTCCCTGGCGCACAGCTTCCGGTCCAGCGCATGGTGATCCGCGACGCCAACCTGACGATCATCGTGCAGGACCCGGCTTCAGCAATGAATGAAATCATCCGTATGGCTGAGGAGAGAGACGGCTACGTGGTCAGCTCGAACCTTTACAAAACGCACGTCAGCAGCGGAGTCGAAGTGCCTGAGGCGCGGATTACCATCCGCGTTCCGGCCGACCAGTTGAACGCCACGCTGAACCAGATTAAAGCGCTGGTGGAGAACCCCAAAGATGTCAGCAACGAATCGATCAGCGGGCAGGACGTCACGAAGGAATATACCGACCTGAACTCGCGGCTGCGGAACCTGGAACAGGCAGAGGCGCAGCTGCGCGAGATTATGGCGTCGGCAACCTATACCGAAGACGTGCTGGCAGTCTACCGGCAGCTGACAGAGATCCGCGAGGAGATTGAGGTCATCAAGGGCCAGATCCAATTTTACGAAGATTCAGCTGCGCTCTCCTCGATCACCGTCAATATCGAGTCGCTTGCAGCGCTGCAGCCGCTTGAAGTCGCCGGGTGGCGCCCGGAAGGCGTAGCCCGCGACGCCGTGCAGGCGCTGATTAACACCATGCAGTTCCTGGGCAGCGCGGCGATCTGGCTGATCCTCTACGTTCTGCCGGTTTTGCTGGTCATCTCCATTCCGATATGGCTGCTTTGGAAACTGGTCCGCCGGGCGCTAAAGAGCGGCAAGCCGCCGGTCCAGGCTCCCCCACCGCCGCCGCAAACACAAGGGTAGAAAACAATTAGAGGTTTATGGAGCAGCCCTGCTGCCTCATAAACCTCTAAATTTATTCTTGATTGATGCGCCGGGCTAGCGGAAAAGCCTGCTCTCCAGATCAAAGGTGATTGTCGCCCCATTATCCTGCAAAAGCGTCACCACGCCTGCTTCGACCGAGAGAATCCGCAAAGGCCCGGTTCTGCCTGGAGCCGGATACGACTGCATTTCACGCTGACCCATCTCGCGCACGTCGATCACAATGATAAGCCCCTGGCTTGCATCCTCCGGATCAGACCCGGCGAACACCTGCATACCTGCGCTGCCGTCCCGCCGCTCCCACATATTCTGCACATTGATATAAGAAGGGCGAATTAAACCGCCGCTGCCTTCGTAAATCCCTTCGGATGAATCATCGGGCTGATCTGCCACCATCAGGCCGTATGGAATTTCAGGGCCGGCATCTGGGTCTTTCGGCGCGGGAGTGACCTGCTGGCGAACACTCTCCATGTGAGCCTGCAGCGCCTCTTTTTCAGATGAACCTGACCAGGTATCTAACTGCGCCGCTGCGATCCCAGGCGCAAAAAATACCCCCGCGGCGATCAGCAGCGCCAGAACCACAAACATGATTCTCTGGCGGTTTTTTGCGAGCCATAATTTTTTCATTGAGCGTTCTGGTCGATGCATCATGATTATTCTCCATACCAGATGATGTCAGTAGAATAACGGGGCGCGCCTACGGCAGTGTGCGGAGTTCCCATAATGAGTTTGGTCAGTTGGTTCCAGCCTTCTTCGGGCCGATTATCAATGCCGTTACAGCCCCCCACCTGCTGGCACGCGCCGTAGGTCGTCATTACGCCGATAAACTGAATTGCCTGGCCGTGGTTCTTAATAGCGTAGTCGCTCATTAAGTACCACTGCTCTGCGTTTACGCCGTTCCTCGCGTAGATTTCGGGCAGCGGATAAACCGGCGGGCTGCCCCAAATGGCATACCAGACCTGCTCCTTCGTCCACACGCGAGAGGGATAGTAACCATAAGAACCGCATGTCGCATCGGGCGCTGCAAACCGGGGGCATCCATCTAGCGCGCCAAAGTTATACAGCGGATATTGATTTTTCGAATCATAACCTTCCAACCATTCGCGCGTGATCCCCGGCGAGTTCCAGGCAAGCTCAATGTCATTTGCGCCCACCGCGATGACCTGCTGAGTCACGCCCCGGTTGGTGAACCATTCATTCACGGCATTTACCATTTCCGCCCAGGCTTCTCCGTGCGCCCGGGTAACGACGCCAGTATTGTAATTGTTTGTGCCGATCCCGATGATTATGCGCGACTGCCAGTCGCTGCCGGTGCAGTTGTAATAGCCCAGGCCAAAATTTTGAACTGAAACGGCAATCTGCTCCAGCGTAACGAAGCCCGTGCGCCACATGCCGCTTGCGCCAAGCACGCCGTTCCGCTCCCGGGGAATCCCATAATCGAGGATAACCACCGAATCCTGGACCCCGGGCAAATCCCTGTCGCGGGTTCCTGCCTTGCAGCCTTCCTGGTAACTGAGCGCCGGGTCAACAGTCGTCATATAATAGCTGGTGGACGGCAGCGGCGGAACATGGACATAGTTTTGACGAGTAACGACCGGAAAAAACATCTTCTTAGATGCCGCTTGCAACTCTGCCTGGGGCGTAGACGCTGGTTGTGCCAGCGCAGTCTGTGATTCTGGCAGCGGGTAGCAAAGCATCAATAATAGAGAGGTCCAGAATGCTAAAGCCAACCAGCGCTTTATGTTCATTGTGTCATTGTTCTCCGTCAGAATTGTTTCTATAAATATAAAAACGGTTATCGGGTAAAGTTTAGCATATTAACCGCTGCTCTGCGCGGTTGGATTTTCTTACCAGAAAAATACGTTGCAAGAAATTTGCCTTGACAGGCAGAATCCGATACGCTATAATTCAGCCATCATTCGAATGCGGGTGTAGTTCAGTGGTAGAACGCTTGCTTCCCAAGCAAGATATCACGGGTTCGAATCCCGTCACCCGCTCTTGAGATCGTCAGGCAGACTCCCCAACGGGGAGTTTTTGTTTATTAATTTCCCGCCGTATTCCGCTTATAATTGAACACCATGAAAAACACCGAGACTCTTCGCAACGTAAAATGTTTCCTGTTAGACATGGACGGTACCTTTTACCTGGGCAACCGGCTGCTGCCCGGCGCGCTGGAGCTGATTGAGCTTCTCAATCAGCGGGGTATCCAGTTCTTGTTTCTAACCAATAATTCCTCACGCACCCGCAAAGAATATGCCGACAAGCTGCGCAGGCTGGGTGTAACCCTGGCTGATGACCGCATCTTCACCTCAGGCGAAGCGACCGCGATTACGCTTGCAAAACAAAAGCCGGGGGCGAAGCTTTACGTCGTCGGCACGCCTGCCCTGGAACGCGAATTTGCGGATCACGGGTTTCAACTGACAGATGAAGCTCCTGATTATGTGGTGCTGGGATTCGACACCACGCTAACCTATGAAAAGCTCTGGCGGCTGTGCGACCTGGTCTCTGCAGGCGTGCCGTATATTGCCACGCATCCTGACATCAACTGTCCGACGGAAACCGGATTTATGCCCGATACCGGTGCCATGATGGCATTGGTCGCCGCCTCAACCGGAAAACATCCCGACCTGGTGATTGGAAAACCCCACGCGCCAATTGTCGAGGCGGTCACAGAAAAACTCGGCCTGCCCATTAGCGCACTGTGCATGGTCGGCGACCGGCTCTATACCGACATTGCCCTGGGAAAAACCGGCATCACCACGGTATTGGTTCTTTCCGGTGAAACCCATCCTGATGACGTTCCTCATTCGCCTTTCCGCCCTGATTTTGTAATGCAAAACCTGGCAGAGCTCGTCGAAACGCTAAAATCGGCATAGAGCTGCCCGGTAAAGAATCGGAAACCCTGCCACCCAAAGGCTGCGCAATGGCACGGCTTCAAGCCGCCGCAATCGTGCAGCCTTTTCACTTTAATAACAATTGCAAGTGTCTTACAAAATTGCAAGGGATTTGACATATGCGGTTTGGTAACTATTATTAAAAAGAAAGAATAGAATTAGGATTTGTGTTTGCATCTCAAACCTGTTCCTTTAGCCGTGAGCCGATAAGATTCATCTCATGCGCTTTGCCCTGAATTGAAAATTCAATACCAGTTCGTGAACTGTGAATGACTGCGCTGCGTGCGCAGCCGGCTTAATTAAGGAAATAGAGAGTTGAGGTTTGGGGGAATATCCACCAGCAATTCAACCACCTGACGCACAATCAACTAAAAATCGGGAGAACGTTTTAATGGCAGAGGAAAAGCTCATATTACATATTGAGGATAATCCTGATAACCGTATGCTCGTTCGCCGGCTGTTAAATGCATATGGATATCGGGTCGAAGAGGCTGAGGATGCCAGAAAAGCTCGCGAGTTGTTAAATACAATCCAGCCCGATATGATCCTGATGGATATCAATATGCCCGATGTGGACGGTTATACGCTGACGAATGAATTCAAGCAGCAGCCTCGCCTGGCAAATGTGCCGATTGTTGCCATCACTGCAAACGTGATGAAGGGCGACCGCGAGCGTTCGCTCAACGCCGGCTGCGATGGTTACATTGAAAAACCCATCGACATCGATAAATTTATTGACCAGGTAGAACAGTTTCTTAGGCCCAGCTCAGACTTCTAATCCCCTGTTTCTCCTCTTTGAGACAGGAACATCGAACCAGAGGAATATTCACAGAAGAAAATCATGGTTAAAGATTCCGTCGTATTAGTTGTTGAAGATAATGTCTCAAATTTCGTTCTAATCGCTCGATTACTTGGTTTCCTGGGAATTCATTGCGAATGGAAAACATCCGGGTACGAAGTCGTTGAGTATGCCGACACCCTTCCCAAAATAGATCTGATTTTATTAGATATCCGCCTGCCGTATGAAGACGGTTACAGCGCGCTGCGGAAGATTCGCCAGTCTGAACGGCTTAAGGGAATCCCGGTGATCGCTGTCACGGCAGAAGCAAGCGAGGAACAGATCAAAAAAGCCAGGCAGGCAGGGTTTGACGGTTTTATCGGCAAACCCCTGGACCCGGACCGTTTTCCGGATCAAATCCAACGTATCCTTGCCGGCGAAGCCGTATGGGAAATGAGTTACTAAGGAGAAGGGTGGATTTATGCGAACACGAAGGGTTCCTTTACCCCCGGCGCAAACTGAGGGGAAAGAAAAGATATATACCGGCAGCCTGATTCGCCGCGTCCTCATCGTTTTACTGTTGACCACGCTGATACCACTCCTGCTGATTGGAACCCTGAATCATTTCCGCTCGCGCGATATGCTGCGACAGCAGATGCAGCACCAGCTTGACCATGTTGTTAACCGGCAGGCTGAATCGCTGGTCGAATATGCTGCGACATCAAACGAAGCAGTCTTCCGGTTCACCTCAGATCCGCAGTTTAACGAGCATCTCCAATCGCTGCTGAGAAATCCAAAAGACAGCGAAGAATACGATCTTGCCAGTTCCTATTTCCTAGCAAACTTCCCCTTCGATAAGCAGACCTATGCCGGTACGGATACAAACCGGATGTTCGTCCTCAATACCAGCCGTGAGGTGGTGTTCGCAACCGACAGGGATTGGACCGCAGAATACCTGACGAGAGAAATGCTAACCGACCCTGAATTCCTGCGGCTTTCCGGAGCAAACCAATCGAGGCTCGCATTCAACCCCAGTGGTGACCTCAATCAACTGGGGTTGATTACGTCACGCTCAATACTGGACGAAAGCGGGGCTCCGCTCGGCACGTTATTTACAGTTACAACCAGCGATATCTTCACGGACGCTTTAATCAACGCCCGATCCTCTATCTCGACCGCAGAAAGTTATTACTTCACCGGCAGCGGAGCAGTGATTGGCCTCGATAACCAGTCCAAATTCGCCCTCATGCCCGATGATTATCAACTGGTCTCCAGGCTAAAATCGCTGGTTGGCAGCGCCCCAAACCAGTCATCCTTTTCGACTCGCTCATATGACGGCAGCCGCGCCATTGCTTTTGCAGAGTGGATTCCAACGTACAATTTTGGGATTCTGCTAACCGTCAAAGAAAGCGCTGTTTTTGGAGCCGGCGAAGTCTTTGATCCGTACAATATCGCGATTCTATTGGTTGCGCTCGCCGCAGCCGGCAGCCTGTTCTACCTGAGCAGCACGCGGCTGGTAAAACCACTGACCCAACTGGCCCAAACAGCCGGCAGCTTTTCCAGTGGGAATTGGGAGGAACGGGCTGATGCCAACCGTCGTGATGAAATCGGCCTGCTGGCACACTCTTTGAACAGCATGGCTGACGAGTTAAAGGACCTTCACGCTTCGCTCGAAGGCGTTGTGGCAAAACGCACCCGCCAGCTTCGTATCGCGTCCGAAATCGCTCAGGTGGCAACATCGACGACGAGCTTCGCCGAAACCATCACCCGAACGGTTGACTTAATCAACGAAAGGTTTGAGTGCTACCACGTCTCTCTGTACTTGACAGACGAATCAGGCAAATCGCTCACCTGTAAAGAGGCAAGCGGAACCGTCAGCGCGCAGGTTAAACGCCGCGCCAAACAGGTGCAGATCGATGACTCAACCCTGGTCGGCTGGGCTGCCGCAAACAACCGGCCGCGGAGAGTCTCAAGCGCCGGTGAAGACGTGCTGTTCCAGAGGGATGAACTGCTGCCGGATACCCGATCAGAAGTTGCCGTACCCATCAGTTTTGGCAGCGAAATCCTGGGCGTCCTGGATATTCATTCTTCAGTTGAGAATGCCTTCGACGATGAAGTCGTATCGATCTTTATGACCCTGGCAAGTCAGATCTCCGGCACGCTGCAAAACACTCGCCTTCTGGAGACGACACAGGTTAGTTATCAAGAAACCTCCCTGCTCTATCGCGCCACTCGTCAGGTCATTCAGTCAGAAAATGAGCCTGAAATTCTCCAAACGCTGATCGATACCTTCCTTGAGCTGCCCTACTTATGCTCAATTCTTACAGTACAAGACGAAGCGCATTTTAAGATCCATGCAGTGACCGATCCGCAGTTGGGTCATGTTGAAACAATGCAGCAAATTTACAACATCCCTGCCGGCAGCACCCTGGCGCGCCTGGCAGATCAGCGCAGCATTTTGATCGGTGACCTGTTACAGCCTTCAGAATACGCAAATATTCTCACCTTCTTCCTGCGCCGCGGATGCAAATCGGCTGCAATCATCCCGATCACGGAAAACGGGAAACTATCGAAAATAATCGCGCTTGGCGCATATGAGAAGAACCAATTCTCCGCCATCAACATCCAACCTTATACGAACCTGGCGGATGTCATCAGCGCGACGCTCGAAAAGCATCAAATCGTCGGTTCGCTCCGGCAGCGCCTGGTCGAGCTGCAGATTTTGGCAAGATTCAGCCAGGCAGTTTCAGCGGAGATTGACCTGAACAACCTCTACCGGGTTTTACACGAGCAGGTAATCCAGACGTTTGGTCCAGAGCTTGGGTTTGGGATCGCCATCTACAATGCCCAGGATAATATGATCGATTTCCCATACCTGTTTGAAAATGGCGAGCTCCTACATCTCTCTCCGCTAAAACTGGGCGAAGGTCTCACCTCAAAACTGATTACCGAAAAGCGGCCCCTTGCGCTTAACTCGCAGCAGGCTATCCTGGAAAACAATGTGGTTGTGGATGGAGAACTGCCAAAATCTTGGATGGGGATCCCGCTCCTGCTGAGCGGCGAGGTGATTGGCGCAATCATCCTTCAGGACACGAAGGAAGAAAACCGTTTCCACCAGAATGATGTCAATCTGTTCATGACTCTGGCTCCGCAGATTGCAATTGCCATCCGCAACACACAGCTCTATACCGAAATGCAGCAGGCGCTGCACCACTATGACGAAGAGCATTTCCTGATCCATACCCTGCTGGATAATATTCCGGACAGCGTATCATTCAAGGATACACACGGACGCTTTATCCGCGCGAGCGCATCTTTCGCCCGCCGCTACAACACCACGCCTGATGAGCTGATCGGGAAGACAGAATATGATCTGATGCCCCGCGATGCAGCAGATAAGATCTTCCGTTCAGACCAGGCAGTGATGATTTTGCGGAAGCCACAGATCGGGATCATCGAACAGCTAACCTCTGAAACCGGCGAAGAGACCTGGATTCACAGCTCTCGCATCCCCATTCAAACAGCATCTGGTGATCCATACGGGCTGTTGACCATCCTTCGCGACGTCACCGATCTCAAACAGGCCGAAGCATTATCACACCGCCGGGCTGAGCAGTTACTTACAGCCGCTGAGATCACGCGCGATACAACCGGAACCCTTGATATTAATGAGCTGCTGCAAAAGTCCGTCAACCTTGTCCGCGAGCGCTTCGGATACTATCACGCATCCATCTTCCTGCTGGATGATGCTGGCGAATATGCCGTCCTTCGCCAATCAACTGGTCAGGCCGGCCAGCAGATGATGCAGGCGGGGCACCGTTTGGGCGTTGGCTCAAAGTCGATTGTCGGGCAGGTAACTGCATCCGGGAAGCCATTGATCGTAAATGATGTCGCGAATGATCCGAACCACTTCCCCAACCCGCTTCTGCCTGACACGCGCAGCGAAATGGCCCTGCCCTTGAAAACCGCCAGCCGGATCCTCGGCGCAATTGATGTGCAAAGCACGCAAACCGGCGCTTTCATTGACGAAGATATCAACGTTCTGCAGCTCCTGGCTGACCAGATCGCTGTCGCCCTGGTTAACGCCGAACTATTTGCCAGAACGCAGGATCTACTGAACAAGCACCGCCTGCTCCGCCAGATCACAATTCTAACCAGCACCAGTCCCAGCCTTGAAGATGCGCTCTCTCATGTCGTCGGCAGCCTGAGCCAGGCCCGAATCGGTGACCAGATCTCTGTCCTGCTGATGAATGACGCCGGGCAGCTTCAGGTGCGGGCCTCCGCCGGTTACCAGAGCAGCCAGCAGATGGAACCCGGCATTTCACCGGGTCAGGGCATCATTGGGGCCGTGGCTGAAGAAAAGCGGGCGATCCGCGTGGATGATGTGCGCAGCGATCCACGCTATGTAGAGTTTGAACCAGGAATCCGTTCAGAGCTGGCTGTTCCCATTCTGTTCGGTGATGAGCTGATTGGCGTGCTTAACCTCGAAAGCAAACGGATTGCAGCTTTTGATGAGAATGATCAGGAAATTCTCAGCGCGCTTGGGAACAATCTGGGCGGCGTGATCGCAAACATCCGCCTGGTCAATCGGATTCGGCAGCAGATCGCGCGCGAACGGCAAATGTTCGAAGTCACCAGCAAAATCCGGCGCTCGGTCGACCTGGAATCAATCATGCAAATATCCACCAGTGAAATTTGCCAGGTGTTAGGCGCGCGCCGGGCGACTATTCAAATCACAGCCGGTAGAGACCTTCACCAAAGCAGCAAATCGGGTAACGGAACGAATCAACACCAGAAGGAGGATTTAGAATGAACTTCCTTCAGAAGCTTTCTCCTGGGTACACTCCCAGGCATGTTGCCGAACAGGGCGAACTGCTCGTTTTGCGTGAAAGATTTTTGCAAGCCATTTTGCTGTTATATGCGGTGATCGGCCTGCCTCTGTCGATTCTTGGTTCGCAGGAGGCTGCTCAAGGGGGGAATTATGCCCTCCAATATCTCTACTACGGCCTATACTCTGCTTATCTGCTCATCGCCCTGGTTCGCGAAATACCTTATGTCATTCGCGGCAACTCAGTTGTTCTGCTGATGCTCATCCTGGCTTTCTCCGAAATATTCGAGAGTGGGCAGTTGGGTGAAATCCGCATGATGTTGATTGTTTTTTGCTCACTGACAGCCCTTCTTTTTAATCTCAAAAATGTAATTGCAGCCATTGTCGTTGGCGTGTTGACAATCGGATTCGCGGCCGCAGCGTCCTCTCTGGGCATTATTGCACCACTTCAAGGAACTGAATGGCTGACTTCGCTCATCATGTTTGTTGCCCTCAGCACGACAGTCGCCGGCTCTATCACGTTTCTTCTCTCAGGCATGAACGAGAGCTTGAAGAAACAGGCGCAGCTGGCGAATGAGCTTCAGGTTGAACGAAATGCCCTGGAAAGCCGCGTTCAGGAGCGCACGCAAGCTCTGGCTCGCCAGGTGAACCAGATTCAGACAGCGGCTGAGATTTCAAAATCGATTAGCGCTTTGAACGATCCCGACGCTCTGCTTCCGCATGTCGTTGAGCTTATGAAAGAGCGCTTTAACCTGTATTATGTGGGCATTTTCCTGGTCGATACCAGTAATCAGGAAGCCGTTCTCAGAGCCGGATCAGGCGATGCCGGTAGACAGATGCTTGCTGAAAGGCATCACCTGGCATTGGGCGGCAATTCAATGATCGGCTGGTGCATTGCCAATAAGCAGCCGCGTATTGCACTCGACGCCGGTGAAGACGCAGTCCGCTTCAGCAACCCACACCTTCCGCTCACCCGTTCTGAACTGGCGCTGCCGATTATTGCTCACGGTCAGGCGCTTGGCGCGATGACGGTCCAGTCGGAACAGCCAAATGCATTTAATGAAAATGACATCACCGTTCTCCAAAGCATCGCTGACAGCCTGGCGATCGCCCTGGAAAATGACCAGCTGTTCCAGGAGACCAGCAGAAGCCTGGAAGAGATCCGCACGCTGAACCACGAGTATTTGCAGCGCGCCTGGGCTGAAGCCCTCGACCTGTATGGCTCGCTCTCCTATGATTACCAGAACCCACAGGCAGAAGTGGAAAATCAAGAGACTTACAGCATTCAGGTTCCCTTGATTTTGCGGAATGAAACGATTGGGTTCATCAACCTGGAAATGGACAGGCCGGCTTTATCAGACGAAGACACAGCATTTATTGAAAGCGTGACCTCTCAGACGGCTGTGGCGCTTGAAAACGCCCGCCTGCTTTATGAAACCGAACGCCGCGCCATGCAAGAACAGAAACTCAACGAACTCTCTACACGCTTCTCTCGCGCGATTCGCGTGGATGAAATTCTAAAGACGGCAGCCCAGGAATTAGGCCAGCTTCCTGCAGTTGCAGAAGTGTCAGTCCAGCTAAAGCCCATGAGCGGCCCAGCCAGAACAGGCCTGCTCGCAGAGCAGCCTGAGCGTGGGAATGGAAAGGAGCATGCCCGGTGAACCTTATCAAAACGATTATTCCCAGCAATCTTCCCGCCTCTGTTCAGGGAAAAGACACGCTCACCATTCAGCGCGAGATCGTTCTGCAAACGATCTACAACGTGCTTCTAATCATCGCTTCGTTGGGCTTTATTTACGTTTTTGTCGGAATGCCCGATGTCTTTCAGACCGGGAAGTTTTACATTTACCTGATCGGAATTCTTGTCCTGGTTGGGCTCACCTTCATTCGCCAGATCCATTACAACATTCGAGCCATCGTTCTCATCCTGGCGCTGGTCGGGGTCAGTTATCAGGCCTTTATGGTCTATGGGCTGAGCGGAACCGGCGTGATATTCCTGTTCGCGTCTATTCTGCTCGGATTTATTCTGTTTAATATCCAGATTGCTGTCTTGCTTTCAATCGTCTCTTTTGGCATGTTTGCTTACATCGGGTCTGGGATGTCTGGCGGCAGCATACCCGTACCGCCCGTGGAAGTCCTGGCGACATCAGGAAACGCGAACCAGTGGGTGACGGCAGGTCTTGTTTTGCTCTTTGGTATCGGCGTGACTGCCAGCTCGATTGTATTAATCATTCAAAGAACAGGCCAGGCGCTCAAAGAACGCGAGCTTCTCTCCGAAGCGCTGATTAAAGAGCAGGAATCGCTAGAACAGCGCGTAGAAGAACGTTCATTGGAGCTAAAGCAAAAGGTCGCGCAGTTCGAGATTGCCAGCCAGATCGCGCGAGAAATCTCCGTCGAAACCGACCTGGATGCGCTCCTGAACAACACTGTAAACTCAGTCAGCGAGCAGTTTGGGTATTACCACGTTGGGGTCTACCTGAATGATGACCAAAACGAATACACAGTACTGAGAGCCGCAACCGGCAGCGCGGGGCAGTCGATGCTCGAGCGCGATCACCGTTTGAAAATTGGCGAGATTGGCCTGGTTGGTTTTGCAGCCAGCCGTGGTGAAGCCCGGGTTTCATCGAACGCGTCCGAAGACCCGCTGCATTACAAGAACCCATTCCTGCCCGAAACACAGTCCGAACTGGCGCTTCCGCTGCGAGCCGGCAATAAGGTTATTGGCGTCCTGGATGTGCAGAGCGTAGTGAAAAACGCTTTCCTGCAAGGGGATATCCAAATCCTCCAGATGATCGCCGACCAGTTAGCCATTGCGTTCGAAAAGGTCCGCCTGGTAAATGAATTGCAGCGCAGCGTTGAGGAGCTAGAAGCTGCCAACCGCGCCGTCACGCAGAAGAGCTGGCAGGCACACCTGAAGAACCTGCGGAGGAGACCGGCCTACCGTTACCGTGAGGCTCAGTTGGAGGACCATGTCGAAGAAACAGACCATGCCCGGGAAGCGCTCGAACAAGGGCAGACTGTGATCAAGACCATCCAGAAAGAAGACGAAAACGGGAAACCTTTCACCGTTCTAGCTGTGCCAATCAAACTCCGCAATCAGGTCCTGGGCGTCGTTGATATTCACTTCAACAGCCCGTCTGTAACGCCTGATATGATTTCACTGATTCAAAACACAGTAGACCGGCTGGCAGTATCGCTTGAAAATGCCCGCCTGCTTGAAGAAATTCAAATGCGTGCTGAGCGAGAGCGGCTGGTGAGTGAAATTTCATCGAAAGTCAGGTCTGCATCGGATGTAGACAGTGTTCTTCGAATTGCGATCCAGGAGATTGGTCAATCTCTGGGTGTCTCAGAAGTAATGGTTCAACTACGCAAAGATGCGTAAACCCGGTTTGGAATCCAACCGAACCCTGGAGGTTGCATGGTGTTTTCTTCACCGAAAAAATCAGAAGTAGACTCAAAATTCAACCCGGCAGAGAAGGTGCTGATCCAAAGCTACAGTGCTGTGACAGTTACCACCGCGATCACAGCAGGGGCAGCTGTGATCATCCTTCTCATGCTGATGATGAAACGGTCCTCCTGGCAAGCCGGCGTGCTTGCCGGTTTGTATGCAATTACCGGTCTCTACAGTCTTGCCGCCCAACGGTTCCTGCTTCCAAAATTGCGATTTGGTTGGGGAATTGCCGGTACGACAATCTTCCTCGCCGCTGCGGTGATTGCCACGGCAGCATTTATTTCCGACATTGGTATCCCGGTCGCAATCCTTTTCCTGATTTATTCTCTGATCATTTCAGCTGTATCATCTGCAGATGACCGGCTCTCGAACTATGCCATTGTACTTGGGATTCTGACTTCAGGGGTATCTTCGCTTTTAGCAAACTTCTCGCCGGTTCCCCAGGTGTCGATCGGTCAGCCCGCGATTCTTACCATCACCGGGCTGGGAATCTTTCTACAGTTCCACCTGGTCATGCGGACGAGACGGCTGGTATCAGCACCGCTGCGCATCCGCCTGATGGTCGCTATCATCCTGTTCGTGATCATCCCGCCCTTCATTCTGACTCTTGTCAATTCCCAGTTTACCTCCTCGGTGGTGACCGAGCAGACAAACCGGTCGCTAGAAATGGCTGCGAGGCTGACAGCGATGGAAATCGACCGGTTTATCACCGAATCGCAGCGCTCGGTACAGCAAGCAGCCAGCCTCGATGTGTTCTCAGATTATCTTGAAATGCCTGAAGAACTGCGCGAGGGCAGCCCTGAAGAACAACAAATGCAGCTGACCCTGTTGGCGCTGGACACTTATAAGCTCAACAACGCTAACTATCTCTCCTCTTTTGCGCTGCTCGACGCGAATGGGAAGAATCTGTTCGATACATACACCAACCGGTTGGACGAGCAGCTAAAATTTGACTTTCAAAACTTGCCGGGCCTCGATATCAACTTGCTTCCGCAGGGGACAGGCGGTGATGAGAGCGATCAAGTTTATTTTCAGGTTCCTTATCAAAAAGGAAGCGCATACATTTCGCCGGTCTACGTGCTTAACACCACGAAAGGATATTTTTACATCAGCGCCCCGGTCAGGAGCAGCGATCTCAGCATTATAGGCGTGCTTCGCGTGCGCTATGACAGCCAGCTGCTCCAGGATACCGTGAAAAAATTCAACGGTCTTCTGGGCGAAAATTCACATGCAATCTTATTCGACGAAAACAATATTCGCCTGGTAGACGGCTACCAACCTCACTACACCTATAAAGCGGTTGCACGCCTTTCAGAAGAAAAAATTCAAAAACTGAAAGCAGAACAACGCCTTCCAGACCTGCCCTCGCAGATGCTCTATACTGATCAGACCGGTTTCGAAGCGATTCTCTCAAATTATGAGACAAATCCATACTTTGATACGCAGCTGGATGACGACGACGCTGTGGACGAGAATCGCGAGATCGGCGCGATCGTCCCAACAAGCAGCCAGCCCTGGAAAGTCGTGTATATGCAGTCAGATTTCAGCACCACGGGGCTGCGATTAGAACAAAGCAGGCTTTCTGGCCTGATTACAGTGCTGATCGCCGGTTTCGCAAGCATCTTTGCCATTATTGGGGCGCAGCTCCTCAGCGCGCCAATTATTGCATTAACCAAAACAGCACAGGCCATCTCTCAAGGCGATTTGAACGCCCAGGCTCCATATAGCGGCTCAGATGAGTTTGGAATGATGGGCGCAGCCTTCAACCTGATGACAACCCAGCTGCGTATGTTCATTAATCAGCTGGAAGAACGGGTTCAAGCCAGAACGCAGGAGATTGAGGAACAAAACATTGTGCTTTCACGGCGAGCGCGCCAGCTTCAGACGGTAGCCGACGTAGCGCGCGAGATCGTCTCGGTTCAAGACCTGGAAACCCTGCTCACATCAATCACGCAGCTGGTCAGCGAGCGCTTTGGCTTTTATCATGTCGGTATCTTCCTGCTGGATGATGCCAGAGAATACGCCGTACTGCGCGCAGCCAACAGCGAAGGTGGACAGCGAATGCTGGCTCGCCATCACAGGCTGGAGGTTGGTAGAACAGGTATTGTCGGTTACGCGACAGGTACGGGCAGAGCGCGTATCGCGACGGATGTAGGCAGCGACGCCGTATACTTCAACAACCCTGACCTGCCTGAGACTCGCTCTGAAATGGCCCTGCCGCTAAAGGTCGGCGAACAGATCATTGGGGCGATTGATATTCAGAGTAAAGAACCCAATGCCTTTACACGCGATGACATCGAACTGTTTACCACGCTTGCCGACCAGATCGCCGTCGCTATTCACAACAATCAACTTTTCAACGAAATGACGCGCGCGCTTGAAGAAGCCCAAAACGTTCACCGCCAGTACCTGCGCGAAGCCTGGACTGAAGATACAGCCCGCCGGAAAGTTCCAGGCTACGTCTATAACCAGTCTGGCATTGTTCCGCAGCAAACAGAAAATCCGCTGTGGAGCAGAGTGTTCCAATCAGGCGAGGCGGTTTATGCTTCCCTTCCAGGTGAAAGCGACGGATTAGAAAAAGCGGTGATGGCGGTGCCCATTGCCATTCGCGGTGAAACAATTGGCGTCATTCACGTCCAGGACCAGGGAGAAGAGCGAACCTGGTCAGAAGATGAAATTGCCGTTGTCAACAGTATTGCCAGCCAGGTCGCTGTGGCGCTGGAAAATGCGCGCCTGTTCGAGAACACCGTCCGCAGAGCCAACCGCGAGAAAAAGGTGCTGGAGATCACAGCGAAGATACGCTCGACAAATAACCCTGAAGAGATGATGCAGATTGCGGTGAGCGAACTGCAGAATGCGCTGCACGCTTCACGGGCGCAGATTTACATTCGCCAATCGACCGTTGAAGAGAATGAGACTGTCGAAAACAGGCGAAACGGCAGCAGATCACAACATGATCCAGGGAGGATAGCCGAATGACGACGATTATTGCGATAGCGAATGAAAAAGGCGGCGTCGCAAAAACCACGACGACCATTTCATTGGGAGCCGCGCTCGTCGAAAAAGGGCTGGAGGTGCTTCTGGTCGATCTGGATGCGCAGGCGAATCTAACGCTTGCGCTGGGTGTAGAGGGCCTGACCAAAGCCGATCCCTCGATTTCCAGCGTCCTGCTGGAGAACGAACCGATCAATCACGCAATCCGCGAGACCGGCATTCCGCGTCTTGACCTGGTCGCCGCGACTTCAGAATTGGGCCTGGCTGAGCGCTACCTTCCGGTTCGTGAAGTGTACGAACAGATTCTCGCGAAACTGATCCGGACAAACGATTGGGGATACGACTATATCATTCTTGACTGCCCGCCTTTTCTTGGTGCAGTTACCCTGAACGCACTGACAGCTTCTGACCTGCTCATCATGCCGACTCAAGCGGAGTTCTTCTCAATCCACGCGCTGCGAAGCATGATGGCGATCATTCGCAATGTGCGCACGCAGTCGAACCCACGGCTCACCTACCGCCTGCTGTTGACCATGTTCGACCGCCGAAACCGCATTCACCGCACGCTCTCTGAACAGCTCCGGCAGACCTTTGGCAACGGCGTGCTGGAAACAGTGATTGAGACCGATACAAAACTGCGTGAAAGCCCAATCGCAGGCCTGCCGATTATTTACCATGCCCCGAAAACCCGGTCAGCGCTTCAATACCGCGCACTGGCTCAGGAGATCTTAACGTATGTCAAAGAAACAACTTCACAGCCGGCTTGAGAATCTCTTTTCAGATCTGGCGAATGAAAGCATCGTTCCGCCTGAGGGACAGACTGGCCCGGCAGCGCCGCCACAGAACCCAGAGATGAAAGACCAGCCCACATACGGGAAACCCGCCCACCTTGTTGGTTGGGCCTGGGAGGTTGACGCTGACTTAAATTATGTTTACTGCGGGCCAGAAGTCAGTGATGCGCTGCGGATGAACCCAGCCGGCTTTTTGGGAAAATCGATCCTCACCTATGGGCTTCACCCTGCGTCAAAACCCTCACTGGAAGCCGCCTTCCATCAAGATTCTTACCCGATCGAGCGAGATGTGCTGTTTGAAAACCGCCCGGACAATGTCTTACCGCTCCAGATCCACATTCAGGCTCGATTGGAAGAGAATGGTCGCGTAAGCGGCTGGCGAGGCTTCGCGCGCAGAATTGCCGAAGAGGACAAACCAAAGCCGGCGGCAGACAAATCACAGCCGGCGGCAGGCGTTGGAGATGGAAGGAAAAATGGAAGCAGCCAGACTGACCTGAAAGCAGCTGAGCCGGAGATTCACCAGAAAAAAGAACCGGCCGGCGATAAGCCATTTGTAAATTCCCCTCCTGCGCAGCAGCCTGTTAAGAAAGGCACTGATCAGCTTCAACCCATTCCGCGCGCGCCGAAGCACGGCTTTGCGTTCGATCAAGGCGCCTTAAAACCGGCTATGCATCCCTGGACAGACCTGGGCAAACGCAGTTTGAACAGCAGCGAAATCGGGATTCGCAATGCGAGCGGCTCAGACCCGGCAGCAATCGCCGTCCCGCTGCAAATGCAGGGCGTGGGCGATCTTCTCCTTGAGATTGTCGATGATTCCGGCGACCGTGACTGGACTGATGATGACCGCCAGCTTGTAACCGAAGTTGCGTCCCAGCTTGCCCTGGCGCTCGATAACGCGCAGTTGTATATGTCGGTGCAGCAAGAGCTGACTGAAAGAATCCGCGCAGAGGAGGAAATCCTCAGGCGCAACAAAGACCTGGCGACGCTGAACCAGATCGGGCAGCAGTTGAACCGTCTTACGACGCGCGAAGAGATCTTCGAGCTGCTCTCCTCCATGATTGGAGAAGTGCTCGACAATAGCAATCTCTCAATTTGCTCCTACGATTCAGACAGGCAGATATTGTCCTTCCCGATCTATCGAAGAGACGGCCAACCGGTAGAAGCAAAAGACGCCCCATTTGGAAACGGCCTCCACGATCACGTGATTCGCAGCCGCAGCACCCTGTTGATCCGTGAAAACGCGGCTCAACAGATCAAGGAATTGGGGATCGGGATGCCAAGGCGTGTACCGGCCTCCTTGCTGGGAATACCAATGATCGCCGGAGATCGTGTCATCGGGGCAATTGTCATTCAGGATTTTATCCGCGAGCGCGCATTTGATCAGGTTCACGCCGAGCTGCTCTCCACCGCCGCTGCGCAGGCTGCTACCGCGCTCGAAAACGCCGATCTCTTCCAGCAAATGCAATCTGCGCTCGAAGCGATTGAAAACCGCGAGCGCTACCAGGCAAACGTCGCCCGAGCAGCGGCAATTCTTACCGAGTTTGGCACGCAATCGATGCCAGAAGTGCTTAAAGCCCTGGGACAGGCAGCGCAGTGCAGCCGGGTGTATTTTGCTCAATATTCCAGTGACGAACGAGGCGGCTCGTGGAGCGCTACAGCCGATTGGAATGACCCGGATGTCGCCTATCTCTTTGATAAATCCCGCTTAAGCCACATGGAAGCCGGCGACTTTCCGAACTGGATGAGCAGCCTCAAGGAAAAAGGCTGGGTTGTTACCACAGCTTCAGACGAGAGCAGCCCCGAAGTTGAATTTCTCAATGCTCAACACATCCGCTCTACGCTTCTTCTCGCTGTGGCCGGGTCGAGCTCTACACCTCACTTTCTCGCATTTGATCAACTTGGCCATGACCGCACCTGGTTGAATGAAGAGATTAACTCACTTCGGGTCGCGGCTGACGCAATCGCGAACACATTTGTCCGCGAAGGCTTGCTCGAACAACTGCAGCTCAACCTTGACGAAACAGAAGGGCTTTATAAAGCCAGCAACCGCCTGGCCCTCGCGAACGACATGCAGGAGATGGTTACAGCGGTTCTCTCAGGCGTGCGGTCGCCAGACATTAACCGGGCTTTGCTGCTGCTATTCGAGCAGGATAATTTTGGGAAACTCACGCAGATCACCGTCGGAGCCAGCTGGTACAGCGGGAAAGGGACTCCGCCCCCGCCCATTGGCACAGAATTTGACCGCGCAGCGTACGAGCGCTTCCTGCAGACCAGTACGCCGGTGTTCTACGAAGATATTTTGGACGCCCAGCTCGACAGCGAGCTTCAAGAGCAGTTGGTTCAGCAAAACATCCGCGGATTAGCCGTTCTGCCTCTGTGGAGCGGTAAGCGCCAGATTGGCGTGCTGCTGCTGCAATCTGAAGCCAGGCATCACTTTACCGGGCGCGAAACACGCACCTACCCACCGCTGGTGGATCAGATGGCTACCGCAGTGGAAAACCAACGGCTGTTTGAACAGACCCAAAAAGCGCTCGCTGAAACCGAGCTGCTGTACGGCGTCAGTCATCAAATAGCCCAGGCGTCTTCTGCACAGGATATGCTGGGCCTGGTTGTTGAAAACGTTCTCCCCGCGGGTGCAGATCGCGCTTCGCTGGTTATGATCGAAAACGACGAACAGGGTGAGCTGGTGAATCTCGAGGTGGTCGGGGCCTACAACTACAAGGGCTGGTACCAGGAGATGGGCCTTCACCTGCCGGTTGCAAGCATGCCGCTGGTGAAATCACTGACGGATGAACCGCTGATCATTCAGGATGTCGACAAGCACCCGCTGGACGAGGCAACCCGGAGCACGTTAAAACAATTCGGAGTTGCCGCCGGTTGTTTCATTCCCCTGCGCACAAGCGGCAGGCTGATGGGGGTGCTAAATGCCACGTCAAGCCGCCCGGTGCAGCTCACCCAGGAAGATACCCGGTTGATGCGCGTTGTCGGCAATGGTATTGCCGTTGCCCTCGAAAAACAGCGGCTGCTGCGGCAGGCGGAGCGCCGCGCGCTCGAGCTTCAAACCGCTTCCGAAATTGCTCGCGATACAGCCAGCACCCTGTCACTGGATCTGCTCCTCAGCCGTATTGTCACCATGCTGCACGAACGCTTCAATCTCTACCATGCAGCAGTGTTCCTGTTAGATGAGACAAATAAATACGCGCTGATTCGCGAAGCGGCAGGCGAAGCTGGCGATGCGTTGAAACAGCGCGGGCTGCGAATCGCTGTCGGTTCGCACTCTGTTGTTGGCATTGTCACCTCAACCGGAGAGCCCTACATCCTGGCTGATCTGACAGGCAGCCCCATGCACAACCAGCCTGAGCTTCTACCAGAAGCTCGGGCAGAGATGGGTATCCCGCTGAAGCTCGGTTCTACTGTCATCGGCGCTCTGGATTTGCAATCGCGCCAGATCAACGCCTTTAAGCAAGATGACGTCATGGTGATGCAAATTCTGGCCGATCAGATCGCCATTGCCATTGAAAATGCCCGCGCATACGAACTATCTCAAAAAGCGATTGAAGACATGAAAGAGATCGACCGGGTCAAGAGCCAGTTCCTCGCGAATATGAGCCATGAGCTGCGCACCCCATTGAACTCGATTATCGGCTTCTCTCGCGTGATCCTTAAGGGCATCGACGGGCCTATCAACGAAATCCAACAACAAGACCTGACGGCCATCTATAACTCTGGCCAGCACCTGCTCAGCCTGATTAACGATATCCTGGATCTGTCAAAGATCGAGGCCGGCAAGATGGAGCTTTCGATTAGCGAGTTTAACGTAGCAGATATGATCAACAGCGCCATGTCGACAGCAGTCGGCCTGGTTAAGGACAAACCGATTAAGCTCGAGACGGTCATCGCAGACAACTTACCGAACGTGCGCGCTGATAACACCCGCGCGCGCCAGGTTTTGATTAATTTCCTGTCAAATGCAGCCAAATTTACCGACGAAGGCACGATTCTTGTGGAAGCCATGCCAACAACAAGCCCAACCGGCAAGAGCGAGGTGATGATCTCGGTTACAGACAGCGGCCCAGGGATCGCTCCGCAAGATCAAAGCAAGCTCTTCTTACCCTTCTCGCAGGTTGATGATTCGCCTACGCGCAAGACCGGCGGAACCGGGCTGGGGCTTTCGATCTGCCGCTCCCTGATCGATATGCACGGCGGGCGCATTGGCCTGCTGCGCAGCGAACTCGGCGTGGGCAGCACCTTCTATTTCACCCTTCCGGCGGTTGTCCCGGAACCACCGGCAGAACCGGAGGAATCTGCGCCGGTCTCAAACAAGATCCTGGCAATTGACGATGATCCAAGGGTGACTTCACTGTACGAGCGCTACCTGAAACCGCACGGTTTTCAGGTGATCCCCTTAGCAAACCCCAAGCAGGCTGTTGAACGGGTGAAGGAAGTCAAACCGTTTGCCGTGACGCTGGATATTATGATGCCGGAGAAAGACGGCTGGCAGGTCATGCGCGATTTGAAAAACTGTCCTGAAACCCGCGACATTCCGATCATCGTCTGCAGCATCCTCGAAGACCAGGAGAAGGGTTTCA
>Ga0134094_1000887_pt1 | contig 33168 bp, 25 predicted proteins | sample 5_1taG_FD_94458 | JGI IMG/M metagenome (GOLD analysis project Ga0134094, IMG submission 94458) | Switchgrass degrading microbial communities from high solid loading bioreactors in New Hampshire, USA - 5_19_20_110_A1 metaG | ecosystem: Engineered > Bioreactor > Semi-continuous > Anaerobic >... | reverse complement strand
TCTTTCTGCTGAAGCCGTCTTTCAGTCCGCTGGATTTCAATTCTGCGTTCCCTGACTTCCTTTTCGAGTTCCACCCTGCTTTTGTGGATTTCCTCCCTCGCTTCCATCAGGGCATCGCGCTTTTTTCTCTCCGCAATCTTCTCAGCCTCGCTGATGATGCGCTGGCTTTCCTTTTCGGCACTTTCAATTTCAGCTTCAGCGACCCGTTTTCTATGCTCAACTCCCTTTCGGAAGGAAATAAGTGAACTTACCAATGCAACAATGAGTCCCAGTCCCAATCCGATTAATACATACACTACATTCTCTATATTACTCACCTCCTGTTCCGCTTTTGTTTTTTCAAAGTCCAATTTCATCAATCAAAAATCAGCGAATCAATAAAGCAAACAATCCAATGGCAAACTGAATGCATTAAAAAAATAACGCATACTTTGTTGCCATTATGGAATTATTGTATACACTTTTAAATTTTATGTCAAGAAAGGCAAACGGTTTTGTGCATAATGCAAGCCTTCAGAGTGTTTTTCAGAAGCATTGCCCTTGTCATTGGTCCTACGCCGCCAGGAACCGGAGTAATGGCTGAAGCTATCTCACTTACCTCATCAAATTTGACATCGCCTACCATTCCTCCGTCTTCCGTGCGGTTAATGCCTACATCTATGACAATTGCGCCTTCCTTGACATAATCCCTGGTAATAAACTCAGGTTTGCCTATGGCAGCCACAAGAATGTCCGCGCGTTTGCAGATTTCTTTCAGGTTTCGGGTTTTGGAGTGGCAAACCGTGACTGTGGCATTGGCATGCAGCATAAGCATGGACATAGGTTTCCCTACAATATTGCTTCTTCCTACAACCACACAGTTTTTCCCCTCAACACTAAGGCCTGCATCCTTAATGAGCTCCATAATCCCGGCGGGGGTACATGGCACGAAAACATGATTTCCGATCATGAGTTCCCCGACATTGTACGGATGGAAAGCGTCAACATCCTTAGAAGGATTAATCCTTCTGATGACCTTTTGTTCATCGAGATGCTTCGGGATTGGCAGCTGAACAAGAATTCCATCGACATTTTTGTCTTCATTTAGGGCATCAATCAGTTCCAGAAGCTGCTCTTCCCTTGTATCCTCGGGAAGGGCGTATTCAAAGGACTTGATGCCCACCTCGGCGCAGTCCCTTTTTTTGCTGTTGACATAAATTCTTGAGGCCGGGTCATTGCCGACGATAATAACAGCAAGCCCGGGAACTATCCCTTTTTCGGCCAGTTTTTTTATCTCGGCAGACATCTCTTCCTTCATTCTTCCGGCCAGTTCCTTGCCGTTCAAAAGTTTGTATACCATAAACCCACTCTCTTTCCGTTTTATTTTATAACAGTTCCTTGCGCAGCTCTTCAGGCGTTTTGGGCGAAAGGTAGCCCAATGGAATATCAAATACCGTGTAAGCTCCTGTCCTGCCTTCCCTGTTCAGTCTTGCCACGGCTCTGGCATAAGCCACCAGGACGCTTGCCGTAAACTCGGGATTGCTGTCAAGCTTGAGTGAAAATTCAGCAGTATGCCTGTGCTCGCCATTGACACCTGTTCTGCCTGTCCTGATGACAAATCCTCCGTGTGGCATTTTGCTGTGGTTTTTAAGGAGTTCATCTTCTGATATGAAATGCACAATCGTTTTATAATCGGCGAAATAATTGGGCATGTTCTTAATTTCACTCTCGATCCTTGCCTTTTCCGCCCCTTCTTCAGCCACCACGAAGCATTCACGCAGATGTCTTTCCCCTGCGGTAAAATCCGATGTTTCGCCGCTGCGTATCCGCTCAATCGTTTCCTCGATGGGAATGGTGTACTGTATGGCATTTTTAACTCCCTTAACTCTCCTGACTGCATCGGAATGGCCCTGACTTACACCCTTTCCCCAGAACGTGTAATCCTTCCCCTCAGGGAGAACCGTGCTCAACAGCAGCCGGTTCATGGAGAAAAGACCGGGGTCCCACCCTATTGAAATTGCCGCAGTTTTGCCTGCGGATTTTGCTGCCTTGTTCACACTCTCATAGTATTCCGGGATTTTCGCGTGGGTATCAAAGGAATCGACGCAATTAAACATCCCGGCATAAACCGGAGCCTGCTCGGGCAGATCGGTTGCCGAACCGCCGCATAATATCAGTACGTCAATTGAATCTGTGTACTTGCCGATGTCGGCGATATTCAGTACTTTTACATTTTCGGAAACGGTTTTCACACTTTCGGGGTTCCTTCTTGTAAAAACGGCAACAAGTTCCATATCAGGGTTTTGCCTTATTGCAAGCTCAACCCCCCTGCCGATATTGCCATATCCAAGAATGCCAATCCTTATTCTTTCAGTCATTCCTACTCCTCCACAATTATTTATTTATGCTTCTTTACGATCCTTCCTCAGCGGAAGGCGGGTAAGCTCCATGAATTCGGGATGGGTTCTGAAAGCTGCAAAATCCAATGATGCTTTGGCTTTCATCCTCAAACCGGGATTTATTTCAATGGCCTGGCGCAGGAAAGCCAAAGTCGCTTCAACATCGCCTGAAAGCGCTGAAACTTTTGCTAACCCGAACAATATGTCTTCATCGTCAGGTTTGTACCTCAGGCCGTTTTTATATAATCTTGCAGCTTCAGAATAATTCTTGAGCCCGATTTCAGCAGAAGCCCAGTTATAATAGAGGGCAGGGTCGTCTGCCGACAATTTCTGGGCTGCGCTGAAAGCTCGCACGGCTTCCTCATACCGCCTCATCATCATCAGGGTTATACCGAGATTATAATGCAGAATATAGGAATCCGGATGTTCCCTTACTGCCTTTTGATAAACATGTATTGCCTCGTTGACGTTGTCATTGGATATGTGAATCTCTGCAAGCAGATTATAGGCCATTTCAAGGTTTTCATTTCCTTCAAGGGATTTTTCCAGTAATTCTGCGGCATTTCTGCTTTTACCCTGCGCATCGTATATTGAGGCCATACTGTACAGGGCCCTGCTGTGTTCAGGCATAATTTCGGTCGCATACTTGAAGCTTGTAAAAGCTTCCTCTGTTTTTCCGAGTTCACGCTGCGCAATGCCCAGACGGTAATAGAAGTCGGCATTGGCGGGTACCAGTGAGGTAAGTTTTTTATAGGCCTTTTCGGCATTTTGCCAGTCCTTGTTCTTTCTGTACAGTTCGCCCAGAAGTATCCATGCCTCTGTGAACTCGGCGTCATTTTCCACAATAGTTTCAAGCTGGAATTGGCATTCCATGTCTTCTTTTTTCTCAAAACACAGCCTTGCCAGCATATAGCGCAATTTATTGTCTTCCTTGGATTTAAGCGCGTTGTTGATGTGTTTTTTGGCCTCTTCAAATTCATTGGTGGCGATATAGCAGCGGGCTGTATTGATTTCGCCCTCCCTTATCTGACCATATTCTTTTTGCGCCCGTTCAAACTGAATAACGGCAAGTTCATATTTCTTTTCATAATAAAGGCACAGGCCGCAGGCAAAATAAAGCATGGGTATCAGATCAGCCTCAGCATCATTCTTTTTGTCTTTTTTGGAATTTGAGGCTTCCCTGACCAAGTTGAGAGCCTTTTTATACATTTTAATTGCTTCATCGTATTGCCCATTTCTGTAATACAGCCAGCCGGTATTATAGATGATAAACGGATTGCTGTTCAGTATGCCGGCAAGTATTGAATAATTGTCCATGGCCTTTTTGTAATCCCGGGAATCAATGAGCTTGTGAACTGCAGACAACTGGCTTGTAACACTGGTTTTGAGATGTTTTTCGCTGATGGTCAGACTCTTTGTCACAGTACTCAAAGGAACTTCCTGCTTCCATTCCTCCGCAGTCTCAACATACTCCCTGTATGACCAGTCTTTATTGCCCGGCCTTTCGGTTTTCTCTATCAGCGGAACGTCTGCATTGGCAGTTTTTATCCTTTTTTTCATGTTTAAATAGTCATGAAGCAGGAATGCGCCGGGAATCATGACCCCGAAAAATATGAGGGCAATCTCATACAAAGGTATGGTCATGACCCGTTTCACAACTGTCAGGACACCGGTCGTAAGCATGCAGAGCTGAACGACAAATGCGGCAACGGAAATCAGACTGATTCTGCGCACACACCTGACAGCCATGTAAACAGTGAGCAATGCGACGACAATTACATTGAAAGTCAGTGAAACATTATAGGTTGTCGGTATATATTCAAAAATGTTCATATGTCATCTCCTGATCTGGACAGCTTCATTTCTTCCCACTGTTCCCTTGTAATAAGCACGCGCCTGGGTTTGCTTCCTTCATAACCGCTGATGATGTTGCGTTCTTCCATCTGGTCAATAATTCTGCCTGCGCGGGCATATCCCACTTTGAACTTCCTCTGGATAAATGAAACAGAAGCCTGTCCGCAGTCTATTACAGCCTCTATTGCCTGATCGAGAAGATCGTCAACATCGTCTTCCATGGAAGCCTTATCATCATTATTGACATTTTCATTTATGTTTTCTATTATTTCCTCATCATAATGGGCTCTCGCCTGGTTTTTCACGAAATCAACCACCAGTTCCACTTCCTTGTCGCTTACAAAAACACCTTTTACACGGATGGGCTTGGGCACGCCTACCGGATAGTAGAGCATATCGCCCTTGCCCAGCAATTTTTCAGCACCCGCCATATCCAGGATTGTACGGGAGTCTACCTGTGATGAAACCGCAAAAGATATCCTGGATGGTATATTGGCCTTGATAACTCCCGTTATAACATTGACGGAAGGGCGCTGGGTGGCTATGACAAGATGCATGCCGGCAGCTCTCGCCATCTGGGCAAGTCTGCAAATGGAATCCTCCACATCATGGGGAGCTACCATCAGGTCAGCAAGCTCATCTATAATTATAACAATTTGTGGGAGTTTCATACCTTCCCCGGTTTCCTCAACAACGGCGTTATATCCCAAAAGATCCCTAACACCCCTGTCAGCAAAGAGTTTATAACGGGTGGTCATTTCTGTAACAGCCCATCTGAGGGCTCCCGCAGCCTTGTTGGGATCGGTCACAACCGGGATAAGAAGGTGAGGAATACCGTTATAAACTCCCAGCTCAACCACCTTGGGATCCACCATCAGAAGCTTTACATCCTGTGGTGAGGCTTTATACAGGATACTTGTTACGATTGAATTGATACATACGCTCTTACCTGAACCGGTGGCGCCGGCAATAAGCAGATGCGGCATTTTGGCAAGATCAATTACCACATTCTCTCCTGATATATCCTTTCCCAAAGCCACCGCAAGCTTGGAACTGTGTTCCTGGAATTCCCTGGATTCCAGCACGCTTCTGATGGTTATGGGCGCTACTTCCTTGTTGGGAACTTCAACTCCTATTGCCGCTTTCCCGGGAATGGGCGCCTCAATTCTTATTCCCGTAGTGGCAAGATTAAGGGCAATATCGTCGGTAAGGTTCACTATGCGGCTTACCTTGACGCCGGGGGCAGGCTGGAGCTCATATCTCGTAAAGGCAGGTCCAACCGATACATTTATTACTTTCGCTCCTATGCCAAAACTGCCGAGGGTTTCTTCCAGCTTTTTTGCATTCTCCAGAGCGCTTGTCCTGATACGTTTCAGATTTTTTTCACTTTCTTTTGATCTGGAAAGAAGCTCAATCGGAGGGAATATGTAGGTGGTTTCCTTGTCTTCGGAATAATCGATTGCCGGAGCGGCATCGTGAATGCTTCTGCTTGCGGACTCATTCGCTTTTATATCATTTCGGGCGACATCCCGGCTATTGCTTTCTGATGCCACTTCATTATGATTATCATCAATTGCTTCGGTTTCGGGGGTCAATATTGTAAGTTCGGGTTTGGTATCCTGATGCCCGGTCTCTTCATCAACAACTGCAGCATCTGTATCTTTCGTGCTTTCGGCTGGACCGGACATAATGCTGTTTTCTTCCGGCACAATGGGAAAATCCAATATTTTGCTTTTCTTCTTTGAGACGTTTTCATAAGCAGGCTGAGCAGGCTGCGTATCTTCCTCATACTCCTTGATTTTTTTCCTGTTCCTCATTTCAAGTTTTCTTCTCGCGGCATCCACCATGCCGTTAATGGCTTCACTTGTATTTCTGGCGGCGCTTCGTGCGATTTCAGCTATTGAAAGCCTTGTAATGAGCATTCCGTCAATGATGGCCAGGGTAATCAGAATGACCATTGTACCCCATTTTCTGAAAACCATTAATAACGGTACGCCGACAATGCCGCCCAGTACACCGCCGCCGGCAATAAATTCACTGCCTTTGCCAATAGCGGCAATTCCTTCACGGTAAAAATTCTTCAGGTATTGCACCAGATTCATGTTTTCATAATATGAAATGTCATGAAGCCCTGACTGAAACATGGCTGAGAACAGGACCAGGAGCACCAGTACCAGCGAAAATCTTCTGTCTTCATAAAGAAATTCGGGTCTGAATATCTTAATAAGACCATGCAGAATGACAAGCAGAGGGACAGCATAGGCCGAAAGGCCGAAAAAACCGCCTGCGATGCTTCCCAGTATTTCGCCCATCGGACCTGCTGAATTTTCGAAATATATGCTTAAACCCAATAGAATACCTAATGCTACCAGAATTAATCCTGCAGCTTCGCTTTTCAAACGTACCTGTGACTTATTGGCAGATTTTTTGGTTTTTCTCCTTCTGGCTGTTTTCTTTTGTAATTTTCCTGGAGCCACAACAATTCCTCCAATAAATCTGGTTTAATATGCAAATTTACTATATCACAAGAAAATACCCTTTGACAACGTAAGTGAGAAATGATATCATTTACGATAATTTAACATTCAAATAATATAGAGTAGATAAAGACAATAGAATATAATTATAGATAGAGGCGCATTTTTCAAGAGTAGCTTAAGTGTGGGAAAACGGTCCGTTCGCTTAAGTGAAAGGGGAAAATGCCGAAGGGGGAGATGCCGTTTCATCTTCTGCCTGGTTAACTGGTGAATAACCATTTAACTGTCGCTTAAGTATTTAAGCGGAGAGCTATCGGAAAGTAATGGACTTATTGTGTATAAGTCTGACTGCCGGTAGTATACGTGGCAGTTTTTTTTTAAAAATGCGGCTTTAAATAAACATCTTATAGCCAACGCATATCTTGAAAGGAGTGCTGTGCATGAAAAAAACCCTTTTTACCGGTTCCTGTGTGGCCCTGATCACGCCATTTACCGAAACAGGAGTAAATTACGACAAGCTCGAAGAACTCATTGAATGGCATATAGAAAAAGGAACGGATGCAATCCTGATTTGCGGCACCACAGGAGAGGCTTCAACAATGCCGGATGAGGAACACATGGCTGTAATAAAATTCGCAGTGGAAAAAATCAACAAGCGTGTGCATGTCATGGCAGGAGCAGGAAGCAACGACACGAAACATGCCATCAAGCTGTCCAAATTCTGTGAAGAGGTCGGAGTCGATTCAATTCTCTCGGTAACACCTTATTACAATAAAACAACCCAGGAAGGACTGTATCAGCATTTCAAGGCCATTGCCGAAAGTGTGCGCCTTCCCATAGTGCTCTACAATGTACCATCCAGGACAAACCTGAACATAAATCCTGAAACATTGAAAAGGCTTTCTGAAATCGAGAATATCGTAGCCGTAAAGGAATGCAATCTCATGCAGGCAGCCGAGGTAATTTATCTGTGCGGCGACAACCTGCACCTGTATTCGGGCGAAGACGGAAATGTACTGCCGCTCCTGGCCCTGGGCGGAAAAGGTGTCATTTCTGTAGTGGCCAATATCATTCCCGAAGATGTACATAAGATGGTAACATCATTCCTGGAAGGCGATATAGAAACAAGCAGAAGAATTCAGATCAAGACCGTGCCTCTGGAAAAAGCCCTGTTCTGCGAGACAAACCCAATACCGGTCAAGGCTGCCATGAATTTGATGGGCTTCAATGTCGGCTCATGCCGCCTGCCTCTTGTGGATATATCTGAAAAAGGCCTGGCTCAGCTCAAAAAAGCAATGGGAGAGTATGGACTTATATAGTTGCAGCTTTGTACATAAGTTTTTAACTGGAGGTTTTACAAATGATTCGTATACTGTTGAACGGATGTAACGGCAAAATGGGTCAAACAATCACCAAAGCATGTGAGCTGAATGAGAATTTCAAAATTGTTGCCGGTATTGATCCTTCATCAAAATACAACAATGCTTATCCTGTTTATTCAAATGCCTGGGACGTTGCGGAAACGGCGGACATAATAATTGATTTTTCCCATCCCAGCGCTCTTGAAGGGCTTCTGGAATATGCCGTCGCAAAAAAACTGCCAATTGTAATCGCTACAACAGGTCTTGGCGAAAAACACAAAAAAGCCATAGAAGAGGCTTCAAAATCAATTCCTGTCCTTCTTTCGGCCAATACGTCACTGGGAGTTAATTTGCTGATTGACCTGGTCAGACGCGCAACAAAAATTCTTGGCGATAATTTTGACATAGAAATAGTTGAAAAACATCATAACCAGAAAATAGACTCTCCGAGCGGAACGGCTCTTGCAATAGCCGATGCCGTAAACTCTGTTCTGGACAATAAAATGAAATATGTATATGACCGCCACTCAACAATGCAGAAACGTACCCGGGACGAAATCGGAATTCATTCCGTCAGAGGCGGCACTATAACAGGCGAACATACGGTTATCTTTGCCGGAATTGATGAAATAATAGAAATAAAGCATACGGCCATTTCAAAGAGTCTTTTTGCCGCCGGCGCCCTCAGAGCAGCCCAGTTCCTGCACGATAAAGGGCCTGGTTTTTACAGGATGGAGGATATTTTTGCAGAATAGTTTTTGTAAGCAACTTAATGGATATTTTCCGGTATAAAGGGACTGAAAAGCCCCTTTACCATTACAGAACAAGGTAATCACACCTGATTTGGACCGGGAAGGGTTATGTTTTTTTACTCATTTATACAAAAAAAGCTGCCTTATCGGGCAGCTATATTTGTGTACTTCCCTATTTCTCCCCTCTTCCCGGATCAGGCCTCAGATACTTATCAATGACACGATTGGCGTAAAAGTTGATTACCAGACCGGGCAGGGTGAAACCGAATAACATATAGTAAATATAGGTAAGAAATACAACAATAAAGTTTCCGATCATCTCTATCAGGATTATCGGACCAAGTATCAGCAGGCAACACAGAACAAATATTCCAAGATTCGGCAGGAATTTTGCCACCGCAAAAATAAACGCATTCTTGTATAAAGCCTTGATATTGAGTTCATAAGCCACCATCATGGGATAGAAATAAAAATTCATCATGATGAATATGATCACCATCATCAGAAGCAGGGTGTTGGCAACTGTAAAAATAATATCCGTTCCGGTATTTATCTGGGAATAAAAAAACAAATCAAATATGAAAAACGCAGTCAGGAATAAATTGATGAGACATACAACTGTTGCCTGCCTGAAATTTTCTTTCATTTTATCCTTGAAATCCGACCAGGTGAAAGTGGGAATCTCAAGGGCATAACATCTCAGCAGATATGTCATGCCTGCCTGTGCAGGTCCCACGGTAATTGCCGGAATAGCGAGGAACAAAAAGGCTACCGGAAACCCGATGATCAGATAAAGCTCCCTGATAATCTGAGGATCACTTATTGAAGACAGGGAGGCAGGCAATAATATCTCTGCCAGATAAGCGCCGGCAAAAAATGCGATAATCAGTGCCGGAATATTGAACAGCAGGAACATCAGATTGACTGTTATAAGTCTCCAGAACTTGCCTGTGAAAACCTGGAAAAATATTTTCAGTTTGCTCCTGTTATCAACATATTCTTCTCCCGGAGCTATATCAAAAATTTTTTCTTCTGTCATAACCATACCTTACCTTTTTCAGAATTTTTAATTCAAATTGTTGTTTATTGCATCGGTTGATTATATAATTATAGCAAAAAAATCAGCCACATTTAAGAATTATATACTTAACAGGCCAAAAGGACAATAAAATAAACCATGATTTTATTTAAACATAAAGTCATCAATATCAGAAATCAATTTAAAAAGCCTGCAATATTAATATTCAAGGAAAGCGGGAATCGGTATGACAAAATTATATATCAGACAAAAAGTTTTTTCTATTGGAGACAAGTACAGTGTTACAAACGAAATGGGCCAGCCCGTGTTTTTCGTGGAAAGTGAAATTTTTACCTTCGGGGCCAAAATCCATCTGTATGATGTCATAGGAAACGAGTTATATTTTATACAACAAAAGCTTTTCAGGTTTTTGCCTGAATATCATATTTACAATGGAGGTATTCTGGCTGCCATTGTCAAAAAAGAGTTTACATTTTTCAGCCCCAGGCTGAACATAAGCAGCCAGTTCGGGGATTATACCCTTGAAGGAAATCTGTTCGCAATGGATTTTGCCATATTGAAAGACGGGGTATTGATAGGTGAACTGCATAAAAAGTGGCTGTCCTGGGGGGACAGCTACGAACTGATCATCCATGACGACAATCTGGCTGCCTTTTTCTGTGCTTTGGCCATCACAATCGACCACTGCCTCCATAATGAAAGCAAAAGATAACTTGATGGGTTAAAAATTAATTTCAAATTTTTATTGACAAGGCTTAAAACTGTCTGTATAATTAATTTTGCTGTTGTCGCGAATACGCGGTCGTGGTGGAATTGGCAGACACGTACGTTTGAGGGGCGTATGCGCAAGCGTACCGGTTCAAGTCCGGTCGACCGCACCAGTTAAAAAACCCATCGAGTAACTCGATGGGTTTTTTTCACAAAAAAATGAATCAAGGGGAAAATACCTGAAATGAATGCAAATACCGCACTGAACCATTATGGAAAAGGTTTCAGGGACGGAATACCAATAGGTATCGGATATCTTTCGGTGTCATTTACGTTTGGCATTATGGCCGTCAATTCCGGTCTTCCAGTATGGCTTGCCGTTCTGATTTCCATGACCAATCTTACTTCGGCAGGTCAATTTGCCGGAGTTAACCTCATATGCTGCCAGGTTCCATACATAGAAATGGCTTTGACCCAGATGATAATAAATATGCGTTATGCGCTGATGTCAGTTTCGCTTTCACAGAAAACAGACAAATCCTTTAATTTATTGCACAGATTCCTGATCTCCTTTGGTATAACCGATGAAGTTTTTGCCGTTGCCAGCGGGAAGGAATCAGATATTGGAATAAAATATATGTACGGACTGATATCCGCTCCCTATCTCGGCTGGACAACCGGCACGCTTTTGGGCGCTGCTGCCAGCACCATCCTTCCTGAAGTGGTCAGTTCTGCTTTAAACATTGCGATTTATGGCATGTTCATCGCAATAATAATTCCGCCTGCAAAACACTCAAAGCCAGTATTGAAGGTTATCCTGATATCTGTTGCCATAAGCTGTCTCATCAATTATATTCCGCTATTGGCATTTCTGTCGGGAGGTTTTGCAATAATCATCTGCGCTGTGGCGGCTTCAGCTCTTGGGGCCGTGCTGCACCCCGTAAAGGAGGCCGGCCAATGACCAGGACACTGGTGTACATAACCATCATGGCGGCGGTTACATACCTGATACGCATGCTGCCCATGGTACTGATAAGAAGAAAAATTGAAAATCAATTTATAAAGTCATTTTTGTCTTATATACCATATGCAGTTCTCGGAGCAATGACCTTCCCCGCCATACTATCATCCACATCTTCAGCATACTCGGCCGTTGCCGGAACCATCACGGCGATAATCATGGCTTTTAGGGAAAAAAGCCTGCTTGTTGTGGCCTTGTCGGCCTGTCTTACTGTCTTTGTCGCCGAGTGGCTGCTCAGGATTTTGGCATGATTGATTGATGCAAATATAAAAACAGCGCCGTATTTAATTTTGGGCGCTGCAATTGAACGATGCATCATGCTCCTTCTCGTAAAGTTTTCTGATTAATCCTCAAATTATTTATGATACAGCTTGTTGGTCTGGTACTGGGGCTCGCAGGTAATGTTCACACCCAGTTTATGGAATATATTTTCGTCCACGCGGGATAAAATGACTGATGAATGAGCCTCACAGCCTCTGAGTTTCGGAAGCTGCCGCATTGCCAGTTCTGCTGTCGGGTTTGTGGCAGCACAGATGGACAGGGCTATCAGGATTTCATCCGTATGGAGACGGGGATTTTGGTTGCCCATATGCTTTACTTTCAGTACCTGTATGGGCTCTATTACGATGGGCGAAATAAGGTGCATGTCATGATGGATCCCACCAAGTTCCTTCAGTGAATTCAGGAGAACTGCAGCCGACGCCCCCAGCAACGGAGTGGTTTTTCCCGTGACAATCCGCCCGTCATTAAGCTGCAAAGCAACAGCAGGACCTCCGGTCTCCTCCGCGCGCTTTAAGGCGGCTTCCACTACTGGACGGTCCTTGGAAGATATATTGAGCTGGTTCATCAGGAGCTCCAGCCTGTATACCTCCCCTTTTTCGGCCAACCCCTGCCGGTAGGCGCATCGGGTATTGTAATACCTTCTGATTATCTCCTGTTCGGCCGCTCTGCACACCACTTCATCATCAGTAATGCAATATCCTGCCATATTTACACCCATGTCGGTGGGACTCTTGTACGGGGAATTGCCCATGATTTTTTCCAGTATGGTATTGAGGACAGGAAATATCTCGATATCCCTGTTATAGTTGACTGCCGTTACACCATAGGCTTCCAGGTGGAAAGGATCAATCATATTGACATCGTTAAGATCGGTTGTGGCAGCTTCATAGGCAAGGTTCACCGGGTGTTTCAGCGGCAGGTTCCAGATCGGAAAGGTTTCAAACTTGGCATATCCGGCTCTTTTGCCCCGTTTATATTCATGATAGAGCTGGGAGAGGCAAGTGGCCATTTTGCCGCTTCCCGGACCCGGGGCGGTAACAACCACAAGCGAACGGGAAGTTTCTATATAATCATTTTTACCATAACCCTCATCGCTTACGATAAGAGGAATGTTTGAAGGATAGTCGGGAATGGGATAATGCCTGTATACCCTTATTCCAAGATTTGTAAGCCTGTTTATAAACGCATCGGCGGCATGCTGGGAACGATAGTGGGTAATTACCACGCTTCCCACATACAGGCCTATTTCACGAAATGCATCTATCAGTCTCAGGGTATCGAGATCATATGTAATTCCCAGGTCTCCCCTGCGTTTGCTCTTTTCTATGTCATCAGCGCTTATGGTAAGGACAATCTCGGCTTTGTCCTTGAGCTGCATGAGCATTTTCATCTTGCTGTCCGGCTCAAAACCCGGCAGAACCCTTGAAGCATGATAGTCGTCAAACAGCTTTCCTCCAAACTCAAGGTAGAGTTTCCCGCCGAAGGATTCGATTCTTTCAATGATTTTTTTGGACTGAAGCTTGAGATACTTTTCGTTGTCAAAACCTATTTTATACATTTTTCTCTCCCGCAAATCATGTAAAGTATTGTTGTTTTTCAAAGAAATAAAAAAAAAAGCCAAAGAATATTCAATTAATAGACTCTATTTTTTAAACCTATTATATTAAAGCAATACTTTAAAATAAATTCAAGAGTGATTCTCGCAAAGTTGACAAAATCCTTATTAAAACCAGTCCGATTACAATAACAGGGTCAATGTTCCCGCAGTGATCAGAATTAGCCCGGCAAAAGCCTTCCCTGTAAGTCTTTCACCCAAAAATATCCTTGAAAAAGCCACCGTCAGTACGATACTGAGTTTATCAATGGACACAACGATGGAAGCCTCGCCCGTCTGCAGAGCCCTGTAATAACAAAGCCATGACAAGCCGGTGGAAACGCCTGACAGGATAATGAACAGCCAGCTTTTCCTGTCTATAGTTTTAAGTTCGCTTTTGCTGCCGGTCACAAATACCAGAATCCAGGCCATTATGAGAACCACAATTGTCCGGATTGCCGTACCAAGATTTGAATTGACATTCTCTATTCCTATTTTGCCCAATATGGACGTGAGGCTGGCAAATACGGCCGCCAGGAATGCATAAACTATCCAGGAGATGTTTGAAGGTGTTTTTTCACTGGTCTTCTTCCTGGTTATCATCATGTAGGTTCCAACCGTTATCAGGATTATTCCGGCCAGCTTGTAAACGGTTATCTTTTCGCCCAGGATTACCAAAGCCAGAATCATGGTCATGACGGTGCTTGATTTGTCAATGGGCGTGACTTTGTTTACATCGCCCAGTTGAAGTGCACTGAAATAACACAGCCAGGAAGCTCCGGTGGCGAAGCCTGACAAAACAAGAAAAATCAATGTACGGGCCTTTACCTCAGCCAGGCCGTCATCTGCTCCTGTCAAAAATACCATCAGCCATGAGAAGGCTAAAATTACAATTGTTCTGATGGCAGTTGCTACATTGGAATTGACGTTTTTTATCCCTATCTTGGCAAGAATGGCCGTCACTCCCGCAAAGAAAGCCGAAGCAAAGGCAAATAAAACCCACATAACAGCATTATTCCTTTCTTGACTGATATTTATTGTTCAGACCAGTCACGGTCTTTAATTTTCAATGTTCAGTATCTTCCTTTATCGAAGAAAGCCCGAATATACTTCCTCCCAAACCCAGAACGGCGCTCGCTGCCATAATGACAACGACAACATGCTCAATTAGTTCATTTCTGGGTGGCAGAGGAATAAACGGGATTGTTCCCGAAAGCTGCCCAAATCCCATATTTATGGCAATAACAATCAATACCGAAGCCAGGATTCCGCCGCCCAGGACCATTAAAAATCCTGCTATCAGGAAAGGAAAATTAATAAATGAATTTGAAGCTCCCAACAGTTGCAAAGTATTGATCTGGAAGCGGTTTTCATATATCCCCTGTCTTATCATGTGGGAGATAATAATTACCGTTGTTATGCCTACGGCTGCTGTTACAAGATATACAGCCATATTCAGGGTTTTTACCATTCCTTCTATCCTGCTTAATATTTCTCTGTTGTCCCTGACATATTCGATTCCCGGGATATTTTTTATGCTGTCAGTAATTCTTTCTGTCTCATCCAGATGTATTCGTATTTCAATGTATTCTTCAAAGGGGTTGTCATCAAAAAGTTCCAGTATCCCGGCCTCATTTCCCAATACATTTTCCATCCGGGTATATGCTTCCTCCCGGCTTACCAGGTTTACTTCCAGCACGCCTTCTGTTTCCTCTATGCGTTTTAAAAGACCGGCCTTGCCGTCTTCATCCAGATTGTAGTCGTCAAAATACGCGCTGATTTCCGCCTCCTCCTTCAGCATGGAAACCAGTCTGCCGCTGATATTCCACCCGGTAATTACCAGGGCAAAAATAAAAAATATCAGTACGGTGCCTATAAAAGAAAAAATGTTGGAAAGCAGGTTAAGCCTTATAGTTTTGTATGCCTCTTTCATAAAATATCCCAGATTGAACAGCACCGCCTTCATTTTGACCTGCCCCCTTGTTCCAATGTAATTCTGCCGCCTTCCATTCTGACAAAAACAGCTTCGTTATGGTTCTCAATAAGGTGTGTTGCGTGGGTTGTGATCAGGACAGTCGTGTTACGGTCTTTGAGTGAAGTCAGCAAATTCAGGATGCTTACCGCATTGTCGTGATCCAGATTTCCTGTGGGTTCATCAGCCAAAATAAGGGCAGGTTTCCTGACTATGGCCCTTGCAATGGCAACTCTCTGGGATTCGCCCCAGGAAAGATTTTCAACCGGACTTGAGCACTTATGCCCTAATCCTACTTTTTCCAGCGCGTTTATTGCTTCGGTCCTCATTTTTCCGGGCGGAAAACCCAATAACCGGATCCCCATCATCACGTTTTCCAGCGCCGTTCTTCCCTTAATCAGCCTGAAATCCTGAAATACAGGACCTATATTTCTCCGCAGTTTCCTGATCTTTCGCTTCTCTTCCCTCGCAATTTTCTGGCCCAGAACGAACACTTCCCCTTCAGTGGGATATTCAATTCCCATAAGAAGCTTCAGCAGACTGGTCTTGCCTGAACCGCTGGGACCGGTTATATACACCAGTTCGCCCGTCCCAATTTCAAGGTTTATGTCTTTTAATGCAGTTGTCCCGTCTTTGTATGTAAGAGTGACTTCTTTTATTCCTATCATGGTCATATCTCCATTCCTGCCGGACATACCGGTTGTTTGATCATCAGCTTATTATAAAAATGAAACTTCAAATTCTATATAGCCATCCTTGATTTCAACAGACCTGATATTGAAATCCCCGATAAAATCTGTGAAATCAATAAGCAAATACCCTTCCCTGAACAATTCCCTGAGGGATGCCGGTTCAAGATACAAATCACAGAAAGTCCCTTCGCCTGGTTCAAACTTCAATGCCTTGCCTTCGGCTATCGTAAAAGTTCCTGCAAGCTTGAGTCTCTTTTCGGGGATTTCAACGCGCGCAACTCCCGGTGAAAAATCGAATTTCAGTTTGGGGAGTTTTGAATGCTCTTCAAGCACAGCATTTATCTTGTCATCATAAATTGCCCCTTTTATGGACGTAAGGCCGATTTTGATATTGAAATCCTCAATGGTAAAATAGCCTTGACTTACTATCATGGTATATTCTTCAATAACTCTGGGGAAAAGTTCTTTAAGGTCTTCCCATACTAGCTCCATGCTCCTTAACTGTTCCTCGAAATATTGTCTTTTTTCCTTGAGGGAAGCAAGATAGGCTTCCTGCTCATTTTTGAGCCTCATCTTATTTTCTATTGCTGTTTGCAGTTCCTGTCTCCTGGCATTAAGCCTGTTTCTGTTTTCTTTTAAAATTTCTTTTTCCTCTGCGAGACGCATTTTTTCCTCTTCCAGGGAGTTCAGCAGGTCTCCGGTGTTATGAGCCAGTTCTCTTATTATATTGACATTTTTTATGAAATCCTTGAGGTTTTTGGAGTTCAGCAGGGTTTCAACAAATGTGGCCGGTCCTCTTCTCTGGTATGACACAAGAATATTTTTGAGTATCTCAAGATCATGGTCATATTTTTTCTGTCTTTCTTCTATTAAGCCTTCCAATTGGTTTATTTCTTCCTGTAATAATTCAATTTCTCTGCCAATCTGGATTTCTTCCCGGAGCATTCCTTCAATTTCCTGAGAAAGTATAAACAGCTCTTCAATTACAGCCCTCTCATCGTCCGTAATCTGCTCCAAAGTCTCTTCCATTTTGGAAACGGTTTCAGTCTGTTCACCAAAGCTGATATGGGGAAATACAAGGGATAATATCAGAAAAATCGGGATAAGAACCGTCAATATCTTCTTTCCTAATCGTACCGGCATAATTTCACCCCCAAGAATTCCTAAGTGGTATTATAACATGGTAAAATCTTTCTTTCCACGATTGTATGCAGCTTTTTCGCCAAGTACCTGTGCAAAGTCTTTTTCGCTGAGCTGTCCGCAATATCGGGACCTGCCTTCTTACGGCTCATTTTTATTGTCCTTTGGAACGCAACGTGCAGTATTTATGCGAAAAATCCGGGCATAATATCTAAGGTTCGGTGCTTTTCGGAAACTATCTTTTTATTTTTACATCATACAATCACTGGTTAAAAAGGAGGAAACCCTCATTATATACTTATGAAAAATAATGATTTTTCTGAAACTGTTTATCATTTGGGTATTGATGTAGGTTCCACAACAGTGAAAATCGCGGTGACAGACAGCAATGACAATATAATCTTCGATATTTACCGCAGGCACTACTCAGATTTATGGAAAACCCTTAGCGAAATGGCAGCCGAACTGAAAAACAAATTCGGAGATGCAAAAGTAACCATAGCTGTTACCGGTTCGGGCGGTCTTGCAGTAGCTGAAAAATTAAATCTGCCCTTTGTCCAGGAAGTAATAGCAGGCAGTAAGGCAGTTCGCATATTTTTGCCCGACGTGAATGTCATTATCGAACTTGGCGGCGAAGACGCCAAAATAACATTTTTTGAAAATGGCGCAGACCAGCGGATGAACGGTATTTGTGCAGGAGGCACCGGCGCTTTCATCGATCAGATGGCATCGCTTCTGGAAACTGACGCTGCCGGTCTTGACAAACTGGCCGAAAACTATGAAGTGATATATCCCATTGCCGCCAGGTGCGGTGTCTTTGCCAAAACTGACATACAGCCCCTTCTGAATGAAGGAGCGAGAAAAGAGGACATTGCCGCGTCAATATTCCAGGCAGTTGTTAACCAGACAATCAGCGGCCTTTCCTGCGGAAGGAAAATTAAAGGGAAAGTTGGATTTCTGGGCGGTCCCCTCCATTTTTTGCCCCAACTCAGAAAAAGATTCAAGGAGACCCTGGGACTTGAAGAGAAAGACATGTTCGTTCCTGAAAAAGCACAGCTCTTTGTTGCGCTTGGTGCAGCAATGGTTTCCAAATCACAGCTTTCAGTCTCCGATGCACGGGACTTGCCGACTTTCAATGATTTCCATGCAAAAACAAATACCGACAGGAGAAACTTCATGTACGAAACAGCTCACCTGGAACCCCTTTTCCAGGACGAAAGCGAGTATTTGAATTTTCTTGAGCGCCACTCCAGAAACAAGGTCAGGAGAAGAAATCTGTCCACTTACCAGGGAAACTGTTTTCTTGGTCTGGATATCGGCTCGACGACAAGCAAAGCTGTATTGATAGATACAGAAAATAACTTGCTGTATTCCTGCTACATTCATAACCAGGGAAGTCCCCTCAATTCTGCAGTAAGGATACTGAAAGAAATTTATTCCCATTTGCCCGAAGGCGTCAGAATAGCCTATTCGGCAGTCACAGGATACGGCGAACAACTGGTAAAGACGGCTTTGTCCTGCGATATGGGTGAAGTTGAGACAGTTGCCCACTTGACTGCAGCCGAGTATTTCCTTCCCGGGGTTGAACTCATACTGGATATTGGCGGCCAGGACATGAAATGTATCAAAATCAGGGATGGCATAATTGAGAATGTCATGCTGAATGAGGCCTGTTCCTCGGGCTGTGGCTCATTCATTGAAACCTTTGCCAGAACCCTCAATATGACTGCTGAGGAATTTGCACTTGAAGGAATTAAAGCAAAGGCGCCTGCAGATCTTGGAACCCGCTGCACCGTGTTTATGAATTCCAGGGTAAAGCAGGCCCAGAAGGAAGGTGTCTCGGTAGGGGATATTTCTGCAGGATTGTGCTATTCGGTTGTCCGAAACGCTCTTCATAAGGTAATAAAAATCAGGGATGCCGCCGATCTGGGAGATAAAATCATTGTCCAGGGGGGCACATTCTTGAACAATGCCGTCCTCAGAAGCTTTGAAAAAATTATCGGAAAGGAAGTGGTAAGACCCGATATAGCAGGACTGATGGGCGCTTTCGGAGCCGCCATCCTGGCAAAGGAAGCCTATGAGAAAAATAACGGCAAAACGACACTTATAAGCCCTGACAAACTGGAAGATTTCAAGTTCGAGACCAGGACAACCAGATGCAGGGGATGTACTAACCAGTGTCTTCTTACTGTCAACATATTTGACGGGGATAAAAGATTCATAACCGGCAACCGGTGCGAGAGAGGTTCAGGCAGCGAAAAACTGGAAGACATTCCTAATCTTTACGAATACAAATTCAGGAGGATTTTTGACTACAAGCCTCTGGAAGAGGACAAAGCCCGAAGGGGGACAATTGGTATTCCAAGAGTTCTCAATATGTATGAAAACTATCCGTTCTGGTTCACTTTCCTGACCGAACTGGGTTTCAGGGTAGTTTTATCCCCTGTATCAAGCCGAAGGATATATGAGATGGGAATGGACACCATATCTTCTGATACGGCATGTTATCCCGCAAAACTTGTCCACGGCCATATAGCTGCTCTTGTAAACCAGGGGATCAGGCATATTTTTTACCCATGCATCCCTAAAGAAAGAATGGAGTTCAAGGACGCCGACAACTGTTACAATTGTCCCATAGTAAACGGCTATGCCGAAGTGATAAAAGCAAATATGGACATTCTTAAGGAAAAAGGCGTCAGATTTCAGAACCCGTTTTTACCTTACAATGACAAGAGAAGACTTATAAAGAGGCTTTATGGGGAATTCCGGGAATTCGGCGCCAGCCTCAGAGAGGTGGAGAATGCGGTTGAAAAGGCCTGGCAGGAAGATATCAAGGTAAAGAAAGATATTCAGAAAAAAGGCGAAGAAACTTTGGATTATCTAAAAAAAACAGGACTTAAGGGCATTGTTCTGTCAGGGAGACCCTATCACCTGGACCCGGAAGTCAATCACGGCATTCCCAATATATTGACTTCCCTGGGTCTGGCTGTCCTTACCGAAGATTCGGTTGCGCACCTGGGCAGACTGAAAAGACCTATCCGCGTCCTGGATCAGTGGATGTACCATACCCGCCTGTATGAAGCCGCCGAAGTTGTTTCCCGGAACGACAACCTGGAGCTCGTGCAGCTTAATTCTTTCGGCTGCGGGCCTGATGCCATAGCCAGCGAACAGGCCCAGGAAATTTTGAACGAGAAAGGAAAAATCTACACCCTGATTAAAATTGATGAGGTCAGCAATCCCGGCGCCGTAAGAATAAGGCTCAGATCACTTAAGGCAGCCATGGACAGAAGGGAGAATTCCGCAACTAGCCGTGAGATTAAATCAGAAGTCTGCAAAAGGCCTCTTTTCACGAAAGAAATGCGCAAAAATCAATATACCATTCTGGCACCTCAAATGGCTCCAATTCATTTCGAACTTGTCCGGGAGGCTGCGCTTTCAGAAGGATACAACATGAAAATCCTCGAAACGGCAGACAGAAATGATATTGAAGAAGGTCTCAGATATGTCAATAACGATACCTGCTATCCGGCGATAATTGTCATAGGACAAATCATAAAAGCGCTGAAATCAGGAGAATACGACCCCGGAAAGACCGCGGTCATTATAAGCCAGACCGGGGGCCCCTGCAGAGCCAGCAATTACCTTGCCCTGCTGAAAAAAGCCCTGGATGCGGCAGGTTTTAATAATATCCCTATAATATCGCTAAATGTGGCAGGACTTGAAAAAAGCCCCGGCTTCAAACTCACCCTTCCTCTTGTAAAAAAAGCCATTATGGGCATGATTTACGGCGATCTGCTCATGAGGGTTTTATACCGCACAAGGCCCTATGAAGAAAATAAAGGCGAGGCTGAAAAAATATTTAACAAATGGATGGAAAAATGCAAATCAGACTTATATTCCGCAAGCCGCAGGGTTTTCCGTGAAAATCTCTTCAATATCGTTTCGGATTTTGAAGGAATAAGCATAACCGATGAAATCAAACCCAGGGTGGGATTGGTAGGTGAAATCCTGGTAAAATACCATCCGACAGCCAACAACAATATGGTCCGGTTTATTGAAAATTCAGGAGCCGAAATGGTTGTACCGGACCTTACAGACTTCTTCCTTTACTGCGCTTTCGGACGTGAAATGGACTGGCGCTACCTTTCCGGAAGCAATATTCAACGCATGCTGGGGAACCTCTTTATATCCATTGTCGAAGGATACAGGAACGACATGAGGGATGCCCTCAGAAACAGCAAAAGGTTCGGCCTGCCCAAAACGATCCGGGAGCTTTCAGAAAGTGTCAGCCATATACTTTCCCTCTGCAACCATACCGGCGAAGGATGGCTTCTGACAGCAGAGATGGTGGATCTTATTGAAAGCGGAGCCAACAATATAATCTGCATGCAGCCCTTTGCCTGTCTTCCCAATCATATAACCGGGAGAGGAATGATAAAAAAACTCAAGGATTTATATCCCCATGCCAACATTGTGGCCGTGGATTATGATCCCGGAGCCAGCGAAGTCAACCAGATCAACCGGATAAGACTCATGCTCGAAAAAGCAAAGGGCAACCTTGCCATATAGATTTTGCAGTCACGTACTGTGATATTCAGATCTACTTGCTGTCCCCGTCGCAGGAAGTTGTAAATGCTCAAGCTTGCTCTCGCAAAGTCGCTGGGCGAACACGCATTCTTGCGTGCTCGAGCTAAAATCACATCCTGTGATTTTCCCTCTACTTTGCTTCGCTTTTCGTATACTACTTCTACTGCTCCTGCGAAGGTATGTAAGATCTGAACATCATGTAAACATATGCGCTTGACTATTCATTTGCAACAGCTTCTGCCTTTTCGAATTCCTGCATTATTTCATCTGACGGCTGCTTTGTCAGCAGGGATACGACGAAAATCGCAATGCAGGAGAACACGAAAGCGGGCAGCAGCTCATATATGTCAAATATACCGCCCATCGGGGCTATGAGGTACTTCCATATAAAGACCATGCTCCCGCCTGTCAGCATTCCTGCAATTGCGCCTTCCCTGGTTGTTCTTTTCCAGAAGAGGGAAAACAGCATTAAGGGTCCGAAGGTGGCGCCGAAACCTGCCCAGGCAAAGGCGACAACCTTGAAGATAACACTGTCTTCGTCAAGGGCGATAACCATCGCAACAGCCGATATAACAAGGAGGGTAATTCTTGTCATGCGGAGCACGGTCCTGTCATCGGCATCCTTTTTCAGAATGCCGTGATAAATATTCTTTGAGAAAGCAGATGCTGAAATAAGCAGGTATGAATCGGAAGAACTTATTGTCGCAGCCAGAATGCCTGCCATCACAAACCCGGCAAGCAACGGCGGGAAGAACCTGGTTGACATGAGAATGAAGATATTCTCGGCATCACTGTTGGTCAGGAATTCTGCAGGGAATAAATTCCTTCCTATAATACCTATGCAGACAGCAGCAGCAAGAGAAATGGCACACCATATGGTGGCTATTCTTCTTGAAAACCTGACTTCATTCTTGTCCCGTATAGCCATGAACTTGAGGAGCACATGGGGCATTCCGAAATATCCCAGCCCCCATGACAATGTTGAAACAATTGTCAGCAAGCCAACCTTTCTGGCTTCTCCAAACAAGGGTTCCCCGCTTGCGGAAACCTGCTGAACCCCGTCAACAAGTTCAGGCTGTGCAATGCCAAAAAGTTCTAAGAAGCCCGGTATGGATTCAGCATTCTCAATTATTTTTGTAACGCCCCCGGCAGAAACAATCCCGGTTGTCATAACCGCTACAAGGGAGATAAACATTATCACGCCCTGCATAAAGTCCGAAGCGCTTTCAGCCAGAAACCCGCCTACAAAAGTGTATGATATTACAAACAGTGCGCCCAGTATCATCATGAAATGATATTTTGCATTGAACAATGAACTGAAAAGCTTGCCTACCGTCACAAAACAGCTTGCGGCATAAACCGTGAAGAATATCAGTATGAAGAGCGCCGAAATGGTCATGATTATTTTTTTGTCTTCCTTAAATCTGTTGCTGAAAAAGTCAGGAATGGTTATGGAATCATTAGCAAGAGCTGAATAACCACGCAATCTTTTTGCCACAAAAAGCCAATTGAGATATGTACCTATCAGTAGCCCTATTGCCGTCCAGAAGGCTTCGTTCAGCCCCAAGAAATAAGCTACTCCCGGAAGGCCCATCAAAAGCCATCCGCTCATGTCAGAGGCCTCTGCAGCCATCGCAGTCACCCAGGGTCCCAATGACCTTCCGCCTATAAGATAATTCTTGCTGCTTTCACTGGCACTCTTTGCATAATACAGGCCTATAACGACCACTATTGCCATATATATGCACATGGCAGTAATAACTTGAATTCTTTCACCAACCATTTTCTTCCTCCTAAAGGACTAAATTTCGATTCTGATGTAAATGCCATGAATGAAATGTTTTTTCTATTATACAGGAACTGTTACGTTAATTCAATAAAGTGTTAAAACATAAAAGACATTAACATATAAAAAAGGGTGCAGTTATCCTACGCACCCTTTTGTTGCATTTATAATGTGATTCAGCTTTCAGACCTTATTCGTCGTGATAGCCTCTTTCCCTGTCAAGGGCTTCATCCCGTATCTCTTTACGCATACCTTCAAGCGCTTTTCTCCGTCTCTCGTTCTTTTCTTCAATCTGACGCCGCTGTTCAGGATTGTCCGTCCTGGCAAGCATATCTTCCGCAGCTTCGATATTTTCTATCGTGTTGTTTATATTTTCCTGAATCTTTTCCACATTGTCCCTTCTGTCATCCGGCTTCGGTCTTCTGGCCATCAAATACCACTCCTTTTAATCTTTTTTTTAGTATTTGACTGACCTTAAGCCGATATTCAGGGAAATACTGATTTATGTGTCAGGATTCTCTGAATTCTCCGTCTGGCTGTTTTTCTGTCCATTATTCTGCTTCTCATGTTTTATGAATGTTATAATTTTCGTCGGAATATCATTTTTCATGATGGAAAAATATCCCATGGTTACGACAACCAGGGCGCTTACCGCGTCAACAATAAGGTCTTCCATGGTATCCTGCAGCGCTTCCCTGCCAATCAGCAACGTGCCGTCTTCAAGGGCGAATTTCTGCATGTTGAGGGATAACAAACCGTCGCAGGCAAACTCGTAGATCTCCCATATTGTTCCTACCGCAAGGGCAAAGCAGAAGGCAAAGATTGACACGAAAACGGGGCTTATCTTTATTTCAATTTTCGATGATTCATTGAATATGCTCACCAGAGTAAACCCAAGTGCCCCAAGCATACCGCCACTGAAAGCATGTAAAATCAGATCCCAGTGCGGAATAACATAATAGAAATTCCTGACCTCTCCAAGATATATGGCGCAATAAAGAAAAATAAAATACATTATCTCCATGTAATTGGGTATATCAATGGACCATCTGCGTTCAAAAACAGACGGGATAAACATCACAACAAGACCAAGGATACACTGGGTCAGCATGAGAACATAATCGCTTTTCAGTTTTACATATTCCTCTCCGGTGGGTTCGGCCGGAGCAGTAATCACATGAACCAATGAATAAATAATTGACAAAATAAGGGTGACCAGGAGTATCCAGGCCACTATATTTCTCCAGTTGAATTTCTTTATGCTGAACTTGAGTGCCCCCTTTACCTGCCTCACAGTTTTGAGAACAGCTCAGCTATATTTTCGTAATATATCAGGTTTGCCCGGCCGTCATAAGGCGTCGGCGTTTTATTTACAAGTACCAGTTTATCTCCCCTGTAGTAATTGACCAGTCCGGCTGCCGGATAAACAGAGAGCGATGTGCCTCCGACTATCAGGACATCAGCATTCCTTATGTAATTTATGGCTTCCTGCAAAATATCGTAGTCAAGGCTTTCCTGGTACAAAACCACATCAGGCTTGACAATTCCATGGCATTTATCACATTTAGGAATACCCTCTGAATTAATTATATAATCCAGATTAAAAAACTTTCCACATTTCATGCAATAATTCCTGTGAACAGATCCATGAAGTTCAAGGACCTTCTGGCTTCCTGCCATCTGATGCAGCCCATCGATATTCTGGGTTATCACTGCCTTCAGTTTTCCTTCCTTCTCAAGCCTGGCCAGATATTTATGGGCTTCGTTTGGCTTAGCGTCTTTATATATCATCTTAGTTTTATAAAAATTGAAGAATTCCTCGGTATGGCTAATAAAAAAGTCATGGGACAGCATTTCCTCAGGTGTGTATTTTGTGTGGCTTTTCCCACTGTAAAGACCATCTGCGCTTCTGAAGTCCGGTATATTGCTGGCAGTCGATACTCCCGCTCCTCCGAAGAAGACAATGTTATCAGATCCGTCAATGATGTCCTTCAATTTCTGTACATCCACCAAAATCACCCCTTAAACTTGGAAAAATGATAATCCTGTTCTGCTATTCCTTAGCAGGAACCAACTATCAGTATATCACAAGCCATTTATTGACCGGCATAATTAATCCAATTTTAATCATTTCAAACTAAAAAGACTGCCGCATAATGCAGCAGTCTTCCTCGTAATTTATAAATATCATTCAGCGCTCATAATATGTGTAACCCCTAAGTCCGTCATCATATGCCCTCATTATCTGTTTTCTTTCCTTGGCAGTGATATATCCTTCCCGGACAGCTTCCTCAGCTATCTGGCGGAATTTGACCAGCATATCCTTTGGATCAAATTCCACGTAGGACAACACATCTGCTACGCTATCCCCTTCAATTTCCCTTACGAAGTCATAATGTCCGTCCGGGCTAATTCTGACACTTACTACATTTGTATCGCCAAAAAGATTGTGAAGGTCTCCAAGTGTCTCCTGATACGCTCCCACCAGGAATACTCCAAGATAGTAATCATCGCCGTTATTGATTTCATGTACAGGCAATGTGTTCCTTACATCATGGAGGTCTATAAATCTGTCAATTATTCCGTCACAATCACAGGTAATGTCTGCAAGCACTGCATTATTCTTGGGCAGTTCAAGCAGCCGGTGTATCGGCATTATCGGGAAAAGCTGATCTATGGCCCAACTGTCCGGCAATGACTGGAACACCGAGAAATTGCAGTAATATATATCAGCAATGGCGCTTTCTATATCCTGTAAATCCGGCGGCGGATTTTTCAGTTTTGTTTTTTCCCTTGCAATCTGGTGTATAATATTCCAGAAAATTTTCTCGGAAAAAGCCCTTTCCCTGAGACTTATACTGCCATGCTTGAACATATCGCGGATTATATCCCTGTAATACAGGGCATCATTATAACATTCCTGGATATTTCTGTGGCTGATGTTCTTATATACGTCAAAAAGATTCTTTATCTGCTCCTGCGTATTCTCATCAAGGGTCTCAGGCAGTTCGTTTTCCTGGAAAGAGGCAACATCCAGCACATTGAAAACCAGCACTGAATAATAGGCCACTATTGTCCTTCCCGATTCGGTTATGATTACCGGGTGAGGAATATCACAGGGATCCAGAATGGTCATGACAGCTTCGACTATGTCAGTGCAGTATTCTTCGACAGTATAGTTACGGCTGTTGACGTAGTTTGTATTTGAACCGTCATAATCAACGGCAAGGCCGCCGCCCAAATCGAGATAACCCATGGGCGCACCTTCCCTGACCAGTTCCGCATATACCCGGGTGGCTTCCAGTACCGCCGAACGGATATCCCTGATATTGGGTATCTGGGATCCCAAATGGTAATGCAGTAATTTAAGCGCGCTGAGCATATTTTTTTCTTTCAGTGTGTCCACCAGATTTATTACTTCGGACATATTAAGTCCGAAGATACTCCGGTCTCCGCCCGATTCAGTCCAGTGACCCCCTGCTTTTGCAGAAAGTTTAATACGTACACCAATATTAGGCTCTATATCAAGCTCCCGGGAACGTTCCAGGATAATGTCAAGCTCTCCCGGCATCTCTACGACTATGAAGAGTTTAAAGCCCATTTTTATGGCATAGAGGGCCAGGTCGATAAATTCTTCGTCTTTATAGCCGTTGCAGATGATACATGCTTCCCTGTCCCTCATGACGGACAAGGCAGCTATAAGTTCGGCTTTGCTGCCAACCTCGAGACCGTGGTGATAGCGTTCGCCGAATTTCGTGACTTCCTCGACAACCTGCTGCTGCTGATTTACCTTTATGGGATAAACGCCACGGTAAACATTTTTATATTCAAGTTTCTTCATCGCTTCAGCGAATGAATTGTTCAGGTAAGAAATCTGGGAATCCAGGATGTTTTCAAAACGCAAAAGAACAGGCATATCAAGTCCGCGTTCTTTAATACCCGAAATGATATCCATCAGACTGATGGCGGATGCTTCGTTGTCCTTGTAAGGATTTACCATTACCTCTCCTTTGTCGGATATGAAAAAATAGCCTGCTCCCCAGTTTTTAATACCATATAGTTCTTCGGACTTTTCCTTGGTCCATCTTCCCAAAAGCTCCGCTTTGTTCATAATACCCTCCCTCCTGAATATAAAAATCTATTCTCATCAACAAAAAGCTTATTTGCCGAAACATAAGAATGAACGTGCAGCATCCGCCCACGTCCAACTATTCAAGCAATAAATTCATAATACCATCTAATATCTATATTTTCAACAATATCCACGAATATATATATTAAATTTCTGGAATGCCTGTTTACATTATTTCTATTCAAAACATTAAAATAATGTAACCAAACTTTGAACATGGAATAGTATGAAATAGGACAAACTATTTGAGGTTCAAATATGGCAGACTACGAAAAATACGACAAGAAGGATGATTACAAGAAAGATGATTTCCACGACGGGGAATGTGTAAAATGCAAAGACCCCGGTCACCCTGTTCCAAAACCCATACTTTTTGAATGCGGAACAGGAGGAGGTTTTACTTTCTCGGCAAACTGCAGCAGCAGTACTGAGGATAATGCCCCGTGCATATGTACACCGAAAACAGTGGCAAATGTAACGCTGGATACATCATGTCTCTGCAGACCCAAGGTAAAGGTGGAATTCTCCAGCATAATCCACTTCATACCTGACAGTGACGGACATGCCCAGCTTGAATTTGATCTGGTCAGGTGCTGCAAGGACTTCCCGGAATGCGTAATAGGCACATGGAATTATGAAATCGAAGAGAATGACAGATTCGCCAAATCATTCTGCTTCGACTATTGTGATTGCAGTGCCTGCCCGGGATGCTGCACATACATTGTAAAGTGCAGACCTGTTTTTGTAAAGAATTGCTCTGTATGCGTTACAAACTGCCATCTTGCCATCTTTGCACAGGGACAATAAAAATAAAAACTGCTGCGAGGCTGAAGATAAATTCAGCCGCCTTTTCAATAACCTTTTTTTTACCCAGGCATAATATATTTAATGAAGCAGTAACCGGAGGAATGGGGTTTATGAAGACAAAACGTATAAAATGGGAGGAAATGTGGGAAGAATATTTTGAAAATTATGGCGGTTGGTGTTACATTGTTTACAGCAGCAATCCCGGAAAAAAAGATCGCAATAATAGACAAGAGGATATTTCAGGCTTTGAAAATGAAATTACTTCTTACCAGGCTGAACTTACTGGAAAGACTGAACCTGTTGTCGAAATATTACACGATAGTTCCCCGGATAATGCAATCCAGTACAGCATGGAAGATTTTCTGAAACCTCCGGAAGAAAGTCCCGAAGACAAGTTTTATCCTGTTGATGAGTATATGGCAAGCTTGGATGATGAAATACATAAGCCGGAAGCTGACGCAGTCATAGAAAATGATACAGCTCAGTCCTTTGCCCCTGAATTTGTCGGGAAAACCGGAGATCACAGCGAAAGCAGCGCAAACCTGGATTGTAAAAAAAAAGCTTACAGCCCGAAAACATAATATTTGAATGCAGCACGGGCCAGGGCTTCACTTTCTCAACAACCAGTCACACTCCTGTAATCCGAATACCGCATATAAACTTCATACCCAAAACACTTGGCATAGTCTCCCTCGATGCTTCAACCCTGAAAAAAGCAAAAATATGTGTTGTGTTCACCTGCAGCATCTCTTTTGTCCCAAAGAAAGACAAAAAGGGAACAGCACAACTGGAGTTTGTACTTTACCGTTCATGCAATGCAGGGTGTGAAAGCCAGTCAGGCAACTGGGTATATGACATTGTAGACAGAAATGAAGCCTTAACACAGACATTCAGATTAAAATTCTTCTGCTGCAATTTCCGGCCGGGCCATTATGATTTTATTGTGAGGGTCATCCCGGTCTTTATCAGGGACTGCAGCGTATGTATCACAAACTGCCATTTAAGCGCTGTAGCCCAGTAACCCAGAAAATCCAGGAATGAATTCGCTGTTTTGGCCTCTGAAAAAGCATTACATACCAAAGGAATATATGTCTGAAAACTCCACCTGGGCTTTGTCAAGCTGTTTATAATTCATATTATAATGAGTGTCCGGGCTGCATTCCATTTCATCCAGCAAATAGCATGGAAATTCCAATATGAAATTGCTGCCTTTTCCTTCCCTGCTTTTTAGGCCAACCTTACCGCCATGCTTTTCTACCAGCGATTTTACCAGCGACAATCCTATACCGCTTCCTTCGCATGGTCTTGTGAACGATTTATTTACCTGCTGGAACTTATCAAAAATATGTTTCTGCTTTTCCTTCGGAATACCTATACCTGTATCTTTAACGCTAATAACAATTTTTTTCCTGAGATCCGTGACCTTAACCCATATCCTGCCTTCCGAAGGTGTAAATTTCACGGCATTGGACAACAGATTCAGTATTATTCTTTCCATCTGTTCAGGATCACAGGCAAGGTATTTTTCCTCGGTATTTGTGTCAAACTTCAGCAGTATCCCCTTGCTCTCGACATACCGGGATACCGACATTGTAATTTTTTCAACAAGATCTACAATATTGCAGTTTTTCAGATTTAGCTCGAAAAACTCCGAATTTATTCTTGTTATATCTATAAGATTATTCACAAGCCTTAACAATCTGTAACAATTCTGCTGTATAATATTCAGGCAGCTTTCTTCTTTTATTTCTCTGTGCTCATCCTTTCTAAACGTTTTCATCAGTTGAACGGCCGAAAGTATTACATTCAGAGGAGTTCTCAATTCATGGGACAAATTTGAGAAAAATTCAGTTTTGATCCTGTCATATTCGAAAGTTCTCCTCAGCAATTCATCGGTCTTTTTTATATCCTTCCTCACACCGACAATTTTTGCAGTACACTCGGCATCATTCACTATATTTTTAATTATCTTGTACTCATCATTTTCTTTCAGAATAATATAGATATGGTTATTTATTATTTCGGCAAACTCCAGCAAATCAATCTTGGTAACGTCATACAGGCATGCTGCTATAAAAGGCAGTTCAGACATCAGGGCGTTTATGTTGTTTTCGTATTCCGACAAGGATTGTATGTAAGATTTTTCAAGCCAGGAAATATCGATTACTGCCCTTAACCCGTCATAACCATTTTCCTGAGCTTGCTGTATTAGGTCAATCCATTCTTTAATGACTCTTATTCCATTGAATGAATACCATTTGATGCACGGGATCAGCATCAGTTGCTTTTTAACGACATATTCATCAAAACCGGGTATATTTGCCCTCATATATCCGAACAGGTCCTCCAAATCCGTGTCTGATGAATATATCCATGTGCATAATTCGTTGTTCAGTAACCCCTCTCTTATATACGGGACAAAAATTTCAAGGTATTCATCCTTAGTATTGTATACCTGGCTGATATGCGTCCCCCAGGATATCATACCAATTCCTTCAATGCCTGATTTCCTTAGCCCCATATTCTGCTCCAACTCCCTCAACTACGCAAGTTCCTAAAAAAAAACGACATTTTTGTAGGTTGCAAAACCTTCATTATTATATGAAAACAAAAAAACAGATTCAATAATAAACAATTATTGAGCAACATAAAATTATTATTGTTCGTATTTTGAGTATTTGTGTCCATTTTTGCGAACTGAAAAAAATCAAGCCATATAGGCCTTTAGACCTATTCTCCTCTATATGATAAGATTGTACTGATATCAAGTCCTGAAAGGCCTGATTTATTTCCCATGATAAATAATATTACCCGGTTTATTTTCCATTCTTTATTTTATTGTACAATTTCTGCATCCTTAAATCTGTGTCGGCAATGACGTCCGCACATGCTTTCAGTTCTGCTGCGATTTCCTCGGGGTAGTTTCTGCCGATTTTATATGCAAGCTGGTGCTCCAGGGTTGCCCAGAAATCCATCGCAATGGTACGAATCTGGATTTCTGCCTTCACATACTCAATTCCTTTTGTCAGAAAAACAGGAACCTTTACGATAAGATGCAGGCTGCGGTATCCGTTGGGTTTTGGGTTTTTTATATAATCAATGATTTTTATAACCTCAATATCATCCTGCGAGATCAATAGATCCGCTATCGTATAAATGTCATCTATGTAGGAACATATTACCCTAATTCCGGCAATGTCATTGAGATTTCTGCGCGCTGATTCTACGCTTACCTCAAATCCTTTTCTTTTAAGCTTTTCAATGATGCTTTTAGGAGATTTGACCCTGCTCTTGATCTGGTGGATTGGATTTCTGTCTTTTGTGTATTTGAATTCATCATTCAAATTTTCAAGCTTGGTCACAATTTCTCGAATGGCCGATTTATATATATTTTCAACAGCAACAAAAGATCGGATGGTTTCAATCAGCTTTTCAGGGAAAATTTCATCCGAAAGGTCCTCAAAGATACTTGAATCAGTGAAATTTATTACTTCCATTTCATTCCCCTTGTTTATACAGGTTATTGGATTTATAACCGCATGAACACCTGAGCTTTATCTGACCTGTCTTGTTTTGATTTATACATTCATTAATATAATATCATATAGCCTGAACAATTTGAATTGGCGCGCAAAATGCCGGTCAAATGCCTGACAGAACTTTGCGCGCCAACAGAAGTTTCATATAGAATATTTCGGGAATCATACATTATAGGTAGTCGCCGATGTTGTTCCACCCTCACCGGTCCAGTTGGTATGGAAGAACTCGCCCCTGGGCCTGTCAATTCTCTCATATGTGTGAGCCCCGAAATAATCCCGCTGTGCCTGAAGCAGATTTGCCGGCAACCATTCGCTTCTGTATCCGTCATAGTAGCACAGGGCAGAGGTAAATGCAGGTACAGGAATACCATTCGTCAAGGCTGCAGATGTGATCCTTCTCCACCCTTCCTGGGCTTTCTCGACTTTTTCCTTAAAGAACGGATCCAGCAAAAGGTTGGTCAGATCAGGATTTCTGTCAAAAGCTTCCTTTATTTTGCCCAGGAATACTGACCTTATTATGCATCCTCCACGCCACATCAGCGCAATTCCGCCGTAGTTCAGATTCCAGCCGTAGGTTTGAGCCGCGGCCCTGAGCAGGGTATAACCCTGGGCATAGGAAACTATCTTGGCAGCATAGAGGGCATTCTTAAGATCTTTAATAAAGGCTTTCCTGTCACCTTCAAACCTGGGCTTGGGACCTTTGAGAACCCTGGAAGCGGCCACCCTCTCATCCTTCATTGCAGACAGACAGCGGGCAAAAACTGCTTCCCCTATAAGCGTAAGAGGCACACCCTCATCCAGCGATGCAATGGCAGTCCATTTTCCGGTACCTTTCTGTCCGGCTGTGTCAAGTATTTTATCTACAAGCGGCTTTCCGTCTTCGTCTTTATAGGCGAGAATATCTCTTGTTATCTCAATAAGGTAACTGTTCAGCTCGCCTTCATTCCATTCCTTAAAGACTTCGTGCATTTCATCTGCGCTCATACCAAGAAGATCCTTCATCAGATGGTAAGCCTCACAGATAAGCTGCATATCTCCATATTCGAT
>Ga0134094_1000884_pt1 | contig 33253 bp, 47 predicted proteins | sample 5_1taG_FD_94458 | JGI IMG/M metagenome (GOLD analysis project Ga0134094, IMG submission 94458) | Switchgrass degrading microbial communities from high solid loading bioreactors in New Hampshire, USA - 5_19_20_110_A1 metaG | ecosystem: Engineered > Bioreactor > Semi-continuous > Anaerobic >... | reverse complement strand
TGATATAAATGCCAATCACCGTACATATAAAGGGGCTTGAAGACGTGATGAGCGAGCTGCGCAAAGCAGAACCGGAGGCAAAGAGGGCCGTGGCGAACGTGCTGAGGGAGAAGGCAAGGGCGATAAAGGAAGACGCCAAAAAAAGATGCCCTAAGGACACTGGGGCGCTTTCGGAAAGCATAAGGTACACGGTCTCCAGAAGGACGCTTACCGCTGCCGTCCATGCTGGGGGCAAGAAGGTAAGAGACATCGACACGTATTATGCGCATTTCGTCGAGTACGGAACAAAAAAGATGAATGCGCGACCGTTCTTGATCCCCGCTGGCAGGGCGCACGAGGACGAAACGCTTGATGCGCTGACAGACGCGCTGCAAAAGGTGCTTGAGGGATGACGGTCATGGGATATAAGGCCACGTCTGAGACAATTTACAGCCTTCTGACGCAGAGCACAGCGCTCATGAAGAAGGTAAAGGGCGTTTACGACGAACCGCCTCAAGATGCAACGGGGCCTTACATAGTCATAGGCCAGCTTCAGGCGCTGCCTGGACGCCTGCTCAGCGACACGGAGCGCAAGTGGTTTATAGACATCTATATTTGGAGCAGCTACAACGGCAGGAAAGAGGTGGTAGAGATAGCGGATGTGGTAGAAGGCCTGCTGCCAATAGACATGTGGATGGACGAATTCCTTGTGAGGAGCGATCCAACCTCTGGGTGGTGGGAAGGAATAATGACAATCAAAGGTTACATGAGACAAAGGAGGTAAAGGGATGGGAGCACATCCTGCAAAAAATGCGGTACTAAAGGCGAAGATAAGCGGAGCATATCAGCCGTTTGAGGCGAGATCTTTTGAGATAAACACAGCACTTGGCACCATAGACGCATCTACGCTGTCAACCCAATGGAAGAAATACCTTGTAGGGCAGGCAAGCTGGAGCGGAAGCTTTGAGCTTTTTTATGACCCAAGCGACGCAACTCAAATGGGAATGGTAAATGATGGCATGGAAGGTGCCCTGTGTAAGATAGTCGTAAAACCTATAGGTGAAAGCGCAACAGACACAATGCTTTATGGCGACTGCTACGTAACAGGCATGAACATCACAGGTGCAACGGAAGATGCCGTTGGGTTAAAAATAACATTTCAGGGGACGGATAAGCTGAACCATGTGCAAAACGCCTCTGTCGACCCTTTATAAGGGGGTGCGTTAAATGGCGGGAGCTAAGCCAGCAAAGAAGGCCATTATACAACTTGACGTTACTGGATCTGGTGTTTTTGTTCCTATAGGCGAGGTGCGGGATTTTGAGATAAACACAGCGCTTGGCACCATAGATGCGTCTACTCTTTCAACCAAATGGAAGAAGTTTTTGGTGGGTCAGGCTGGATGGACGGCGAGTATGAAGATGTTTTATGACCCCTCAGACGAGGGACAGGAAGAGCTTGTGGCAAGAGCACTTAACGGTGAACTGTGCTCTTTCACTTTCCTGCCCTTCGGTGAAGACGAAGTGTACCTCCTCAATCTTGGCGAAGCAACTGGCGGCACATTTAAGCTTGGTAATGGGGCAAGCGTTGTAACCGATGCTTTACCATATAACGTCACGGCCCTCACAATGCAAACTGAGCTTAGGGCGGCCTATGACGAGCAGGGCATATTTGTCGTGGAAGATGACGATGGTTTTTGGATCTCATTCCCGACGGGGGTAAAGGCCAACCTGCAAATAATGAATAACACGCTTACAGGCGGGACTACCGCAACATGTGCGCTTCAACCTGTACCTGCAAAGTACACGGGGGAGGGCAACATAACGGGATGGAATCCAGCAGGGGCAACTGAAGATGCAGTTGGCGTCTCTCTCGCGGTGCAGGGCACAGGCGAACTGGTGAAGGTGATATAGCATGAAGATCGGAGGACAGGAAAGGGAGTTCAGGTTCGGGCTTAACGCTATAAGGGCACTCATAAGGGCGACAGGCAAGACGCCTATGGAGATAATCCAGAGCGGGCTTGACCCGACAGACTTTGAGCTTGGCATCCACATCATTTGGGCTGGCCTTTTGTGGGCGAACAAAAACATAACACCGGACATAGTTGGGGCGTGGCTTGATGCGGATCCGCCCGGTACTTACACGCAGGCGCTTATCGAGGCTGGCAACGCTCTTGTGAAGGCGTTCGAGCGGTGCTTTGCCTCAGGCGGTGCGGAGGAGACTGGGGAGGAGGAAAGAAAAAACTGACGGCGGGGGACTGGGAGGATGTGATAAAAGAAGTTGCGCTCATAGCTCTCGGCCCCCTTTGCCTTACTCATGAGGATTTGTGGTGCAGGACGTTAGGAGAGATAGAGGATCTCATTTATGCGTACCAGTACAGGGCGTTTTTAAGCTTAAGGGAAAAGGCACAGACAGCGGCATGGATAATGAACGCAGCGGGGACGCTAAAGCACCAAGTATCGGCGGAAGATTTGGTAGGCCATTGGGTTGACGGCAAGATAATGTCAAAGGGCGAGTACTTTGACTACTGCAAAGAAAAGATAAAACAGAAAAAAGACAGGAAGGAGGGCAGGGATGGCTAAACGGCGTATCACATATTCATTTGGTGCCGACCTGTCGGAGCTTGAACAGGCAGTAAAGCGCATAAACAGCAAACTTGGCCAGCTTGGCAGAGAAGCCGAACGCATGGGAAAGTCCATATCTAAGGCCTTCAGCCTCCCCCTTGCAGGCATCGGCACAGTGGCGACCAAGGCCGCGATAGATTTCGAGAGCGCCTTTGCCGGTGTGCGGAAGACCGTCAACGCCACGGAGGCCGAATTCCAGAGCATGGCGAAGGAGATCCGGGCCATGGCGAAGGAGATCCCTGCGTCGGCCGCCGATATCTCAAAGGTGGCGGAAGCTGCCGGACAGCTGGGGATTGCAAAGGAAAACATAGTAAGTTTCTCTCGAACTATGATAGATCTTGGTGAGTCCACGAACCTGTCGGCCGAGGAGGCGGCATCCGCTCTCGCCCAGTTTGCGAACGTAACGCAGATGAGCCAAAGGGATTTCGACAGGCTGGGCAGCGTTATTGTCGATTTGGGGAATAACCTTGCTACTACGGAACGAGATATAGTAGAAATGGCGCAGAGGCTGGCCGGTGCCGGCTCGCAGGCGGGCATGTCGGAAGCGCAGATCATGGCATTTGCAGCCGCGCTGTCGTCGGTCGGTATAAACGCCGAGGCGGGGGGTTCCTCTTTTTCGCGGCTGATATCGGACATGCAGTTGGCGGTCGAGCTTGGAGGGGCTAAACTCCAGGACTTTGCCGCTGTCGCCGGCATATCGTCCAAACAGTTTCAAAAGGCTTTTCGCGAAGACGCTTCGGAGGCGATATTGGCCTTTATAGGCGGATTGGCCAAAGCGCAAGACAGAGGCATGTCAGCCATCCAGGTCCTAGACGAACTGGGGATTAAGGATACGAGGCTTCGAGACGCGCTTTTGCGTGCCGCCGGGGCCAGCAACGTGTTCTCGAACGCGTTGGCCATAGGCAACAGGGCATGGCAGGAAAACAACGCCCTCGCGGAAGAGGCCAGAAAGCGCTACGACACATCTGCATCGCAACTGAAAATCCTGGGCAACAGGATAAACGACGTGGCCATAGAGATAGGAGGGCAGCTTGTCCCATATCTGCTTAAGGCGGTTGATGCGACTGCCGGGCTAACCGAAACCTTCAGCAAGTTTTCTCCCGAAGCACAAAAATCAATACTAGCAGTTGCAGCGGTAATAGGAGTAGGTGGACCGCTCATGATAGCGCTCAATTCAGCTATAGCCGCAGCCACATCGCTTGCAGCCATCCTCACATCAATAGTTGCGAGCCCAGCATTCCCATTTATCGCGGCTGGTGGGCTTGGTGCAGCTCTAGGCGTTAATATAGCAAAATGGCAAGAGGCAAAGCAGAACGCCCCGGTGGCTAGGGCTACCATGAAAAAGCGCACTGAACTTGCAGGGCCCGCCCAGCAGATATTTTTCCAGCGTTATGGCAGATTGCCAATTAATTCAGAGGATTACAAAAAGCTGGATAAGATCATAGCCGACCTTGCCGTAAACGCCATTAAAGCAGGGGAAGGCTTTGAGCTGCTAGGTTACAAGGCGCAAACGGGCATTGCAAAGGCAACAGGGGTCGGTAAGGGCAAGACAGGTGCAGGAGAGCTTAACCTTACAGGCGGAGGCAAAAAAGGCGGAAAGACGGCAGAGTCTGAATACTTAGATAAGCTCAACTGGCAGTATCAGCAGGGGCTTATAAGCGCAGACAAATACTTTGCAGAGCTTGAAAGCAGGACGGGCAAGCTTGGCAGCGGGGCAAAGGAGTTCCAGAGCTACTTTTCGGCCAAGCAGGCTGCTGCAATAGACGTAATAAACGAGCGAATGAGGGCTCTCGTTGACGGCCTTAAAGCTGGCACCATGGGGGCAGACGAGTTCGCTGTAAAGACTGAGGATCTAAAGAGCAGGTTTGCAGGCTTGCCGCTTGCCCAAAAGGCCATAACAGACGCAGCAAGTGCTGGCATGCAGGAATATATAAAGCAGGTTGGGGCTGCAACTGCTGCGGACATTGAGCGCATAAACAGGATAAAGCAGGAACAGATGGACGCTCAAGCTGCGGCCGCCGAAGGGATCGCAAGGTTCTGGTCGGATATGTCGTGGGAATACAGTCAGGGGCTGCTTGACGCACAAAGCTACTTTGATATGTTGAAAGGCGAGCTTGCGAGGGTTACACAGGGAAGCGACGAGTGGAAGAGAATATTTGAGGACCTTCAGAGAGTGGCAGAGAATATCGTCAATGCGAATGTCGAGACTCTCACAGAAAAGCTGAATTCAGGGAAAATTACGACAGATGAGTTTAAGGATGCATTAATCAAACTTAAGGAGCAATTCCAAGATTTTCCACTTGTGGCTAAGAGCCTGGACGACGATCTCAAGAAGGTAGATGCCAGCGCCAAAAAAACCGTAGATGTGGTTAAAGATCTTGGCATGACTTTCCAGAGCGCCTTCGAAGAGGCCATATTTTCGGGCAACTCCTTGCGTGAGGTTTTGCAGGGGCTTTTGGAGGACATTGCAAAAATCATTGTACGCAAAGCAATCATTGAACCTCTTACGACCGGCCTGCTGTCAATGCTTAAATTGCCCTTCGCCTATGGAGGCGTGATAAGCGACGGATACGTGATCCCATTCGCAACGGGGGGAATAGTCGCGAGCCCCACAATATTCCCAATGGCCAAAGGGGTTGGGTTAATGGGTGAGGCCGGGCCAGAGGCGATCATGCCGCTTACACGCACGACGAGCGGCGAGCTTGGGGTAAAAGCGAAGGGGCAAGGGAACGGCAGCGTGGTCAATATTTATGTTTCCACGCCAGATGCAGACAGCTTTCGCAGGAGTGAGAGGCAAATATTGGAAATTGCAAAGCGCACAATGCAAACATAGGCGGTGGTAAAAAGATGTTTCTCGATATAGTGTTGCCAGAGCTGATATCTCAAAAATTCGAGGGAGGCCCAGTATTCAAAACGTTCGTATACACATCGGAGAGCGCATACGAGCAAAGGGTGCAGGTATGGGATGAACCTGTCTACCAATACGTCACCGACGCCATGGCTTTATCGCAATCCGAACTAGAGGAATTGCTTGGTTTTTTCTATATCGTAAAGGGGAGACAGCATTCGTTTAGATTCAAAGACTGGAGTGATCATTACGCCGAAGCACAGCCCATCGGCGTGGCGGACCAAGTGCCTGCGACATTCCAGGCCAGCAAAACGTATAGGGCCAGCGGTAGCTTGTCATATGTAAGGAAAATTAAAACACTGGTACAAGGCAAAGTTCACGTTTTTATAGATGGGCAGGAGACCGAAAACATAGAAATAAATTACACAACTGGATTAATAACTGTGTATAAAACTGGGCTGGTGTCTTGGTCTGGAGAATTCCACATCCCATGCAGGTTTGACAGTGACTCAATGCTTATGACATGTGACAAGGACAACCCATACTTGCGCAACCAGTCTATAGCGATAAGAAGTGTTAGGTTATGAAACAACTTGACCCGATGATGATGGAATGTAATTTTGGCCGCGACATGATAAGCTCAATAACCCTAGACGGTGAAAATGCATTTACGATACAGGGATATTATAGGACAGTAGGTGATATGGCTGGATTGATATACCAATCGGCCGACCTGTGGTCGCACCAAGACGTCAGATACGATCTAAATGCTGACTTTCGAGGCGTGAAGCTAACCTACGACTACGAACAGGAAGGGGGCATGATGCAGTACATTTGGGAATTGAACGGACCGCAATTGACTATCTACACCGCTGCGGGAATCCATTGGATTAGGCTTGAACGCCATTGTTCCTACATAGCCCCAGCATCGGAGGGCAGGTGGGCTGGACACTTTGAGATAGACTTCGACAACTTATATGGTGGATGGTGGAGCCCACAGTATAGCAGACTATATAAGATAGACCCGGTATCCATCCTAAAAATAATGTGGACGTTTCCGGTGAGGGGATACGTAAAGGGTGGATACCGCCCGATAGGCTCCTCAAGCTATTGGAAAGTTAAGTTTACGAATTGGACCGTAACGGGGGCAAAGGACGTAGGCTACGAAGGATTAAAAACCAATCATCCGTACAGACTGGCCGACGGCTACGACGACGAGTACACGGTGGTTCCAGAAAGATATGTAAAACACTTCTACAGGCTCGGCTTCAGGGATATCATTAACCTTTACGTCGGGGCCTCCCATTATTACGACAAAGAAGCGGAAATAGACGGGCATGGCAATTACGTTGTAGATCCATACGAGGACTACCATTATTCATTTATACAAAAAACGTACGAACCGCTTAACCTAGCGTCGAAAGCGTGGCTTAAGTCTTTTTTTAAGGCAAGCAAGGCGTACGGCTACGATGTTGTGGCCTCTGTGTCGATGGAAAGCGTTGAGCTGCCTCACGAATGGAGGCAGGTTGACTATACTGGAATGCCGGCATTATCGGGCTGGACGCCATCAACAAAGTTTTGTTCCTTCTGTAATGACAACGCCATCGAATTCTACAAAAAATATGTGATTGAGCTTGCGGATCTCCAGCATGATGCTGGATTGCCGGTCATTATACAGCTTGGCGAGCCTTGGTGGTGGGCACAGTCGTACAAGGGTACCTTGGGGGCACCATGCTTTTACGACAGCGCTACAAGGGCGAAGTTTTTGCAGGAAAATGGATACGAATTGCCGGTTTATCAGTCGATGTGGGATCCCAACTTTGACCGGGAAGCCATAGAGTGGCTACGCGACAAGATAGGGGCATTCACACATATTCTAAGGGATCACGTTAAGGCGAAATATCCAGATGCGAAATTTACCGTACTTTTCTTCCCACCAACAGTTATAGATCCCAACAGGGTTGGAGAGATGATCCAGATTGCATGCTTCCCTCAGGAATGGTGGGTGTACCCCAACCTAGACTTTTTCCAGATAGAGGACTACGACTGGGTTATAGACGGGGATCCTATGCATGAATTGGTATACGACTTCGCGACTAGGGAGCTTGGATATACAAAAGATTTAGTCCATTACTTTGCGGGATTCGTACTCAACAGACAGCCCTGGACTGGTAGTGAAACCTGGAAAAGGATCGAACAGGCCGCCGACAATGGACTGGATCTCGAAATGGGGGAGGTTTTCATATGGGCTGGGGCACAGATAAGACGAGATGGATGGCAACCGCACCGGGTTACCTTGGACGAGATAAGACCATTTGGATTGAGCGACATCATAAGAGGTGACACTATGAAGCTAGCAATGTGTTGGGATTTAATAACACAATCTGGCAAACACTTATATGGCACAGATAGTGACGTACCAGTAGAGCTAAACGGCAAAGTTTACCCGCCAAGCTCGTCGTTCACGCGGACGGCGATAAAACTTTCCATGGGTGGCGACATTGAAAACGCACAGATAGACGGGTTCTTGAGTGACGATTCCATAACAGACGAAGATATTATAAAGGGGCTTTACGATTACGCTACGCTTGACGTATACATGGTAGACCGCGAATCGACAGACAGCGTACACCTTTTAAGGATGAGCTTGGGGAAGATAACTGTAGACGCAGGATCCTTTTCGGCCGAGACAGAGGGGATGTCTACCTTTTTGGCGAGGAAATCATACATGAAGTATGCACCAACATGTATCGCATACTTTTGTGACGATCTATGTAAGCTCAATAAGAACAATTACAGGGTGTATGGCGAGATTGCACAAATCATAGACTCGAAAAATATAGCCCTTTCGATCGCGCTTGGCAGTCAATACAACAACGGTACAGTGGAATTCCTTACCGGAAGCAACGCTGGTGTGGTTTGGGATATAGACTCATCGTCTGGCAATACCATTAAATTTTATTCTCCAATGCCTTCTATGGCAGCAGTAGGGGACAGTGTATATGTGTATCAAGGATGTGACAAAACATACAATACGTGCAGAACGAGATTTAACAACGGGATTAATTTTCGAGGGATGCCATTTTTGCCAGGCATGGACAGGGTACTGTGGAGAGGGGGACAATGACGTGCCCGATATAACCAGAGAGCAGTTTATAGAGGAGTTACGCAAGTGGATAGGCACTCCTTTTCACCACCAAGGAAGGTGGAAAGGGCTGGGCGTGGATTGTGCAGGCTTGATCGTGATGCCTCTTGCCGAACTTGGCATTACCGAGATCTTAAAGGCCGACAACAGGACGTACCAACGCAAGGCGGGTCACAAGATGCTTTTGGAGAGATTAACGATGGTGGCCGACCAAATACCGAGGGAAGACATAAGGCTTGGGGACATCATGCTATTCACCATTTACAAATATCCGCAGCACGTAGCCATAAAAAGCTACGGCGACGATATCATTCACGTTACCGAAGACTACGGTGTCATAGAAGAAGCGATCGACGACATGTGGGAAAAGCGCTTTGCGGGCGCTTTTAGACTTAAGTATTTCAAGGACTGACGGGCATGGCAACGATACTGTTACCGCTTATAGTCGGATCCATGACCTCTGCTCCAGTATGGCTAGGGCTTGCATCTTTAGCTGGCTACTACATAGATCAGGCGTGGTTAAGTCAAGACATAAGCACAAACACGTACGGGCCACGGGCGCAGGACGTCAGAGTATCTGGAAGTAGCTATGGCAACGTTATCCCGAGGGTTTGGGGTGCTTATCGCTTACCTGGGAACATAATATGGGCAGACGACCTCAAGGAGCATCAAAAGACTACATCGCAAACGAGCGGAAGCGGGAAAAGCAAGGTTACGATGAGCTATACCGAATATTGGTATACTTGCTCTTTCGCAGTAGCTATATGTAGAGGGCCTATATTGGCAGTCCGCAAGATATGGGCAGACAACAAACTCATTTACCACGTAAGTCCAAGTGCAAACGACTCTACCATATTGGCGAGCAACGAACTTTCAAGGCAAATGACCTCATATTTTGGCACTGAGACACAAAGACCAAATTCAATCATAGTTGGACGTGAAGGTAATTCTCCAGCATACCGTGGCGTTTCGTATATCGTCTTTCAGGATCTCAACCTTGAGAAGTGGGGCAATAGGATTCCTAGCTTTAACTTTGAAGTAATCCAAAAGGGGCAGGACAGCGGGGCTGGGTACACACCATTGCCAGTGAACGTAAGTGATATTATCGCCGATCTATGCCTAGACGCTGGATATTCAGAGGAAGACTTTGACGTTACAGACGTGTTTGGCACTATAGGCGGTTTTTGCGCCTCGGGCAACAGCTTCATGGACGATATATCGTCGATATGCAGGATCGCGGACATATCGTGGAGGCAATATGGGAGGAAGCTCGTCTTTTTCCCACGGGAACAGAAAAGTATCATAGTTATACCAAGGCAGGACATAGGGGCTGGTGAAGGGGAAAACGAGACGGTGAAGATTATCACGTCCAACAAGAACCAATTGCCTACCGTCGTAGAAGTGGAATATTTTGATATTAACAAGGACTATTTAACTTCACTACAAAGTGCAACAAAGTCATCTGGCCAAGATGAAAACAGGCTTTCATTGCAGACCTCTATTGCAACTGATGCCAACGTTGCCAGAACAGCTGCGTACAAAGTATTAACGTCTATGTGGAACGAAGCTTGTGAGTACCACTTCAAACTTGGGCCAAAATGGCTCCATCTAGTGCCAGGGGACGTGCTTAACATCACCACCCTAAACGGAGACCAACACATAGTCCAGATAAAGGAAATGACAATAGGTGCGGACTATTCAATCGAAGTGCTTGCCAGAACATACGATAGCACGATATTTGGCATCGAGGAGGAGGGGGATAGTGGTAGTGGAGATATATATGATCAAATTGACATAGGTGGGCAGACCATTGGTCTGTTGACTAACTTGCCTTTATTACCTGGAGTACCCGACGAAATAGGGTTTTATGCGTTGGCCAATGGGGAAAGCAACGCATGGCGTTTTGCAGTCTTGTATGAAAGCACCAATGGTGGTGAAAGCTATTCGATGGTCGGCAAGATATCGGCACGCGGCGTCGGATCAGCTTTGAACACAATAGGTTATGGCCCGTCACAGATATGGGATATGGACAACCACATTGACGTTTACATAAAAGGAGTTGAGTTGTGGAGTGCCGATGAAAGCGACGTGCTTTGGGGGGCAAATGCAGTCGTCGTTGGCAACGAAATAATACAGTTTTGCAATGCAGAGCTCATTGCGCAGGACACCTATAGACTCACTAAGCTGTTGAGGGGTAGAAGGGGTACTGAATGGGCCATAAAGAAACACCAAGCAAACGAGAAGGTAGGAGTACTTATGGCGGGGCGACTTATATTCATAACGGGTGACATATATGGTATCAACAAGCAAAACTACTATAAGTTTGTGGCGAACGACATGAACCAGGAGTTTATAGATCCCGTAGCATTTGCATACAACGGCGAGACGAAACGGCCGTTTTCTCCTGTTCATTGCATTCATCACGGCAATCGGAAATATACGTGGACTAGAAGGAGCAGAGTAGGACTTGAGCTTACCTCGAACGCCCCTGACATCCCCTTAGGCGAAGCGTATGAACGATACAACATAAAACTTTACTTAGGGGATGAATTAATAAAACAATATACCACAACAACGCCAGAAATAACTGTTGATGAGGGTATAAATATGAATCAAATTAAAATTTGCCAGCTATCTGATGCCGTAGGGGAAGGGCACCCGTTAGTCGTAAACATTGATACAAACAATGGAGGTGTATTAAGTGAGGAGTTTGATATTTGATCTTCTTTTACTGGAGCAAGCGCAGGCACAGGCGCACGTGCCTGTCAACGAAGCAATCCTCAAGTTAGAAAAAGGCGCGTGTGGGTATTATGCCTTTGACGTAGCCAACGGGGACGTACAAATGCCAGCAAGTGATACGTACAATACGATTAAAGCATATGGAAGTGGGACTTCTCCCATATCTTTGGATCTTTCCTTGGTCGGAGATCAAAGAACGTTCAACATAATAAACGACAGCAATTGCATATTGATCGTCAAAGCATCTGATTCTGGACAGAGCGTAAAAATATACCCCGCTGGGGTGAAAGAGGTAGTAAGAATTGGGGACGACGTTACAAAGGTTGCATCGTTGCTTGGGACAAAGGCTGAAGACATGAGCGGGCTATACGACTGGAATATGGTGCTAGATACCGGATTTTACCGCGGCACGGGCATGCTGAATAAGCCAGACGGGAGTGGATATTGGCAGTATTGCATGGTCATACAACACGATCCAACGTTTGTCGTTCAGGTCATTTTTGACTTCGGTAGTTCACAGGGAGGACAAAACGGCATTTGGGTCAGATGGTGCGAGACAGGTGCGTGGGGCTCCTGGAAGTCGATTGCTTTTGTCTAACCGAAGGAAGGTGAATTTGGTTGAAAATATGCATTGATCCAGGCCATGGTGGTAGGGATCCAGGCGCAATAGGCAAGCTAGGAAAAAAGGAAAAGGATATAAATCTTGGGATAGCGCTGAAGATCAAAGGTAAACTAGAGACTAAACACAATGTCCTCCTAACGCGAACGGAGGACATTTTTGTTGGGCTCGCTCAACGGGCTGCTATGGCAAATGCATGGGGAGCCGATGCTTTCATATCCATACACTGTAACGCGGCGAGCAACGATACGGCCCACGGTTGGGAAATCTGGACAAGCCTGGGTAATACCAGAGCCGACCGCCTGGCAACCATGATCGCTCAAGAGTGGGGAAAGGTTTTCCCAAACCAAACTATACGAGCAGACTGGTCCGATGGCGATATAGATAAGGAGGCAGGCTTCATTGTGTTAATGAAGACAAGGATGCCTGCTGTACTGATAGAACTTGGATTTATAACTAACCAGAAAGAGGCGATGCTCTTGGCCGATCCTGAATGGCAGGACAGTGCTGCGGGGGCGATAGTAAGGGGCATCGATAAGTTTTTTGCTGAGGTGGGTCAAAGTTGACGCAGGGTGAAATGGAGTATTTGTGGGATGCCATATCGGACCTCAAAGAGACGGTAGAGAAATACATTGACGAAAATCAGAAAGCGATCGGAAGAGTCTATGACAGGCTGACGACGATGGAAATACAGCTTGGTGAGCGGAAGGAGCTTTGCCTCAAGCACGAACGGGTCCTGGACGACCACTCGCGGCGCATAGGAGCCATAGAGGGGGACGTAAGGGAAATAAAGGGCAGGTTCAATGGCGTACCCGAGCGCCTGTGGGGCATTGGCGTTGAAGGCGCACAGACAAGCGCCAGCACGAAGATCCTAATAAAGATTGTACTTGCTGCAGGAGGAATAGGCGGAGCCGTGGCGAGCATCGTAAGTGTGTTGCTGAAGGTGTGGTCAAATTGAAAGCGAGCATGTCGGACAGAATACGGAACTTGCCGTTAACCAAATTAATTGTCCTGTGTTTTACGGTATTTGTTTGCATGCTCATTGTGATTGATCTTGTTTCTCAGTGTAAGCTTTCGGACAATGCCGCTGATCTTGTTAAATGGCTTGGGTCCAGCATCGTGCTGGGATATTTTGCTAAGAGCGCATACGAGCATAGAGTGAATGTCGGAAAGGAAGCGATGAAACATGAAATCGGAAGAACCAAAGATAGCGAATAAATTTCGTAAATCGGCGCTTATCTGGGTTATCTTGATCATAGTAATTTTATGCGGCCTGTGGATCTCATGTAGAAACCGCATTACGACGGATATGCAAATAGGACAGAAACTTGAGCAAACACAAAAGGAAGCGACGAAAAGGATCGAGAAGATAGAAACTGATGTTAAGGCAATTCCTGTGGAGGCGAAAAAAAAGGGTGATGAATACGTTAAAAAGACTCTCATTATTGGTGATGATGCTTTTCTTGACGAGCTCAACGCTTATTCAGATCGCATGGTCGAACGAGCTCAGTCAGTGGACTAAATATTGGAAACGCCTGGAGCCGGGTTATGTGGTGGAGCAACCGCTTTTGGCTGCCCCATGGGACTGGGGACGAACAGTAATGACCGGGGCCATGGCAGAGCATCAAGAACTGCAAGCGATACGTGGGCAAATATCTTCATTAGAGGAGCAGCTAGCGGAAATGAAATTATGGACTGAGGGAGAGATGGCAAAAACCTTGCAGCAGCTTGAGGAGGAGGTGAATGTAGCAACAAAACAGGCATATAAAAAGGGACGTAGAGACGGCAGTGTCATTTGGGCCATCATTGGCCTCGGTTTTGGTGTATTGATTGCTGATTAAGTAAAGGAGGTGACAGCATGCCAGACTGGCTTGCAATAATAATAGCTTTGTGTGCTTTCGCCGGGATAGTATATCTAGGGAGAACCGGCAAAATAAAGAAATTGTTGAAATCCATTAAAAAATAGTGCCATTCAGAAGCCTCTAGGACAGATCAAAAAAGACCCTGACAATAGAAATATTCTTTATAAAGAAACATGAGCCTCCTAGGCCATCCTGGAGGCCCATGTAATTCCCATAACCATGCGCTTTTACAGGGCTTTGCCTATCGGCACTACATTGTTATTCATCTTTGTGTGTCTGCAGTAGTCCGCCCATGCGTCCATCAAGCGGCGGCGCTTCTCCAACAGGTCTCCACGACGATATGCGGCCTCCACGCTGTTACCAATGGAGTGGGAAAGCGCCATTTCCGCAACCTCGCGTGGGAAGTTCGTTGATTCGGCACACCAATCCCTGAACGTCGAACGAAATCCGTGGGGGACCACGTCCGTCTTCATGCGCTTACATACCGCTGCCATGCTCATGTCAGACAGGGGCCTGCCGGAGGTAGCTGTAAAGATGAACGGCAAATCGCCGGCATCTCGGACTGAAGTCAGTACCTCAATAGCATAGCTTGATAGAGGTACCACATGCTCTCTCGCCGTTTTCGTGCGCGTTGCCGGTATAACCCAGATGCGATCATTGAAGTTGATCTCGTTCCATGTCGCAAAGCGTACCTCTCCGGAACGGGTGGCAGTGAGGATCAAAAATTCCAGTGCACGTGCTGCTATGCCCTGACGCTTCCGCAATCGCTCCATGAATGTAGGTAGGTCTTTCCATGACAGGGCTTTGAAGTGCTCAACCTTCTTCAGCTTCGAAGGCTTGGGCAGAATTGCATCAAGATGGCCTTTCCAGCGTGCTGGGTTTACCCCTTCCCGATATCCGCTCACAGTTGCCCAATTAAGTATGTATTCAATGCGTTGTCTGAGCCTTGTAGCCGTTTCGGTCTTAGTTGTCCAAATTGGTTCGAGTATGGTCAAGATGTCTTTGAGATCGACATCTGAAACTGACATTTTGCCGATTTCGGGGAAGGCATATCGCTCTACCGACGATATCCAGTCTTGTGCATGCTTCTTGTTTCTAAATTCGACAATTTTCTTCTCGTGGCACAACCTCGCGGCTTCTTCAAAAGTGATAGAGCGCTTAGCAGACAACTCACGTCTTCGCTTCTCTCTTTCGGCAATGGGATCGATCCCATTACTGGCCATTTCTCGTATTCCGCGAGCCTTTTCTCGCGCCATCGTAAGTGATACATCGGGATACCCACCTAGGCCTATCTCACGCCGACGGCCGCCGATATTCATGCGCAACACCCATGACTTGGTGCCCGTTTCTCGCACGAAAAGCATTAGGCCTGTCACGCCTCCAACGGCGTATTTCCCCTTTTCCGTGATCTTTCTGACCTGAAGAGCCGACATTTCCGGTGCTTTTTTAGGCATTTCAATCCTCCTATTACATACGGCCAATTCAAGCTAAAATCCAGTCCACCATCCAGTCCACCAAAAACATTATAATTGAATAATCAAAAATAATACAGGATAATAATGTGTGGAATACTTGAAGGCCTGAAAACACCGCATTCTTCATGCATTGTAAAACTAGATGATACAACAAGAGACGTGACTATGGTAGACCCCGCCTCCACCATTTTTTTAAAAGTTATTAAATATAACAAGGGTTTTCGAAAGGGTAAAAAATTAGTTCCATCATCCAGTCCACCATAAACGAAACGACTGAACAAGATTATACAAAACAAAATTAAGGCCTGGAGATTAAATCCACCAGGCTTTTTGTCATTGTCTATAGGGATAAACTTTCTAATCCGCCTTTTCACAGTTACTCACTTGCTTTTTGCTAATACAATAATTACCAATCTGAAAAATTGAGATCCAAAATTTCCCATTGATTGTTGCCGATGTATTGCATCTTTGCGCGATACTTCGTTCTAACCAAGGCCCCGAATCTGTTCTGACTGTCCACATATGAGTTTATGATCCAGGTGTTCTTGTCGACTTGGGTTGCCATGGACGGATCGAAATGCGGAAATTTGGCCGTTCTGGGTGCTACCAACTTTTCCTCAACGAATTCTTGGGACATTACGAATGCGGTAAGTGCATCACTGACGTCTTCTTTGGGCCTTTTCGAACTTGAGGAGTCGTTTCCAAAAAATTGGGCGAATACCAAATACAGTATGATTCCGACAAACGCCAATGCTACATATCCGCTGTATTGCGCCTTGTTGTTTGGCTTTCCTTGCTTGGCCATAAGCTCCTTTATCTCGTGTCTGTCGAATTCGCGCCCACATCCGGGGCACATCCGCACAAAAGTGGATACCTCTTCGCCGCAGTTTGGGCACCGAAATTTGGGCACCTCAGATACCTCCTTTTTTCAGGATTGCGATATCTTTCTTTCCCCCTCTCTGGAATGTGATTGCAACCGAAGTGCTGGAATTTAATTTATTGTCTATCTCAGCTAAGCAATCCACTTTGTTTGGATCGAAAGGACTTAAATTAACTTCAAGTATTATATCCCCTTCCTGTAATCCAGCAGCCTTGGCGATACTTTCGTCTTCGATCTCGACGATATGACCATCTTTGTCAATTGATACAATTCCAGATTTTGCAACTTTTGGCTTCTCGGCAATACTATCTTTTGCCATAACAGGTTTGAATTCTTCCACAAGCTCTTCATATGGAGTGCCATCTACAGCACTTTTCACTTTAAAAAGGATATCCTTCACAGCGATATAATTATCTTTGGACATAGTACCAGTTATATTTTGTGGCACTTCCTCACCGATGAAGGAATGCGTTACAATAAAGGCTGTGGCGACAACGAGAGTTTTATCTGATTCTGGGGCAATGTCGAATTGTAATCTTAAAGCAGGATTTTGTAATGTGTTAGGGTTGGCATAAAACACATTAAATACAATATTATCGCTTTCTTTGTCGAAACATAATTGGTATTCAGTATCTTTGGAAATTCTATACCCATTCCTAATCATTATTCCCACTAACTTATCCTTAATTGCCTTACAGTCAATAGAATTAATCTCGACCTGAAGTGGTGTGGATGAGCCGGCAAAAGAGGTTGCAGGCAACATTGACAGCACGACCAAGAAAGCTATTAGAATTAAAATCGTCTTCTTCATGCTTTTACCTTCCTTTATTATTTAATGTATTCATTTAGCAAACTCACAGTGATCACTCCTCTAAAACAAGCAACAAAAAAGACACTTCTTTCATAAATCCTTTCTAATCTATTGTTTTTCTTATTGTGGAGGATTGCAAACACTGCACGGCGTATAACCCATAGCCTTAGCATCTTCCAGAGATATGGGTATGCAAGATTTCTTCAAATATTTACATCCTGCCCTGTGATATTTACTGCCAGTTTTTGTAATATAGACGATGATTTCTTTTGCTTGCGGCTGAGGTTTTTCCATGCTTTCCTTAGCCCACAGCCCAGCATTGGCCTCTATGGCTTTCTTTTGTGCTGTTGTGAACCGCTCTACATATTTCACATTGGGAGGATAAGTGGAGACCTGTGCAAATCCCTTTAACACAAGCAATTCATTGAAAAGAGTACCGTCCGAAAGCCAAATATAGGCCAGTGTGCGACCGTACTTATCAGTGGGCTGGATATCGTATTCCAGATAAACTTCCTTGCCCTCGAGCATGGATTTAGTGAAGTCCGAGGCCTCTTTGCCATAATATTCTACTTCTTTTTGGGGGTGGACCGTTTCGGGGGTGTCGACTCCTATGAGCCTTACTTTCCTGCCGTCATCAAGCTGTATGGTGTCGCCATCTATGACGCGTGCGACAAGGGCTTTTTCCGCAGTGCTTGGAACAGACGGGGCTTTCTGAGAGGCAATGCCAGCAAAGGCGAACGATGCGATGACAGCTATGACAATACCAATAGGGACAAACCTTTTAACCCACTTTTTCACAGCTGCTCACCTCACTTTGTATTGCATTACCACTTTTTATTTATCCCTTAGTTATGATGTCGAGCAACTTTTAATTGGTATCGTAAACGCTAAGCTTAAAGGAGGTCATGGTATGGCTTGTTCCGGAATTGTTTGCAACTTCGCCGATCTCATGGCAACCCCCCTATTAGCTTGACAACTTACTTTAAACGGATTTTATCAAGTTTAACACGCTTTAATATCCCGTAGTGGATATTGTAGTTATCGGCTATCCTGTAAATATTCCCTGGATCGCTACCGGCATGTTTTTCTGCCAACCCCTTCCAATTAACTTTATTTGCTATCTCCCTTGTAATGCCAATTTTAATAACAGGTTCCAGTTCGGTATTACCATATTGGTCTGTCATTTGGGCTTGCGCAAATACGGTTACCCATTCTACTTTATCATTTTGGAAAAGCATGCTGTTTATCAGTATTGCTGTGCCTCCCACTTTCTTTACCAAGTCTGTTTCGTCCCACGCATCTCCCGTTTCGTACCATATGTTAATAATCTTCTGCCCTGGTTTAGCAGCATGATCGATAACTTCTATCTTTGTAATCTTTTCTGCAAAATTTGCATCTTTCCAAAGTGGATCTATAGACGGTTTCTGTGATAGGGCAGCCCTAATATTTCTTTCTGTTACTTCTGCTGATGGCCAGGAAGATGACGATTTATTGCTACTGTCACCTTTAAATAACATAATTCCGATTACAACCAGCACTATTAGAATTATTAAGCATCCAATGCCAGTTCCTTTTCCCTTTTTCTTATTCTCGCCATTTTCTGGCATTGTTTATACCCCCCTCTTTTATATTCCTCTCTTGGGCTTATTTATAACGTACATCACCTTTCCTAGGATTTTAATCATGTCGTTTTCTATGTCTTCTTTCGAGAATATGAGCGGGGAATATGCCGGATTGGCGGAGCGCAACTCTATGCCGCCGTCCCTTTTGAAGAAAATCCATTTCACCGCAATTTGCGGCATGATCCCGAACGCAACCAAGACGGTATCGCCGTCGTAGATCTCCTCGGCAGGATTTACAACGACGGTGCTTTTATCCGAAATGCCAGCACCCTCCATCGAGTCGCCTTCGACGACCACGGCAAAAGGTCTCTTGTCGGCATCGACAGAAATGACGCCCACGTCTGATGCGGGCAGGAATACCGTTTTTTCTGCTTTTGCGTATACGCTTTCGATATGGTTACCCTTCCCTGCACAGGCTATGAGCGTGGGATCGAGGATGGGTATTTCAATTACATGTTGGAAGGAATTTTTTTTAACATTTTCATGGTCCATGTCCGTTTCGCCCATAAGATAAGAGACGCTGACTCCCAAAACTTTGGCGAGTTTATTTATCTCTGAGCTTCGCGGTTCTCGCCTGCCGTTTTCCCAGTTCCAAACGGTAGTTTCTGAGACGCCAACCAATGATGCCAGCTCTCCTTGTGTAATACCTAGCTTTCTCCTTATCTCTCTAAGCCTCTCACTTATTATATGCATCTCATGTCTCCTTTTTTAAAAAGTATCACAAATGTGTGATTGGATCAATTTGCATTATTTTGGGTTTTTCTCTTGACAAATGTTGGTATAGTGGTTATTCTGATATTAAACATAACAAATGTAATGATATGGGGGTGGTTACGATTATACGTTTGAGATATTTCAGGGGAAAGATGGGATGGACACAAAAGGATTTAGCTGAAAAAGTTGGGCTATCCGAAACGACTATTTGGAATTTTGAAAATGGCCGCAGGGAACCGCGTTTACAGGATTTAGAAAAATTCGCGGAGGTCTTTAATTGCACGATTGACGAACTCATAAACCCTACAGTTCCCCCCAAAACGGGGGGAAGCCAACGCTAGACGTTTTGCGGGCGTTTGTTGAGTCGCTTAGAAAGATTTGGAACATGTCTGACGAACCAGAAGAGGTACTGAGATATGCGAGCGATCTGATCGACGATTCGGCTGACGATCGGGAAACGCTCGAATTCATTGAGGAAATCAGGAAGTGTGGCAAAACTGCTTGCGAATTTTTGGCAAAAGTCAAATAGGGAGGCGAGGGCAATGGTGGGGAAAATGGTGGAAGCCTTGAGGAGATCAGGAACAATAAGCGGACCGTACGTCTGGAAAAGGGGACGGATTACGAAAAGGCGTTCAAGGGTGTTGAGGGAGATGCTTTGCAGCGCAGACGACCGTATCAAGCTTGACCCCGAATTTCTGGCGTCCGTAACCGTTGACGATATGCTTCGGCTAAATGAGTTGGCCGACGACTAGATATTTTAGGGAGAATGAATATGCGATATCTGAAAGACAGACTAGTAGCGGCTAGATATGGGGTTAGTAGGGCAACGATCTGGCGTTGGGTAAGCGAGGGGATATTCCCTGCACCGGTCAAACTGACGAAGGGATGCACCAGATGGCGGGAATCGGACTTGCTAATGTGGGAAGAGGCTATTGACGCAGAGGAGAAAGAATCATGCAAGAGGTAGGAATACACCTCGACCTTTCAAACGAGGACTATCATGCCCATCCTGCCATATCGAAGTCGGGGTTAGACCAGATTAATCGAAGCCCTGCTCACTATAAAGTATGGCTGGAGGAGCCACCTAAGGAAACGCCGGCCACCATATTCGGCACGGCCTTTCACATGGCTATCCTGCAGCCAGATTTGTTCAAGGAAAGGTACATACAAAATCCCGGCATAGACAGGCGCACCAAGGCAGGTAAGGCGGAATGGGACGACATAATGAAGAGGGGAGTCATCATATTTTCCGACGATGATTTTAAGACTATAGAAGGAATGCGCGACTCAGTCATGGCGCATCCGATCGCAAGACAGCTCATCGAGGAAAGTGTGCACGAGGCAAGCGGGATATGGCTGCACTCGGAGTTCGACGTGTTCGTCAAGTGCCGGCCCGACATTTGGCACGAAGAGAAAGGCATCATTGCAGATCTAAAGACGACTACCGACGCTAGGATGGAACCGTTCGGCAAGTCGTCGTTCTACTACCGATACGACGTGCAGGCGGCATACTACAGGGACATCTGGTACAACCTGACAGGTTCCCCGGTGTTTGCCTTCATATTCGTAGCGGTCGAGAAGGACTCGCCATATGCAGTGAAGCTATACAACGTCCCAGCACACGTGATGGCGTGTGGACGACAGGAGTACAGACGGGACCTGGCTACATATGCCGAATGTCTCAAGTCAGACGTCTGGCCAGCATATCCGCAAGATATCGCAGAGCTCGAATTGCCTAAATGGGCTCGTTAGGGGCTATGATAGCGAGCAAAATTGCCAAGGGGTAAGAGGGGGAAAGGTAAATGACGGAACAGCGCGAATTGAATGAGCACACTATCGCGGTATTAAGTGAAAATGGCGGGATATTCGGGAACGTGAGAAATTTCGAGACGGCCCAAAGGATGGCAAAGGCATTGGCCACCAGTGACCTCGTGCCGGCGCAGTACCAGGGCAAGATTGCAAACTGCATGATAGCCATGGAGATGGCGGCGCGTACCAAATCAAGTATCTTTGCAGTTATGCAAAACCTTCACATTATCAGGGGGCAACCCTCGTGGTCAGCTTCGTTTATAGCAGCGGCGATCAACTCCTGTGGACGTTTCGAGCCGCTGCGATATGAATTCGTGGGCGAACCTGGAACCGATGAATATGGTTGCTACGCGTGGACATACGACAAAAAAGGAAATCTGCTTAAAGGACCCAAAGTTACGATCGGCATGGCAAAGCAGGAAGGCTGGTGGTCCAAGAAAGACAGGAACGGAAATGAAACATCCAAGTGGCAAACAATGCCGGACCTAATGCTTTGCTATCGAGCCACTTCCTTCTTCGGCAGGTTATATGCTCCCGAGATCCTGATGGGTATGTACAGCACGGACGAAATACACGACATAGGCAAAGTTATAGAAGCCGACATTGTCGACGATGGCGTGGTTACTGCGGATGCCGTAGAGGATATGTTTAAAACCACAAGCGGAAGCGAAGATGAATTGGAAAATAAAGAAATGGAACCTGAGGGTAACGCTAACAGACAGCCTGATGATCTGCGGGAGCGGATAGAGACATTTAAGCGGCAGGCCATTGAGGAGGCAAGGCTGAAGGAGGCCATGCAAAGCGCTACGTCTAAAAGAAAGTCAGATATAGACGAAAATACTAAGGACTTGTTCGGGAGTGCGGAGCAATGAGCGGCATCGACATGATTACCGAGACTCTTGCCATCTATCCCGACGACTTCGGACTACTTATATTAAAGTTCCGTCCGCAGACCAATTATATCGTCAAGAAATATCGCCTTTCGAACGACGATGCTATGCATCTGTGCAGATGGCTGAACGAGCACGGATTTGGCTTGGACGCGGGGGCGTAATGCCCCCGTTTTACAAGGGGGGCTGACAATGCAATGGCTTCGCCTGTATACGGAAATAAGATCAGATCGAAAGCTGAGAAGGTTGCCTCCTAGCCAAAGGTGGTTGTGGATCATTCTACTTGTTCTTGCAAGAGAATCGCCACAACCGGGGAAGCTGTTGCTTTCTGAAAGTGTGCCGATAACGAACGAAGACCTGGCGGATTTTGCTGCGATACCGTTGGACGAGGTGGAGAAGGGAATAAAGGCATTCTTGGAACAAAATATGATCACTATAGATGAATGTGGAGTCTACTTTTTAAACAACTGGAGCAAGAGACAGTTTAACAGCGACGACAGTACAGAAAGGGTGAAACGTTACAGGGGGAGGCAGAGTGAACAATGTAACGTCTTTGAAACGTTTCATAACCGTTACAATACCGTTACTGTAACGCCCCCAGATACAGATACAGATACAGATACAGATACAGATACAGATATTAAATACTCTTGCGCATCAGTACACGATGCGCACAGTTGCGATAAAGAACCGGAAAATGATCAAATAGCAGGCCAAGACCTTGATTCTCATGCAGCTAATGGTGTCTCTGATACTGACGTAGAGGCCAATAAGGTGACTGTCGTATCGGGATATAATCCTGCAGAAAAATCAAGCGAGCAGCTTAGGAGACCGTTCAAGAGCATAACCCAGCAAAGACGTTTCGACTCTTTTTGGGTTAAATATCCCAAGAAGCGATCTAAGGGGCAGGCAGAAAAGGCATGGGTGAAGATCAATCCCGATGAAGAGTTGTTCCAAAGAATTCTTTACGGACTCGAATTAGCAAAAAGCTCGGGGGATTGGCAAAAGGATGGCGGGCAATTTATTCCGTATCCAAGCTCCTGGTTAAATGCAAAAGGCTGGGAGGATGAATACAAGGAGGTGGTCGGTAGTGGCGGAAAGCGAAAGAGATTTGAGTCCCTTTACGAGTCTTAATGGTGCGTTAGCTTGGCGCCATGAGGTGTTTTCGAGTGTGATGACGGAGATGCGCGTAATAAAGGAACCGAGCGAGTGCACCTTGCGCGATAGAATATCGTGCAATCGCTGTTCTACCGGAGAAGTAACTATCAACCAGCTAAATCCGACCCCACAAACGGTTATCTATGACGTGTCGGAATGCTACAAAAAAGTCCGATATCACAAACTGTTGAAGAAAAGCGGGCTGTGTGGTATCGAGCTTGAGCATACCTTTGAAGATGCCGTTATTGATGACCATAACAGGTTAGTCTATAAAAAACTTATGACATGGGATTACGCGTCTGGAATTGGTATTTATGTCTCCTCTGCGAAGAGTAAGCTCAATCCAGTTGGGAACGGCGTAGGTAAATCTTACGTCCTCCATGCGCTTACGCACAAACTTTGTAGAGAAGGAGTCGAATGTCTTTATAGCAGGACAACGGACTTTCTGATGGAGATTAGGTTTGCCTATGACGACAGGAGCGGAGTCAACGAACAGCTGGTTTTGGACAGATACATTCACGTGCCCGTGTTGTTGTGGGATGACCTAGGCAAAGAAAGCTTCCGAAGCGATTGGGGTCCGGAGAGGTTTTACTACGTCATCGATGAAAGGATTAGACTTGGCCGGCCAATAGTGTTTAGCTCCAACTTTGATTTGGATGAGCTTGAGAAGCATTTTGGCATTGACAATTATGGCCCAGCGATTGTCAGTAGGATAGCCGGAGCGTGCAAGTTGTATAAGCTGGGAGGACCAGACAGGAGGCTGTCAGTTATTGTGGCTTCGCGCATGGCCGGCGAGAGGAGTGTTTTTGATGCCTAAGGTAATCCGACGCGAGATAAGTGCTGAAGCAGTCGAGTACCTTAGGGAACTTCGAAGAAGCATAATCTACAAGAGCGAAGGCAAAAAGTTAAAGAGCAAAAAAGGGAGAGCCAAGAATGGGAGCGGTCCAAAGCGAGACCCGGGCGTATTTTTAGATAAGGATAAAGAGAAGCTAAAGGCCGCCGGTGCGTGGGAATCTTTCGGCGAAAAGGCAAAGAATTGTTTGAAAGTCGGGGACAGGTACATCGTTAGGTATAGAGGTGTCGAGTGCGAAGACCCATTAAGCGCTCGTTCGATGATATTTATGAGAATTGTATATAACAGATTAGGGCAACCTCTTTTTCTGTTCAGATGCAGTGCTGGATATCTGGAAAGTTTTACGCTTCAGCAACTTAGAGACTGCACATTGCGAGGAGGCATGGGACAATGCGAACTTTGGTAGGACTGACGATTGCTACGGGTATCGTGTTTATGATGGCCTCCATGTGGCGATGAAGATGAAGCCGCAATCGGCAAAAGCAAAAGGCCGGGCCCTTCAGAAGTGGGCGTGCATTAAGATTGCGGAACTGGTCGGGCTGGAATGGGGACGTGACAAGCCGATAGAATCCCGCCCCATGGGTCAACGGGGAGTTGATGTTCGACTTGATGACGAGGCGATTGCGCGGTTTCCTTTTAGCGTGGAATGCAAATTTCAGGAGCGCTGGAGCATTCCCGAATGGATAGATCAGGCCAAAGTGAATAAAAAGGACGGGACAAACTGGCTCCTGATATGCAAGCAATCAAGAAAACCGCCAGTAGTCGTCATGGATGCGGAAGCATTCTTCGAAATGCTGAAATGGAATAGGAACGGACAGGGCTCGGTATCATCCCGACCGGAAAACGAAGAGCTGGGAGGATCACGATGACTTTGGAAAATGCTTACTTTAGGGCTACTGAACATGCTCTTTATTCGTACCCTAGCATAGTCAGACAGCGACAGGTAAGGGAGCAGTGGCTTGAAGCCATGTGCGAGCGCCAATCAATGGTCAAAGTCGACCGGGGTACGTCAGGGGGCGCAAGGCCCTCAGAGGTGGTAGTCATCAAGAAGGAAGATGACGAGGTGTTAAGAATGCTCCGCATGAAGGAGGAAGCCATTGGGAAGGCACTGGAAGTCCTCCGACAGCAAAGGAGGGATTTAATGAGGTTGGTGGAGCTGAAGTACTTCAGAGGTTTACAGGCGGGCGAAATAATGAGTGAGCTGTGCATATCGCGAGTGGAGTATTTCAGAAGGCGCAGGGAAGCAATAGAAATGGTAGCCCCTTTCGTGTGCGGCATATTTGCCATGCGTGAATGATGAAGGTTGGTACTATTTGGGTACTTTTGGGGCATCGAACCGTCGTATAATGTTAATGTGGACCATGTTCCGGGGATATCGTCAAGAAATCATAAGGCCGCCATAAGTCAGCATGGCGGCCTTATTTGTTGCATGCCCAAGGCAAGAGGGGGTAATTCCGTGCCAAGACGACCAGGCGAGAAGTTCGCTGAAACCAAGAGACGGGAAGAAAAGAGGAAGAGGGACAGGCTGTACGACAAGATGCGCGGGACTCCTGCCTGGCGCGGCTACGATGCTAGGTGGGAAAAGGTTAGGCTGGTCAAGCTTAGAAGCAATCCTCTATGCGAAATGTGCGAGAGAGACGGAGCGATTACGGAGGCGACGGAAGTCCACCATGTCGTGCCCATTGCCAACGGCGGAGAGATATATGTTATGGAGAACCTGATGTCGCTTTGCCATTCCTGCCACATGAGGTTGCATGCCGGAGGAGGGGGGTCAAAATCTCCAGAAGCTGACTGTCCAAGACCGGCGCGCAAGTCGCGCGCGAACTTTCGCAAGTTAGAGTAGGGGGGATATTGCAATGAAGCCTGGGCCTCCGAGGAAGCCGACAAAACTAAGAGTTCTTGAGGGAAATCCGTCAAAGAGGCCTTTGCCCAGGAACGAGCCCGATCCGGATCCTGCGATGCCCGAGTGTCCCGATTGGCTTATGGATGACGCCAAGGAAGAGTGGGAAAGGGTTGCCCCGGAGCTTAACAGGCTTGGCCTTTTGACGAAAGTTGACAGGACGGCCCTTGCCGGATATTGCCAAAGTTATGCAAAGTGGAAGCAGGCGGACGAATGGATCAAGGAAAACGGCACCGTATATGCTATCCGCGGGTCGGACGGCGGGGTTAAATACCTTCAACAGGCCCCGCAAGTATCGATTGCTAACCAATGCCTCAAGCAGATTAGAGCCTTCTGTGCCGAATTCGGCCTCACTCCTGCTGCACGTGCGAGGATGGAGCTGCCGAACGAAAGGGAGGACGACTTTTTGGCGAAGCTAAGGGCGCAGATGGGGTGATTGGATGTTTTCTCGCAAAAAGGCAGAGTGGGCTGTGGATTTCGTTTCGAGGCTCACTCACACAAAGGGGGAGTGGGCCGGACAGCCGTTCAATCTGCAAAAGTGGCAGAAAAAGTTCATAAGGGAGCTGTTTGGGAGGACGAATAGGGACGGCACAAGGCAGTACAGGACGGCGTACGTGGAGGTTCCGAGAAAGAACGGCAAGACGGAGATGGCAGCGGCGATAGCGTTGTACATGCTCTTCGGGGACGGAGAACCGGGAGCGGAAATATATTCTGCAGCGGCAGACAGGGATCAGGCGTCTCTGGTGTTCAACGCGGCGGCGACGATGGTTAGGGACAGCAAGGCGCTTTCGTCGATATGCAGGATCGTCGACTCGCAAAAAAGGATCGTCTTCTACGAGGCGAACAGCTTTTACAGGGCGATATCGGCGGAGGCCTACAGCAAGCACGGTTTCAATGCGCATGCGGTAATATACGACGAGCTCCACGTTGCACCCAATAGGGACTTGTGGGACGTGCTCCAGACGTCCATGGGAGCGAGGCGCCAGCCTCTAATGCTCGCCATCACGACCGCCGGGTACGACAGGAACAGCATCTGCTGGGAATTGCACGAATATGCGAGGCAAGTTAGAGAGGGGACCATAAGGGATCCGACTTTCCTGCCTCTGCTTTATTCCGCGGATCCAGACGACGACTGGACGAGCGAAAAAGTCTGGGCCAAGGCCAATCCGAACCTCGGCGTAACTATAAAGCTTGACTTCCTTCGGCAGGAATGCCAAAGGGCGCAGGAGATAGCGGCGTATCAAAACACGTTCAGAAGGCTTTATCTCAACCAATGGACGCAGCAGGATACGAGATGGATCGACATGGAGGCTTGGCGGGAGTGCGGAGGCAAGGTGGATTACGAAGAGCTGGCCAGCTTGAGGTGCTGGGCGGGGGTAGACCTTTCAACCACAACCGACATATCCTCATGTGCCGTCATATTCGAACCAGACAGCGACGGCATAGTTCGTGTGCTTTCATACAACTGGGTGCCTAAAGAGAACATAGCATCAAGGGTGAGGCGCGACAGGGTGCCTTACGACTTATGGGCACAGCAGGGGCACATAACGGCGACGGAAGGCAACGTAATAGACCACGACTACATAAGAATGACCATAAGGGACGAGATAAAGGGGCGTTTTCCGCTCTTGCAGGTCGTAGGTTATGACCCGTGGAACGCCACCAAGTGGGCCATCGACCTTGAAAACGACGGCGTCCCTGTAATGGAGATAAGGCAGGGGTTCAAGACCATGTCGCCTGCCTGCAAGGAGCTTGAACGGCTGATTATAGGCAGGAAGCTTAGGCACGACAACAACCCTGTCTTAACGTGGGCGATGGACAACCTGGTGGTGGCACAAGACCCAGCGGGCAACATAAAGCCTGCGAAGGACAAGTCAACGGAGAGGATAGACCCAGCGGTTGCCATGGTAATCGCCATATCGGCAATGCTCCAGTCGGAAGTACCAGAAGAGAGCGCATACGAGAGCCGCGGCGTGTTTGCCGTGTGACTGTAAGGGAGGCTTGAGATGGGAATATTGCAAAAAATAAAGCAGACATTTATAAAAAGAGCTTCGCCTTTTTCTACTTCGCCTCAATGGTTCACGTCATGGCTTTCAGGCGGGGGGTCGGCAACGGGGCTTAACCTCACGGAAGAAGATTTGCTCAGGGTCTCGGCGGTCTACGCCTGCGTCAACCTCATAAGCAACACCGTGGCATCGCTGCCTGTGCCGACTTACGAGCGCACGGAGCCTAGAGGCAGGAGGAGGGCGCGGGAGCATTGGCTTTACGAGATAATCCAGTACGAACCCAACGGGGAGATGTCTAGCTTTGATTTCAGAAAAATGATGCAGGCACAGCTCGAGCTGTTCGGAAACTGCTATGCCTACGTCGAGAGAAACGGGAGGATGGAGGTCACGGGACTGTGGCCAATTCCTGCGCCCTTCGTGCGCCCCTTCCGGAACGAGAGTCAGGACCTGTTCTACGAGATAAGCCTGCCCGACAAGGCCATAACTGTTCTGCCCGCAAGGGACGTCTTCCACATCCGGGGACTTTCGAACGACGCCATAAGCGGATACAGGCCTTTGATGTTCGCAAGGGAAATAGCGGGGCTTGCGCTGGCAGCGGAGCAGTACGGGGCATCGTTCTTCGCCAACGGCGCCGTGGCGTCGGGGATAGTTGAGATACCTGGGCGACTGTCAGAGCAGGCGATGAAGAACTTCAAGGAGTCGTTTACGGAAAAGTACGCAGGGCTTGGGAAGCACCACAAGGTTTTATTCTTGGAATCGGGCATGAAATGGCACCAGATAACCATACAGAACGACAACGCGCAGTTCATAGAGACGAGGAAGTATCAGGCCGAGGAGGTGGCCCGCTTCTTCGGCGTCCCCCTGCACAAGATCTCGTCGCTCGAGAAGCCAAGCTATGCCTCGATCGAGCACATGTCAATCGAGTTCGTGCAGGATTGTCTCCGACCCCGGCTCGTGAACTGGGAGCAGCAGATAAGGCGACAGCTTTTTCGCGAAAGCGACAAAAAGAGGTATTACGTGGAATTCGTGATCGACGGCCTGCTTCGCGGAGACGTGGCAAGCCGCTCGCAGTATTACAGCAAGGGCAGAAACGACGGATGGCTTAGCGCAAACGACATAAGGGAGCTCGAGAACATGAACCCGATACCGGTCGAGGAGGGCGGAGACGCCTATCTCATAAACGGCAACATGGTGCCGATAACATCGGCAGTACCGATACCGAAGGAGGTGAAACAGAAGGATGGGCAAGAACAATATGGAGCGTAGATATGTAAACGCCGAGATCGAACTTCGCGGCACGGACGCCGATCCCGTGATATCCGGCTACGCTGCCAGATTCAACGAGCTGTCAGAAGAGCTCTGGGGCTTCAGGGAGAGGATTCGCCCCGGAGCGTTCAAAGAGGCTCTGCAGGCGTCGGACATTAGGGCACTCTTCAATCATGACCCGTCCCAGATCGTGGCTCGGACGAAAAACAACACCCTAACAGTATGGGAGGACGAATACGGCCTCCGCTACAAATTCACGCCGAACATGAAAACCACTGCAGGAAGGGATCTTGTGGAGCACATAAAGCGCGGCGACATCGACCAGTCAAGCTTCGCCTTCTCCATGGAGGGCGGGGTGGAGGAATGGGACGACACCGGAGACATGCCTATACGCACGCTCGTGAAGATCCCGCGTCTTTACGACGTAAGTCCAGTGACCTACCCGGCGTATCCATCGACATCGGTCGGCGTCAGAAGCGCAAGAGAGGTGTTTGAGGAACACGTGGGCAAATACAGTGAGGCAAGGGGTGTCGACCCCGGCGACGTGTCAAGGAAGCTGGCGCCGGAGGATACACCCTGGGAGGCTCCGAATTTGTCGGACTTCGCCGATGAGCAGTGGGAAGAGTTAAGTGATGCCGAAAAGAGGCGAATTGCCAAGCACTTCGCCTGGGCCGCGTCCATGCCTCCGGATACCTTCGGAGACCTGAAACTCCCCCATCACAGGCCGAGCGATGGGACCGTGGTGTGGCGGGCCGTGGCGAATGCTGCGGCGAGATTGCCGCAATCGAATATCCCAGACGCCGACATTTCAAAAGTCCAAGCACACCTTGGAAGCCATTACAGGCAGTTTGACCGGACCCCGCCATGGGAAGAGGAATCAAAGAGCAAGATCATCATCGCTCGTAGAAGGCTTGAATTGTACAAAATCAAGGAGGTCATGGAAGGATGACTGACAAAATAAAGGAATTGTTAGAGAAAAGAGCCAACGTCTGGGAGCAGGCGAAGGCCCTCGTGGATCGTGCCGAGGCCGAGAATAGGGACTTTACGGCCGAAGAGCAGCAACAGTACGACAAGATGTTCGACGAGATGGACTCTCTTGCCAAGCGGGCAAAGAGGCTTGAAGAGCAGGAGATGGAGGAAAGGGAGCTTGATAAGCCAGTAAACAGGGCATTTAGGGCGCCTGTCGGTGCGGAGGGCACAAAAGAGGACGGGGAAGCGAAGGCAATGGACGCCTTCCGCTCCTACATAACGACTGGAGTAGTAATGCCAGAGCTAAGGGATCTGCAAGTGGCCGGTGACGGCACTCAGGGCGGGTATCTTGTGCCTCCTCAGCAGTTTATAGCTGAACTGATAAAGGCTTTGGACAATGCGGTATTCGTGAGGCGGATTTCAAGGGTGTTTCAGGTAACGACCTCAGACTCCCTTGGCGCTCCGTCGCTTGATACCGATTTAAGCGACCCCGTATGGACAACCGAGGTTCAAGACCTGTCGTCAACGGCAGATACGGATATGAAATTTGGCAAGCGGGATCTAAAACCTCAACAGCTTGCGAAGCTGGCCAAGATATCAATGAAGCTGCTCCGTGTTAGCGCAATCCCTGCCGAGGCACTTGTGCGCGACAGACTTACATATAAGTTTGCCACGGCCATGGAAAACAACTTCTTAAACGGCGACGGGAGTGCAAAACCCCTTGGCGTGTTTAAGGCAGACAACAAAGGTATCCCGACGGGGAGGGACGTACCGACAGGTAACGCAACGGCAATCACGGCAGACAGCCTTATAGAGACGAAGTACAAGCTTAAGGCTCAGTACAGGAACGGGGCACAATGGATATTCCACAGGGACGTCATAAAGGCCATTTGCAAGCTTAAAGACGGCGACGGCAACTACATGTGGCAGCAGGGGCTTATAGCTGGGCAGCCAGACACAATTCTGAGCCTCCCCGTGAACGAGTCGGAATATGCGCCAAGCACGTTCGCCTCTGGCAGCTATATAGGCATCCTTGGCAACTTCCAGTTCTACTGGATTGCAGAACTGTTCGGCATGGAGATTCAGCGGCTAAATGAGCTTTTTGCAGCGACCTCACAGGTGGGATTCATAGGGCGCATGTGGGTTGACGGCGCGCCTGTGCTTCCAGAGGCATTTGCAAGGTTAAAACTGGGAACAGCGTAAGGAGATATAGGGGCCGTTAGTTCGGCCCCATAAACAAAAAAAGGAGGCGTACAAAACGGGTTATCCAGCAGTTAAGACAACGATTGGCAATATCGAGGAGACGTCTATTCTGTCCACGGTTGTATGCATCCCATATGAATTTGTGCACGAACACAGCAAAGGCTTTGACGAAGAAAACCGTAAAAGGTTTCTTGGAGAATACAAAAGCAAAATACTAGAAACCATACGCAAAGCCATCGCTGAGATTGACGGAATTTACAAAATAGAATGGGAAGCTGGCAATTTGAGTCAGAAAATTATAAGCGAAGACCCGCTTGTAATCAGGCACAAAAACTGCGTGATTGTCCACAGGTATGTGGACAAGGACGAACTGGAGGGCAGATAAATGGGCGAATATAATGCCAAGGTGTACAGGAAGCAGGGCGGAGACGAACTTGTGGTTGAGGCTGGCGGAAAGATAACGAAAGCAGGGGTACAGGCTGGGGCTATAGCAAAGCTCGAATCTGGAGCAACCGATGCGCAGATAGTAGAGGCAGTAAACGCCATCATAGACGCACTCCAAGGCGTTGGGATTATAGCGTAAGCTGGTTAGGAGATGTTGTCTTGAAGGTAAGGATGGTAAAAACGGCTGCAAGCCCAGACGGCATTTGGATGGCTGACCTTATATACGACATAGAAGATGAGCTTGCAAGGCAGTTTATCGAGGTTGGGGCTGCCGTTTCGCTTGAGACTGTCATTGAAACAGAGGCTATGGAGCCTCATGAAAAGGCGGTACTGCCTCAAGGCAAGCCAAAGGGCGGTAAAAAGAAGTGACGGGAGGCGATGTGATGTACATAGAGATTGGCGCTCCGGAATCGGAACCAGTCACGCTTGAAGAGGCAAAAAGACACCTAAGGCTGGTCGATACTATCGTAACGGAAATAGAACCAGACGACCCAGAGGGAGAGCCTGTCACAGTTACATCACATCCAGACGACGACTACATAAAGAACCTCATCGGGGTTGCGCGTGAGTGGGGCGAGGCGTTTCAGGGCAGGTCGTGGGTCACAAGGACGATAACGGCATACCTAAACGAATGGCCAAGCTGCCCCCTGAAGCTCCCCATGGGGCCCGTGCAGGAGATAACGTCCGTGTCTTACTTCACGCCAGACGGTACGGAGGTTGACGTTGACCAGTCAGCGTATTGGCTGTCTCCCGATGGCGTACTGTACGGGAAGGGCTGGCCTTCTGAGCCTTTGCGTGAAAGGCTTGGCGTGAAGATAGTTTACAAGGCAGGTTACGGAGACGCAGGCGCTGTGCCTACGAGGTGCAAGCAGGCGGTGCTGCTCATGGTTGGTCATTGGTACGAGAACAGGGAAGAAGTTGTCGTTGACTCGTCTGCCACAAGCGCAACGCAGATACCTGCCGCTGCAGAGATGCTCCTATATCAAGAGAGAGATATCCCAATATGACATACATAGGCGAACTGCGGGACCAGATAAGCATAATTCGCAAAACCAAGACCAGCGATGGCATGGGCGGGTGGAGCGTAACGGAAAGCGTGATAGTGTCGCCTTGGGCGAAGGTTGAGGCACCTAAATCAAAGCCGGGCATCATTGCGCAGAAGGACACGGAAATAAGGACGCACCAGATAACCATGCGCTATAACGATGCAGTAGAAATAGGCGACATCGTGAAATTTTACGACATGAGGCTCGTCGTGAAGGCGATAAGGCACGACAGCAAGAGGCGCTGGATGTTCCTCGATTGCGAGCCGGAGGTGATATAAATGCCAATCACCGTACATATAAAGGGGCTTGAAGACGTGATGAGCGAGCTGCGCAAAGCAGAACCGGAGGCAAAGAGGGCCGTGGCGAACGTGCTGAGGGAGAAGGCAAGGGCGA
>Ga0134094_1000882_pt1 | contig 33282 bp, 28 predicted proteins | sample 5_1taG_FD_94458 | JGI IMG/M metagenome (GOLD analysis project Ga0134094, IMG submission 94458) | Switchgrass degrading microbial communities from high solid loading bioreactors in New Hampshire, USA - 5_19_20_110_A1 metaG | ecosystem: Engineered > Bioreactor > Semi-continuous > Anaerobic >... | reverse complement strand
GTGCAGCAGCGATAAGCGCCCGGGCAGGTAGGGCAGCCAGTAGGGGGACAGGTTCATCGGCTCACCGCGCATCAACCGTTCGATTGCCTGCTGGGGCGTTAAACCCTCTGCCAGGCTATCCAGCGCCTGCTCGCGCGGCCAACTGCGCGCCACTGTCTGCCGGGCGACCTGGGCGTCGCCGCGCAAAAACATCAACGCGCCAGCCGCGATTTGCGCCATTTTCACAGGGTTATCGGCGATGTCGAACCAGTAATGCTGAAAATTTTCTGCCCAGGTATCTTCGCGCCAGTAAGGTCCAGGCCAGGGATGATAATCGTAGAAAATGACACCATCCCAATCCTGAAGGCAGGCGTAGGCGGCCAGGATGGGGATAAATTCTTCGGCCGTGTCGTTCGGGAAAGGCTCGTTCAGTTCAGAACAGATATGTGGATACCCTTCGACTGCACCGCGCGACAGGTGGGCAATAGCGTTATAGTCTGGGGCATCGACCATCGGTGTGTTTTCGATCCTATCGTTGTACGGGTGCTGCCAGTAAAAGTGGCTGTCGGTCAGATCCAAAACGGTATTAGCAAGTGCTGCCTGCAGTCCGCTTGATAAAGGGCTGGGGTAAAAATCCGAACTCCCCAGGATTAACTGGCGCGCGCCCAGTTCGCCGCGGATATAGGCTCCAATCTCGCGAAACATCGATTGTTCCAGCTCGGTGTAGAAGGCAGCTTCATCCCGTAAGCGGGCCTTTGCGGTGGATGCAAATTCGTTTGGGTCCAGCCGCCGCACAGATCCAAGTCGGGGGTCTTCGTACTCGCCCAACGCCTCGCCCCAGGCTTTCGCCAGGTCTTCGCGCCCGGTGTAGCGGCTTGCCAGCCAGGCATTCCAGCGCCGGTCCAGGTCCTGGGCAAAGACTGGGTGGATGTCGCCGCTGCTGCCACGATAGCCGGTGTTCTGTCCGCGCAGATCGCCCTGCTGCCAGCACAAGCTCAGCCAGTTCTCGTTGGTGATCTCAATCATAGCTACCGCCGGTTCTTCGACATAACGGTTGCCGGTAAACGGGTTGCGATGGGTTAAAAGCTGCTGGGCATACTCTTTTTGCAGAGAGATCATCCAGTCATCGAAGTAGAGCATTGGTTTGCCCCAGCCCACCGTATCACCCATCTTGACGCCGTCGGCTGCGGTGAAGTTGCGGGCAACGTGCAAGTTCATATCGACGTAGATGCCCTGTTCTTTCAGGCAGGCAACCATCCAATCCAGGCGGGCCAACCCCTCGGGATCCAGCGACCGGGTGGAATCCGTCCCACGCATCAGGATGCCATCAGGAAAATGAAAATCAATGGCGTGCAGCCGGATGCAGTTGATGCCAAACTTGGCCAGGCGGCGGGCAATCACAGGCGCCAGATGCGAGGGTGCAACTGCCTGGGAGCGAACGAGGTGCTGGCCCCAAATACGCCAGCGCCGGCCATCTCCGGTGGCCAGGTGGCCGTCAACAACTTTAATGAAACCGGAAGCACCGGCTGGCTTTTCCAGCAGGAAGGAAACATCAGTTGGGCCGGGCTGAGTATCATCCCAGGTGAGGGAGAATGCAGGCCACGCGTTGGTGTCAGGCATGGGTAAATGACGGCTTATATTCATCGTTCTTCTCGAATGAAAATCGTTTGAAATAGGATTTGGCAGATCTTTTCAGGAATGACTCTTTATAGCACTCTAAGGATGGGAGGTATATCAGATTTAACAACTTTATATCAAAAATAAAAACAGGTCTGTGATTTTACAGGCCTGCTTGAAAACAGATGTTGTGCCCCATATCCGATAGAGATCCTTTTTACCGGGTAACTCCAACCGTCTCGCGATATTGCCCTGGCGTGATACCGGTTACCTGTTTGAAGGTGGCGGTAAAGAAACTTTGCGTGCTAAAGGAGAGCAGCTCGCTTATTTCGGCAAGCGAGAGATCCGAGTATTTGAGCAGCGATTTTGCTTCTGAGACCTTTGCGTTACGGATGTAGTCGCTGATCGACATACCGGTTTCCGCTTTAAACTTTTTCGATACATAGTATGTGCTGAGGCCGGTGTGCGTCGCAACATCCCTGACGCGCAGATTCTCCCGAACGTGTTCGTCGATGAAGCTGCAGCAGGCGCGTACGAGCGATGAATATTGATGAGTAGGCTTGAGATTAGCAACCCGGTTGGTGAAATCGTACAGCATGTTTTCTGCCAACGTCAAAATCTGCACAACGTCCTTCATCGTTTCGAGCTGTTGAATATACAGATCGCCAAGAGAATACCCCACTTCTGGATTCAGCCCACCCGCGATTGCTGATCGCGCGGCAAGACCAACGGCGACGATAACAGCGTTTTTATGCTGCCGGATCGGATCATTATTGGCAATCGGCCCAATATTGCCAAATGTGCCGGATTTCAACAGATGCTGCTTTAGTTTTTCCAGTTTCCCCTCTCGGACACATTCCCACATATACTGCTCAAAGGCATAAGTTGCATGCACAAAGTTCTCATCATACACGCGCTCTTTTTGATGCGTATAGACCTCGCTGGAAAACTCTAACACTTCTTTAGGAACCCCTGCTGTGGTCAGTAAGGATATATTCATCTCTGTTTCATAGTGAAAATAATAAACCTGGGAGATCAGGCGTGTAAATTCAATATAGGGGTAGATGGGAGTCCGTTTGAACGCGGATAGAAGTCTTTTACGAGACGGGGAGGATAAATGATTTGTCAGGGCATAATCGATGATCAGATCCTCAGAGATCTCGGACGTATAGATTGGGCCCATGACTACCAGTTGAGAAAGCGTGTTCTCATCCATTACAGGCACGCCAGCCCAAACCTGATTGAGTTCACTGGAGATCACCTGCGGTTTCCTGGTTTGCTGGCACAAATCGAAAAGACGCTCGCTGCACTTTGTTAGCAAAAACAGGCGCTCGTCCTCTTCAGAATAAGGGGAGAGCCTGGTCAGAAGCGCACCTGTCTTATCGTAGAGAATTACGGAGACGCGATAAACTTTTGAAATGATCTGGTAGAAAGCAACATCATTCAAGCGTTTTTCCATACCTGTCCATATAATCCCGATATATTTTTTCGATTAAGGTCATCATGTCATATTCGCTATTCTTATCGAGATTCTCCATTGCGCGAGCCTGGGAAGATGTGCTCCATCAAACCCAACGCACCTCGTTTTTTGTCTCGAGGTGCGTTGGGTTTTAATCAATCTTTTCTATAGGCAGCCTGTTATTTCTGCTTTTTCTCTGCCCACTTACGCTTCATCTCCTGCATCTCTTCATTGATTTCAACCTCGCGCAGGATCAGCTGGTTCGAGGGGTCATACAGCCATTCGCCCTTGTTATTGCGTAAGACCGGCATACGCTGAGCCACCGGTGGGACCGCCGCGGCAGGGTAGGGCTTGTCCGCGTACCAGTAGGCAACGCTGCTCATTTCGTTGCGCAGGTGATTCCCGTGCCCGTGCTCGATAGTGACTTTAATCTCGCGCTCGTACCGCACCGGGTTTTCCAGGTGGAAGACATAGCTGGTCTGGTAGCCGTTGGTGTTATTTTCATAAATGGAAGAGCCGTTGCGCATAAAGGCGTTGGGCTGCATACCCCAGGCCTGGTTCAGGTAGTCTTCGCTGCCGGTTCCATGCAGATCCGGGGGCCATTTATACCCGTCCACCCAGATCATATCGTCGCCTTCGCCCCACCAGGTGCCCTGGAAGTTGGTCACCGAAAGGTTGCAGCCAATGTAGTGCCCGCGTCCCTGGGTTTCCAGGATGACATAGTTATTCTCCCAGGCTTCGCGCTCTTTGTTCACAATGTTCGCTTCGGGATGATTCACGGTGATTTCATGTCCCCACCCGCCGAAAGGATTCTGCCGGCGGAACTCCGCGTGGAAGTAGGCAGTTTCCTCAGGGAGGGGCTGATCATAGGTTTCATAATCAATATAAAAATACTGGCCGTGAACCTCATCACTCTCGTTTACCAGCTCAACCACTGCCCGTTCATTAAAGGGCATTCGAGCGTAGCAGTTCAACGCGCAGCCGCGGTTGAATTGATTGTTTTCGCGTGTTGAGGCTGAGAACAGGAAGGATTGGAAGGAGTTGACAATGCCGTGACCCAGGCAGAAGAAGTCGCCAAGCGGAACGAGAACGCTTGGCTTTTCGGCATTATCCCAGGTGATCTTCAACAGGCATTCCCGGTAATGATTCCATTGAGTCATCCAGATATGGGTAATGCAGCCCGGGCCTTTAATATCAGCAAGGACCCGGGTTTCGCCGGGCTGGATCCTCCAGGCATCTGCGTTGCGACCTTCTGTGTCCCAGGATGAGAAACGACCCGTACGTGCTTTCTTCAATGATGTGAGATCCGCGTACATTTATATTTCCTTTGCAGTGGTGAATGATAGGGGTAATGGGGATACCTGACCAATATAGCATTGAAGCGAAGATGAGGCAAGTCACGCACGGTGAGACATGTCTGTATGAAGAGCCCAATACAGAGATAGGCCATGACTATTCAAAACCATTCCGACTAAAAAAGGATCTCATTTCATTAGACAATAAAGTCAATGATATTTTGCAATGAAGCAGAGAAATGTAATCGGGTGTTTAAATCATGATCCTATTCTCTTGCAAAATATACTACTAGTGAAATTCGCAAAGCAAAATTATGTGATTTATTTTTTGTAGTCGTATAATATATTAACCATTTCCTTTTGACAATTAGCGTAAAATATTTTCTGTAAAATGGAGAACCTTAAAAAGCGTAGGTCAGGTTATCCTTAAGTTCGCCAAACCAACAAAGGAAAAAACCATGACCTACATTCATAATTCTACTCTGCCCCAGGAATTGGTGGAGCAGATCGCCGAGCAAGGTTTTGACTATCTGCCAGAACTTCTGCGGATCATGATTAATGCGGCTATGCAAGTCGAGCGCCAGAAATACCTGGGCGTCGGGCCATACGAACGAAGTCCCAAACGGAAGGACTACGCCAACGGTTACAAGCCCAAAACGGTGAAAACGCGGATAGGGGAGGTGACCTTCGATGTGCCGCAAGTGCGGGAAGGCGATTTCTATCCCGAAGCATTAGAAAAAGGGCTACGCAGTGAGCGAGCATTGACCTTGAGCCTGGCAGAAATGTATGTGTAGGGTGTTTCCACCCGCAAAGTAGCGGCGATTGTTGAGCAATTGTGTGGCAGTGGTGTTTCATCTAGTCAAGTTAGTAAAGCAACGGCACAATTGGATGAGAAGCTCGCGCAATGGCGCAATAGTCCATTAGGGGAAATCATCTATCTCTTTTTGGATGCCCGCTATGAGAAAGTGCGGCAGGATGGTCAGGTACGGGATGCCGCTGTGCTAATCGCGGTAGGCGTGGGGCCAGATGGCAAGCGCAAAGTGCTAGGCGTTTCGATTTCACTGGGGGAACAGGAAGTCCATTGGCGCGCCTTCATGGAAAGTCTGGTCAAACGCGGGCTACGTGGGGTGCAATTGATCACCAGCGATGACCATCCTGGGTTGAAAGCCGCTCGACAGGCCGTTTTCGGTGGCTTGCCTTGGCAACGCTGCCAGTTTCATTTGCAGAAGAATGCCCAAGCGTATATTCCCAGGAAAGAAATGCAAGGGGAGGTCGCTGAGGATATTCGTACCATTTTCAATGCCCCTGACCGCCCCACCGCCGAGCGCTATCTAGCTGAAACCGTTAAGAAGTATGAAAACACGGCCTCACGATTAGCCAGCTGGATGGAACAAAACTTGCCAGAAGGATTGACTGTTTTTTCCTTTCCATCTGCTCATCGCCGCTTAATCCGCACGACGAACGGGGTGGAACGGCTGAACCGCGAGATCAAACGACGCACCCGCGTGGTGGGTATCTTTCCCAACGAGGCAGCTTGTCTACGCCTGACCAGTGCGGTATTGATGGAAATCAGTGATGAATGGGAAGCTGGGCGCGTTTATCTTTCTCTGGCTCTTTCTGGATCGTAGTAGTAGCAGCTCTTGGCTGTGGATATGTGAACGGTGCAAGTTCCGTCCACATATCCACAGCCCTTTGGTTCGTTTACATTGAAAAAACCTTTATGCTATCATAAAGACATCGTTCCTATTTCAGGTGAACCGCCAAATATTCCTATTTTCTTCAATGGGGTCCTTATTCGCCATGAAAAATCTGCTTAGAACCAACACGAAAATTCCCTGGATGCCAACCAACAGTGAAGCGCGGTTGTATCATACAGATGAAATGCCTCCAGTTGACATTTGTGGTACTGCGTTTGCCTTTGCTTTTATAGAGGACAGGATGTTAATGACCCGTCTTGTCAAAAGGGGCTGGGATATTCCAGGTGGACATATTGAGCCAGGTGAAAGCCCCGAACAGGCGGTAATCCGAGAGACAATTGAGGAAACCCAGGTAATTGTAGAACCTGTTGAACTTGTGGGGGTTCAGGAGTTAGAAGTATTTGGCTCTTTACCCCGTGATGGTTGGACTACCCCTCTGAGTACGCAATTGTTCTACCTTTGCAGAGTGGCGGAAACCTTACCCTTTATTCCCACACGGGAAACTACTGAGCGGGATTTCTTGCCCCCTGATTTTGTTCGCACCGTCCCAACTTTGGTTAACCATGATCTACTCTACGAGATTGCTCTCAAAAGGATACAAGGAAGCAGGGTGAAGTAAATTCACTTCTCCCCTTACACTGTGATTGGCTGTATCGACGGTTTCCGTCGTCTTACCTTAAAAAACCGATGGGATTTCCTGGCCCAATTTACAGAAAAAAACTTGCGCTATCCTTTGACATCAGGGGGCGATTTGATGTCCGAATTACTTAAGCAAGCAATTGATTTAATAAAAGCGGGCGATAAAGATGCCGGCGGAAAAATTCTCGTTACCATTGTAAAGCAAGAACCAACTAATGAATTAGCTTGGTTATGGCTTTCAGTCTGCGTAAAAACAAACAAAGATAAACGTTATTGTTTAAAACAAGCATTGAAAATTAACCCAAGCAATAGCCAAGCAATTAAGGCTTTACAGAAAATATCCGCTTCTGACAATAGGACAGAGAAGCCCACTGAACAGCTGAAAGACGCTTCCACACGCTTAAAAGACCCAGCACCAAGCACTACCGGGGCGACGGAAAAAATATCTGATATTAAAAAACCCCACATTTGTTGGTTGGAGCAATCGCTTTGTTCCTATTCGTGATAGGAATAGGCGCAATTTCTCTTTTTAGTGATATTTTTACTAGCCCAAAGGCTAAATATTCCAGGGAAATGAAACCCGTTCTTGCACAACTAGATAATTATTTATCGACAGAAGATGAATGGAATCATTTTTTGAACTCTATCCTTTGTTTTAAACCATCTTTCGACCCGACCAGATAAATTACTGATGCCCGACGACCCTGTGGGGGATGTAAGGCTCTTCCAGGTAAGCGACATCTTTCGGAGTCAGTTTTACAGACAAAGCGCCGACCGCCTCTTCCAGGTGAGCGATCTTTGTCGCGCCGATGATGGGCGCGGTTACCGGCTGTTTTTGCAGCAGCCAGGCCAGCGCGATCTGCGTGCGCGTGCAGCCGTGCTTTTCCGCGATTTCCGCAACCCGCTCGATGATCTGCCGGTCGGTTTGCTCCGTCGAACCATATTTTGATACCGCGATCCGGTCCGTTTGGGCGCGCAAAGAGCTGTCCGGCGACCAGTCGCGCGTCAGCCTGCCGGAGGCGAGGGGACTGTAAGGGATGCACCCGATCTTCTCTTCGCGGCAGAGGGGCAGCATCTCTCGCTCCTCTTCGCGGTAGATCAGGTTAAGATGATTCTGCATCGAGACAAAGCGGGTCCAGCCGTGTTTTTCTGCGGTGTAGAGCGCCTTCTGAAACTGCCATGCCCACATGGCAGAAGCGCCGATGTAGCGCGCTTTGCCGGCGCGGACCACGTCGTTCAACGCTTCCATGGTTTCCTCAATCGGCGTTTCATAATCCCAGCGGTGGATCTGGTAGAGATCTACGTAATCGGTTCCCAGCCGTTTTAGGCTGTGATCGATTTCGCTCAGGATGGCTTTCCGCGACAGCCCGCCGCCGTTTGGGTCTTCACGCATCTTGCCGTGAACCTTGGTGGCAATGATCACCTCATCCCGCCTCGCGAAATCCTTTAATGCCCGGCCTAAAATCTCCTCACTCACACCAAGCGAATAGACATTGGCCGTATCGAAGAAATTAATTCCCAGTTCCAGGGCCTTCCGGATGATGGGGCGGCTGTCTTCCTCGTTGAGCACCCATTGGTGAATCCAGCGCGAAGCGTCGCCAAAGCCCATACAGCCCAGGCAGATCCGTGAAACCTTCATGCCAGTGTTGCCCAAGCGTGTGTATTCCATGACCTATCCTCCTGATTTCTGACTTTCACCGGCTGGATGCTTCCGGCGGTGATGTACGTGAGGTTGTATGATGTGCAATCCAGCCGCGCCCTGCTTGACAAACTTCTCGCGGCTAGCTGATTTCAAAACACAGGAAATCAACGGCTCCCTCGCCTTCATAGGTGAAGAACAGCGGGTGAACGCCGTCGGAGATATGCAGCGGCGCATCGAAATCCGACCATTCTTTCGCCTGCGCCGTTGGAATTTCGGCGACGACGTTTCCCTCCAGGCCGTCACGGACGATGAAACGCCCCTTGCCGCCGCGAACCGTCACCGAAATGCGGCTTGCTCCCGAAAAATCAAAATACTTGAACCCGGCGACAGCTCCATCACGCATATTATCGATATACTGGTTCGGATTGTCTTCCCTGTCCTCTCCCTCCTGCGTAAACGCCGGGTGGTTCTGAGCAACGTAGCCGGTATTTTGAGCCTTGCGAAGGTGGCAGAACATTGCGCCTTCTTTTGACATTAGATTGCAGGCGATCCGCGCTTCGTAAATCCCTTTTCCTTTTAAGGGACCCCTGTTCAATCCGCAGGAAGTCATTTCTGCCTGCTGGAAACTGCCGTCAGGGTTCATCACCAGCCGCTCCGCGCATCCCTGCCGTGAAAACCAGTGCCTGTTTGTGTGCCGGTGATAGAAGACAAACCATTCTCCATTAATCTGGACGATGCTGCCGTGATTATTTCCCAGGTAATTCATCACGCGCTTATCCGGCCCGCTGGACAGATCTACGCAAACATCTCCGTGAAGCCCAATATCGCCGTTTGATATGAGTGTCCCCATGTATTGAAATCCCTCATCAGGCCGGTCGGAGACCGCGTAGCAGAGTTCGTGCATTTGAACGGACGAATAAATAAAGTAGTATTTTCCGTTTATCTTCCGGATTGAGCTGGCTTCAAAGAATTCATGGCCTTCAAACCCCGTTCCCTGCGAGTCTTTGCGCGAGGGCAGCAGCTTCTTCGGCTCGCCGATGATAGTGACCATATCGTTCTCGAGCTGCATGACCACCGATTCCTTGTATTTGGTATCGGATGGGAACAGGGCAGAGTTCCCTGAATATAAATAAATCTTTCCGTCATCATCAATGAAAATTCCCGGGTCGAAGGGCACAGGATCGCCTTCTCGCTGGCCAAAGGGCGTGCCGTCTTTAAAATGAACATGCCCGTAAAATTCAAATTGCCCGCACGGGCCATCGCACACTGCCACGCCTAATTTGCGATAGTCATTCGCAAGGCAGTAATACAGGTAATACCTGCCGTCGGGACCCTGGGTAATATCCGGCGCCCACAATTCATAGGTTTCATCAGCATTATCTGGATCCTGATTCTTTTTATAGATAACCCCTTCATAGCGCCAGTCGGCAAGGTCGTCGAGCGGGGCAGACCAGCAGACATAATCGTTCATGCAGAATTTTTCGCTGTTAAACCGGTCGTGCGAGCCATAAACATATAACCTGTCTTCAAATATCCTCGGTTCACCGTCAGGAATGTACTCGTAGCTCGGCAGATATGGATTGAAAGCCTGTTCTTTCATATTCACCTTTTTGCGTGTCCGCGCATACACTGCCAGACTGAGAGATCCGGCGGCAGTCCTGCGCAGCGCCAATTAAAAGTTGAAAAGATGCGTGTGACTTCGAGACAGGTACAATGGTACTGACAGCCCGGTTAATTTACAAGCAGTTCTCCGGCCTGTTTCCTCGAAACTGCTCCGCCAACCCTATTGACACGCGGATTTGAATTTGCTATAATGCAACCGGTTGCATTGATAAGAGGGTAGTCATGAGCAAGAAGACGGTTCAAACGATCGAAGATATCGCCCGGCTGGCAAACGTCTCAAAATCGACGGTCTCGCGGGCGTTAAATGACAGCCCGCTTATCAAGCAGGAGACGAAAGAGCGCATTCAAGCAATCGCTCGCGCGCACAATTTTCGCATCAATGCCCCGGCGCGCAATCTCAGCCTGCGCCAGAGCCGCACGATTGCTTACGTCACCCATGCGTACCACAAGGATTATTTCTCGGTGGAAGACCTGTTTGGCCTGGAGATCATGGGCGGCATTGCGCACGGGCTGCATGGTCTTGGCTACGATCTGCTGGTCGTGCATGTCAACCCGCGTGATACCGCATGGGCGGACCAGTACCTTGACAGCGGGCGGGTGGACGGGTTTATCCTGATGACCTCCAGCCGCAAGCAGTATCACATCAGGGCATTGGTCGAGAAAGGCGCGCCTTTCATTGTGTGGGGGACACCCCTGCCGAAGTACCATTACTGCTCGGTCACCGGCGACAATATCAGCGGCGGGACGCTTGCCGCCGAGCACCTGATCAAAACCGGCAGGCAGCGGATCGCTTTTCTAGGCGGCCCGCCGGATGAGATCGAAGTGCAGAACCGTTTCAAGGGATATGAAGCCGCGCTGCAAGCCGCCGGGCGCAGCGTCGACCCCAATTTACTCGCTTACGGCGACTATTCGCACCGTTCGGGTGCTACAGCAATGCAGCGCCTGCTGGCGCAAGCGCCTGACCTGGATGCGGTCTTTGTCAACAGCGACCTGATGGCGATCGGCGCAATCAATGAGATCCAAAACAGCGGAAAGCGGGTGCCGGAGGACATCGCCGTCGTCGGGTATGATGATCTGTCTGTGGCAACCTACAACAACCTGCCGCTCACCACGATAAGGCAGAACATTTCACTCGCCGGCAGGCTGCTGGCGCAGAACCTGATCCAATATATTCAAACCGGCCTGGTCACCAATGTGACGATCCCGGTAGAACTAGTAATCCGCAAATCAGCATAAGACGGCAGCCGGTCTTTTTTTTGACACCGATTGCAACCGGTTGCAAAAATTGGAGGTAAAAAATGTTTGATAATAATCTGATCAATCAAGTCGTGTCATGGGAACGGAGACTTCAAATCGAGGCGGAGCGGCAGAAAAACCTTCGCGGTGAACCGTATGTAGATGAATTCACTGCCCCTCAGCCTCGTCTGAAAGAACGCCAATCCTTCTTTGCCCGGGTCTTCAAACGCCGCGGCAAGCACCAGCCTGGCGATTCGGGTTATGCTCAGAAGCCCTGCCCTGAAGTACAGCCAGGATGCTAGCATTCCCGGTTTCTCCAATAACACAATCGCGCGCCGTCTGGCGCGCGATTGTAATTTCTTAATAGGATGGGCAGCTCTGGCACAAGCCGCCTCGCGCAGTTTTACTTGAGCGCATCGACTGCGGCTCTCTCGATGACCAACCCTTTCTTGTAGCGTTCCATGAACGTTGTAAATCCTTCGAGATCCTTGGGGTCGGGGGCCATCGTCGAGCTGTCTTCTCCGGCAAACACGCGGTTGGCAAGATAGGTTTCAAGGGCCTCGCCCTCTTCCTTATGCAGCATATAAGCGGCGAGCAGGGCAATTCCCCATGCGCCGCCTTCGCCCGCGGTCTTCATCACAGAAACAGGCACATTCATCGCCGCTGCCATGACTCGCTGGCCGACGCCTTCGGTTTTGAAGAAGCCGCCGTGACCGAGAATTTGATCAATCTTCACCTTCTCCTGTTCAAAGAGGATGTCCATCCCAATCTTCAATGCGCCGAGGGATGAGAAGAGATGCGTGCGCATGAAGTTCGCAAGCGTGAAGCGGCTGTCGGGTTTGCGGACAAACAATGGGCGTCCCTCTTCAAAACCGGTGATGTGCTCGCCTGAGTAATAGTTGTAGGCAAGCAGCTCGCCGCAGTCCAGATCGCCTTCAAGCGCCTTTTGGTAAAGCAGCTCAAACAGCCTGGATTCACTGAGCTGCACGCCGAGCATATTGGTATATTCCCGGAACAGGCCAACCCATGCGTTAAGATCGGTGGTGCAGTTGTTGCTGTGGACCATCGCGACGGGTTTGCCGGCGGGCGTCGTCACCATGTCGATCTCGGGGTACACCTTCGACAGCGGCTTCTCCAGGACGATCATGGCAAAGACCGAGGTCCCCGCAGAAACATTGCCCGTTCGCACTGCCACGCTGTTTGTCGCGACCATGCCCGTGCCTGCGTCGCCTTCGGGCGGGCAGAGCGGGATGCCTGCCTGCAGTTGTCCGGTCGGATCGATCAGCTTAGCGCCCTCTTCAGTCAGGTTGCCAGCGGCGTCACCTGCGACAAGGACTTTGGGCAGAATATCGCGGAGCTTCCAGGGGAAGTTTTCGGCTTCAACCTGCTTGTCGAACAGCTCGATCATGCGGGCATCGTAATCGTTGATGGCGCTGTCGATCGGGAACACACCCGATGCCTCGCCGACGCCGAGCACTTTTTGCCCGGTCAGTTTCCAATGGACATAGCCTGCCAGCGTGGTCAGGAAGCAGACATCCTTGACATGCGGCTCCCGGTTCAAGATGGCCTGATAGAGGTGCGCAATACTCCACCGTTGAGGAATGTTGAATTGGAACAGCTCCATGAGCTTTTTCGATGCCTCTTCGGTGATCGTATTTCGCCAGGTGCGGAATGGTGCAAGCAGATTTCCAGCCTGATCGAAAGCCATATAACCGTGCATCATGCCGCTGAAGCCAATCGCGGCGACCGTTTTCAACGAAGTGTCGTAATTCGCTGAAACCTCACTGCTGAGCTTCCGGTAGCTGTCCTGCAGGCCCTCCCAGACAGCATCCAGGCTGTAGGTCCAAATGCCGTTCTCGTACTGATTTTCCCAATCGTGGCTCCCTGATGCGATCGGCGCATGATCCTCACCGATCAGCACTGCCTTAATGCGGGTCGAGCCGAACTCGATGCCAAGAACGGTCTTTCCGCTTTCAATGGCCTTTCGGATTTCATTTCGATCCATACTCATGTTTGACCTCCGGATTAATTCCTCTTTGCATTAATTATAAAATCAACCATGCCATCGTAGTCATAAAACCCACACCTTTGCAGTGATGCCGGTGATGGTATCAGCCCAATCGCTTTCTATTCTATCCTCACCTAATATCGGAGGTAGATTCATCCGCGGCTCTTGAACGGCAGCCCCAGGTGCAGGGCTGCCCGCGAGCGTTTTGGAAAATGAAAGATCCGGGATATCGAACTGATTATATCCCGGATCTGTAACATGATGTGCCGTGAGGAATTCTCGAAGGTGCTTTCAAAATCAGGGCCGGTAAGTCTCAGCCAGCACGGTATTGACCATGATGTCGTGGTACAGGGCGGCTTCCTCCCAGATCATGCCGTGGCCAGAGTCTTCGAAGTAGAACAGCCGCTTGACCGGTGCTTCGAGCAGGTTGAAATATTCTTCTGGGATCTGAGACGGATTGTTCATATCATGCCGCCCCAGAACCATGTAGACGGGCAGGTCGAAGTGGGTCGCATCAAGGCGTAAGTCCATGTCTTGCAGCTGCGGATAGACGACGTTGAAGGTGTTCATTAGCCCGAGCAGATAATATATCCGGTCGAGCCAGCCGTATTCGGGCTGCTTGAGCATCAGCAGCAGGACGTCGCCGTCACGGCGGTAAACCTCATTTTTGATATTTGGAACTTCGTAGACAGCGTACTCGCGCCCAAAGAGGGTTGAATAGGGTTGGATGGGGTTTTTCCCAAAGTAGGGCGGCTTCCCTTGCTTTTCAAGCGTTTGCACGAAGGCGACGTCGCCGGTTTCGCGGGAATGATCCATGATCATGTCGTAAATCAGTTGATCGGTTTCGAGCACGTCCACCATTTGAGATGTGCCGATGTAAGCATGGAACAGGTCAGGCCGGGCCTGAGCCGCCCGCACGCCGATGATGGTGCCCCATGAATGCCCAACGAGATAGATCTTTTCCTCATTGAAGCGCTCGCGCAGCATATTCGTTAGTTCAATCAGGTCTGAGGTGTACTGTTCGACTGTTAGCTTGGATTTCGGGTTGATGGATGGGTAGGATTTGCCGCAGCCGCGCTGTTCCCAGATGACAACTACAAAGTGCTTCTCCAGGTCCTGATTGAAACGCAGCACGCGCGCGGCTTCGCTTGCACCCGGCCCGCCGGAGAGGAACAGCACCACAGGCTTGTTGATATCATGCCCGCGAATGATGAGCCACTGGTCGACTCCCCCGAGACGAACCTTTTCGAGTGACGCAATGCTGTTGGGCAGGGGGGCGCCGTCCTCGCCGAGGATCGGCGGTGTATGAGCCGTCCACTGCGATGCAGCGATAACGATAAGCAGTAAAACGATAATGGTGAGCACGAATAACATTCTTCCTCCAAACGTTTCGGCCAGCGTCAGGCGGTTTCTTAGAAAGATCCACTTAACCAGACTGAACAGGGCAGCGATGAGCCCAAGCAGCAGCGCAAGAACCAGCACGCCGAGCATAACCAGCTCAATTTGTGATGCGGCGGCAAAACCGGCTGCGGGCCGCACGGCCAGGAAGTAGACTGCCAGTATGAGTACGGGAGCGAGAAGGAACCAGATCTTACGAGTGATATTGGTATTCATTACTAAAAATCCCTCTTGATTTATATCGGTTGGTTATTGGTCGATTCCATCTTGCGGATCGACCTGCTGGACGGATAGGATCGTTAGCCCCAGGTCGCGGATGCAACTGAGGACCCCGTGCAGGGCGGCCTGGTCCATCGCGCCGCGGATGAGCGTATTACCTTCCGGGCACTGCGCGATCACCTGGCCCTCGAACAAGCGCAGCCGGTTCTCGTCCAGGCAGCCCTTGACACGGATTTCGTAAATGGTTGCTGCATTTTTAGAGGACATATGGCCACCCTCGATTAAGCAGCCTGTATTGCGGCGTCTGTTGGCTGGTGTTCGCCGGTTTTCGCCTGCGCCAACACCTCGGTAACGCCGGCGTCGCGCCGGAACATCTCGCGGCGGTTTATCCAGGTGATGACAACGGCTGCAAGTGCGAACAGAAGCGAATCCCAGGGTTGGCCGTCAGGCCAGGCGGGGTTCATGATCTGGAAGTGAAAGAGGGCGGAAATTAACAGGCTGCCCTGGGCGGTGTTAAAAAGCGGCGTAAGGACGACCGACAGAGCAACGATGCCGATAAAGTAGAGGCCGAAGGACCAGCTGCTCTGCGGCGTCCCGCTGATCAGAAAAGAGGGGATATGCCAGACGGCCCAGATAATGCCCAGGATCAATCCTGCCCAGAACGGCGCGAATTTGCGCTGCAGCAGCGGTAGGGCAAGACCGCGCCAGCCAAACTCTTCGATGGGGCCAATGAACAGGGCAGTTGCCATTGCTGGAAGAACCTGGTACCAGGGTGAGAAGGGAAACGGGTCGCGAATGGTCCCGTCCGCGGCAGCGGCGGCATAAGCCAGCACAGGAATCCCCAGAACGAGGAACAGCCACCACCGGACAGGCGCGCGCCATAGAGTCAGGCGCTGAAAAAACCTAACCAATCCTCTTGGCCCATATTGCAGAAGGACCAGGAGGACGCCGGCAATGCCAGGTGAATATACGGCGAGGATGAACAGCGGGTTGGTCATGCTGATCTCGCCAAAGATGGCGACGATCTGGTCGGTGAAAAATACGGCGAGCGCGCCCAACCCCCAGGTCAGCCCGAAAGTAAGCGCCAGAAATGCGTACAACGTCTTCGTTTTCATTGCAATTTCTCCCATTGTGTTGAATAAGACATCTGGTATTGCCGTTCCGTTCGAATGGCATCGTTTTTCATGATTGGGTTTCATGACAACCACAGTGTAAGTACTGCCAGTACTTCTGTCCCCTATCCAAAGATATGTTGGGTGGATAGGTTAAATAAAAAGAGCCGTCCAGCTCCAGGACGGCAGTCAGAAAAGGCAAATTACTGCTATTAACCTATCTTCGGGTAGGTGAAAAAATGCACCTCAGCGGTTACTCTATAACTGCTCGATAAAACCAGGGATAGGAGAATGAAAGATGCAATCCGGGCTTACACTTTCGGCGCGTTCTTATGCGCTCGCGTCCCATATCTGGATGCGCTTGAAGGAAACACCGCTTCTTCTGGGCTGGCTGGTGACCGGCCTGCTGTTGACGCTGCTGCTAGAGGGATGGATGGCCCTGGGAATGGGGCTGGTGAATCTGCTCCTGCTCGGCCTGTATGTTCTCCTGATCCGTTGGATGACGTCCGGCGAGCCTGCGCAGCAGCCCATCAAACGCCCGCGGTTGGAACTGGCGGCTGCTCTGGCAATATTCGTCCTGGTGATGGTTGTACAGCTCCTCGATTTCGGCGTCTGGACCGCCAGCCCCTGGCAGGGGTGGGTTCGCGGCTTCTTTGCCGGGTTGAATCAGTGGGTGTATACGCTGAACCTGGCGGATTGGGCGAAGCCGGGCTTTTTCAGCGCTGTTTCCAGCACCATCAAACAGCTGCTTCCCACGCTGCTGGTAATCTTTCTTTTGGGCTGCGGGCAGCATGCAGTGGGGCTGGCTCGCCCGCACTGGCGGCTGACTGCCGTGCTGGTCGGGATCACTGCCATCTTTGGCCTGCTCATCGGTGTTCTGCTGCGCGCCCCGCTGGTTCAGGTGGTGGGTTTATACGGAATCGGTATTTTTATTAACGCGCTGCCAGAGGAGCTTTTCTTCCGCGGACTGCTGCTTTCCCGGTTGAAAAAATTCTTCTCCAACCCGCTAAACGCGTTGGTGATCTCGGCGCTGCTGTTTAATGCGGTCCACGTTCCGATCGAGATCAGAAACGGTGTGCCGCCGCTCACCGCCGTGTTGGGCATCTTCTGCACGGACTATCCCACCGGGCTGCTCTGGGGTTACCTGTATCTGCGGACGCGCAGCATTCTGCCTGGGATGTTCTGGCACGCAGCCAACGGACGTCTCGGCTTCATTTTTATGGATTTATAGCTTAGGGTTTTATCAAACAGCTAATTTGAAAGCAGTGAGCGCATTTGCGAGTAAATCATCTTCGCCGCCCGCTCTGGCATGACGCGGCTGAGAAAATTCATCATTTTTGCATCCGAGCCGACCAGAATGTGGTACTTGTCTTTCTCGATGCCATTCACGATGATCTCAGCAGCTTTGGCCGCAGTCATCAATTTGATCTTTGATCTCTGTTCAGGAGAAGCTTCGAACGTTGAAACAACCCCCGAATTAACCGTGATGTTGGTGGCGACAGCGCCCGGAAAGACTGCGCTCACACGCACATTTGTATCCAGCAGTTCCGAGTGCAGCCCCTCGGTAAACAACTTCACCGCTGCTTTTGATGAGCCGTAAGCCGTCTGCCCGGGGACGGGCAAAAACCCGCCCATACTGGATGTGTTAACAATGTGCGCTTCGGGGCGTTTGAGCAGGTGGGGTAAAAATGCCTTTGTAACGTTCACCATGCCCCAAAAATTCACATTGAAAACACGCTCAATGTCTTTGAATTCCAGATCGTTGATTTTGATAAAGCGGTGAATGATCCCTGCATTATTGATGATGCCGTCTACAGAGCCGTGCGCCTGTATCACGGCATCTGGAAGCGCCGCAACTGCATCACGATCGGTAATATTCACAACGTGTGTAGACAGCCTGTCCTGATGATCACCTGCCATTGACGCGGTTTCGCACAGGGCATCTTGATTAATATCTACTGCGGCAACCCGCGCGCCCTTCTTGAGAAGGAGCAAGGTGAGCTCGCGCCCCATGCCGCTTCCGGCCCCTGTTACTACGATGGTTTTCCCTTGAACTTTCATTGGTCCGCCCTTTGTCATATTTATTATGGTATTCGGTCACAAATATCATTATAGTATATTTCTTCGGGCGGACCAACAAAGTTGGGAATCTTGCCAGGGTGGCTGCCGCGCCTTAGAGCGAAGGCGCGGCAGCCACCCAAAATCAACCTGCTAATTATTCATAACGGAAGCGAGCGACCCCGATTGTGAAAAACACGACCGCAAAGCCCAAAAGGACGGCCGATTCGATTAGCACGCCTTCCAGTCCCTGCCCGCGCTGAACCAGGTTTAGCATTCCCTGCATGGCCCAGCGAGTCGGCAAAATGCGTGTGGCATCCTGGACAACCGGTGGAAAGAGCTCGATTGGGTACCAGCAGCCGCCCAGCAGCGCCATGACCATCCCCATGGTGATGCTCAACCCGTTTGCCTGACCTGTCGTCTTGATAAAAGTGCCCATTGCAGTCCCCAGGGCGGCGGCTGCCAGCGCCGAAGAGACCATGATCAAGGCCAGCGCCGGTAGAGAATACCCCCAGTTGAGATTGAGCGCCAGCATTCCAAATACAACCAGCAGTGTCATTTGCAACAGGGCTGCCGCTACCTCCCCGGCAATCGTCCCGATCAAAAACGTGGATCGATGCGTGGGGGTGATCATTAACCGCCGCAGGGTGCCTATCTGGCGTTCATAGGCAAATGAGCCAGAGATTCCCAACAGCGGGACAAACACCCAGGTGATTAACTGCCCTGCGGAAGACCCGGCTCGCGCATCGTAATCCACAGGATCTTTTGTGGCTCCCTGCGTCACGACGAGGTAATTGGGGGTCTCTTGCATCTCCGCCTGAGCAGATTGCACGGCGGCGCTAAAAAACGCCTCGCGCTCTGCTTGAGAAGCGAAGGGACGGATGCGTCCAGCTTCTTCTACGGCTTTGCCGGCGATTGTATAGATGCTGCTCACCTGCCTGGCGGCAGCCCTGACCGCCTGCGACGCGAGGAGGGCGCTTGTATTGTTCGGCTGCTCGCGCAGTTCTAACAGCGCCTGATTTTCCTGGAGATGCGCCAGGTCAAAGCCGGCAGGGATGACCAGCAGCGCCGGAGCTTCGCGATCGGAGAACTGCTGCTCGGCCTCTTCCAGCGGCAGGAGGTCCACGCGCACCACATCCGACTGCTTCAGCTTCTCAATCATCTCTGTCGAGAGTGGAGACTGCGCCTGATCTACGACCAGCAGCCGCACCCGGCTGTCGGAAGGCCCGCCGGTTCCGCCCGCGAGGATCAGCGTAAAAATAATCGGCAGGATCAGGAAGAACAGCCATTCCATCGGGCTGGTGAAACGCAGTTTGAAATTTTTCCATATAATGCTGAGTATCTTTTTCACAGGCGCGTTCCCTTATCCCTGGGCCAGTCCCCGGCGCATGATGATCATTGAGGCAGCGGTGAACAGCACCGCGCCCATAACCAACAGCGCCGCGATGGGTTCGGCAATTTCAGGCAGTGTTCCGCCTGCTGCCAGGATGGAAAAACCGGTCAATCCCCAGGCGTTAGGCGTGATTTTGCTGAACATCTGGATTACCGGCCCAAGGGCGCTCAGATCGGCAAAACTGCCGCCAAGAATCCCAAAGATCAGCATTACGGCGGAGCCGATCGTGGCAACCTGTCCCGGGCTGCGCGCCAGGGACGTGATAATCAGCCCCCAGCCCACCGCGCCGGCCACCGCTGCCAGCACAAGCAGAATGACACCCAGCGGATCGCCCCAGTTCAGGCCGAACAGGAGCGTGCTGGCCCCGATCAAAATGAACATTTGGGCTGCGCCGGTGAGGAAAATTCCGAACACTTTCCCGCCCAGCACCTGCGCCGTGTTGAGAGGGGCCACGAGGAGGCGCGGAAGTGTCCCGCGACTCTGTTCAGCCAGAAGCATCCGCCCGCCGTTGCTAACGGTATACATTAAGAACATCAGGGCCATTCCAGGGGCCAGATAGGCCAGTACATCAAACTCAACGGTCTCCGGCCCGGTGCGAACTGTCTCCAGCCGGATTCCCGGCGCTGTCGAGTCTGCGGTGAATTCCTGAGCAATCAACCGTTCCATCAGCAAGGGGATCTCAGACGGGGGCACAAGATCATTCGCAATGAGCTGGTCGACAGTCACCGCAACCGATACGCGGTGTTCCGCCATGCGGCGGTTGAACTCTTCCAGAATCGCCTTGATCACCCCTGAACCGGTTGGCCGGGTGGGGTTGGTATATAGATCGATGGGAACAGGGCTGGCGTCGGGTGTGACCAGGCTTTGTGTGAACCCTGCCGGGATAATCACCGCTGCCGTGGCCTGATCCAAATCGACATACTGCCGCGCTTCTGCCGGATCGGTTAGCAGCGCAGGCGCGACCAGTTCAGCCAGGTCATCCGACTGAAACAGGTCGACCAGCGCCTGCGCAACCTCGCCGCCATCCTGGTTTACAATCACAACAGGGATCTCACTCACCCCGCCGCCTGAACCCGATCCGGTCAGGCGCCCGGTAACAAATCCCATCCCGAGGGTCAGCAGAAAAGGCGCAGCCAGCATTAACATCAGCGCTGCCCGGTCGCGGAAAGCCAGCCTGACATCTTTCAGCCCGATCAGGAAGATTTTTTTCATAGCGGCTCTCTCAATCTCGCAGCGCGCGACCGGTCAGGTGAAGAAAGACAGCCTCCAGGTTTGGCTCTTGAATATCTACCGAGCGAATCTTCACACCCAGTGCATTGGCCTCAGAGATCACCGGCGCCAGAATATCTTCAGCTTCTGGGGTCAGAATGGTCACCGCGTGGTCTACAACGTCCGCTTGCAGCACGCCCGGCAAGCCGCGCAGTTTTGACGTGAAGGTCTCTAGATCATCACCTTCAGCCGCGCGCAGGACTAAAGATTCGTTCTCACCCACCTGGCTCCGCAGTTCGGCCTGTGTCCCCAGGGCAATCAGCTCGCCGTGGTCAATGATCCCAATCCGGTCAGAGAGTTCCTGGGCCTCTTCCATATAGTGCGTTGTGTAAAGCACCGTCATACCCTGCTGGTTCAGTTCTTTGATCGAGTCCAGAATCGCCCGGCGCGACTGTGGATCGATGCCAACAGTCGGCTCGTCCATGAAGAGCAGGCGGGGTTTGTGCAGCAGGCTGATGCCGATATTGACCCGCCGCTTCATTCCGCCTGAATAAGTCTTCACCTGCTGGTTGGCTCTATCTACCAGCCCAATTTGATCCAGCACCTCATCAATCCGGGTTTGCAGGGCGCGGCCGCTCAGATCATACATTTGTCCCCAAAAAGACAGATTTTCACGGGCTGTCAGGTCATCATAAAGGGCCAGTTCTTGCGGCACTACGCCAATCAACTTGCGGACTGCCAGAGGCTCTTTTGTCACCGAATAACCGGCAATGCAGGCTTCTCCAGAGGTGGGCGCGAACAGGGTCGAGAGCATCGAGATGGTTGTCGTTTTACCTGCCCCGTTGGGACCCAACAGGCTGAAAATTTCGCCTTCCTGGATCTCAAAAGAGATCCCCTTTACAGCGGTAAAGGCACCGAACTGCTTTACTAAATTATGAGCTTCAAGCATCGGGGTCACAGTTTTGCATCTCCCGCGATTCGGCAAATTGATTAAAAGATTATACGATAGAGGGCTCGATCATCACACCCCCTGAGTCAATGGATCCGCTGCTGCGTCTATTGCTTTGGCGATGTTAACTTCCCTGATAGGGAAGAATTAGCTTCTCGCCGGAGCTTCCGCCGCTGACCTGATATCCGGCGGCCTGGTTGGTTTCTGTATCGTAGATAGCAAATGTCGCCGGGATATCGCGTTCTCCCTCCTGGTTCAATGGGCTCCAGCCCATCAGCGCGCCAGGGTTTACCATCAGCGTTTTGCCGGTTTTGTGGATGTCGAAGCGGTGATTGTGCCCGTAGAAGACTGCATCATACCGTCCTCCTTCCGACATTGCGCGGGCAATATTGTCGTAGTGGACGGCGGCCAGTTTCCTCCCGTCCTGTTCGATCTCGAGAAACTCGGCACATATTTCAATATCCGGAAAATTTGCGGCGTTTCGGGTGATGCGGAACGTGTCGCCATCGTTGTTGCCAAACAGCAGGTAAATCGGCCGCCCGGCAAACCCGCTGCCCAGTAAGCCGACAATAAAAGGCGAGCACAAATCGCCCAGGCAGATCAACATCTCCGCCTCCTGGATGCTCTTCAAGGCCGCCTGAAGGTTCCACACATGATCGTGGATGTCAGAAATCACAGCAATCTTCATAATAAACGGTCTCCATTTCCCCATTCTGCGCGAACTGAAATCCAAAAACCGGTGCTTAAAAGTATTGACTTCCCACTGCTTTTATTGTACTATAATTGGGAACGCTCCCAAAAAAATCTTACCAGCTTTCCCTCTGTATGACCTTTAATTGGTGGATAAGGAAACCAGTCAAAGCACTAGATCCGGTGAATCATGGTAACCCTTGAGAAAATTGCATCGCTCGCAAAAGTCTCACGTTCCACTGTATCGAGGGTGATTAATAATGATCCTAATGTAAGCGAGAAGACTCGCAAGCGAGTCAAGCAAGTGATCGAGGAGATCAACTACCAGCCAAATATGGCTGCTCGCAGGCTGGCAGGTGGGCGGACGGGAGTCATTGGGCTCCTCGCTCCGATGGGCGTTTCAAACTTATTTACAGATCCTTTTTTCCCATTAGTGGTACAAGGCGTGTCTTCGGCTTGCAACACGCTCGATTACTCGGTAATTTTGTGGTTAGCTGAACCAGAATATGATCGCCGCAAAGTTCGCCAGGTGATAAACAATCACTGTATCGACGGAGCGGTGATTGCGTCTACGCTCATTGATGACCCGCTATTGAAGCTTCTTATCGAGGATAACTTGCCGTTTGTTCTTATCGGTCGTTATGCTGGTAATGAGAATGTTTCTTATGTGGATGTGGACAATCAGACAGCCGCTCTTAAAGCTGTCGAATATCTGATTAAAGTGGGTTACCGGCGAATCGCGACGATCACAGGGCCTTTAAATATGATTGCAGGGCACGATCGATTGGAAGGGTACCTGGAAGCGCTGCGGCGCTATGACCTCATGAAAGATGAGAAGCTTGTTAAAGAAAGCGATTTTACCGAGCAAGGCGGCTATAATGCAATGAGCCAGTTACTGGACGAAAAACCTGAAGCCGTTTTTATCGCAAGCGACATGATGGCAGTTGGCGCAATGCGTGCTGTGACCAATGCAGGCCTGCGCATTCCTGAAGATATTGGTATTTTGGGATTTGATGATATGCCGTTTGCAGCAAAACTCGAACCACCATTGAGTACCGTGCGACAGCCCGTTTACCAATGTGGGGAAACGGCGGCAAAGATGCTGGTTGAAAGAATCGAGGACCCGCAAACGCAGCATCAACAGTTGATTTTGCCAACTGAACTCGTGATCCGTGAATCGACCGGATCACCAGGAATATGAAAGCAATCAGGATAAGGAGGAGAATATTCACAAAATAATCAATTCTACGCCCTAGATACGCCAACCAGGCACTTTAGTTCGCACCATTTTGTGTAAGTTCGCTAATTCGATTCGTTCACCTTTGCGTTGTATATCATTCATACGCCTGAAGTACAACACAGGTGAAACACCTCGCGAAAGCGAGATATCCACAATTGGCAAGAAGGAGAACTGAAAGAAATGTCATTCAAAAGGATTAACCGCCGCAAATTCTTAAGGGGAGCTGCCCTCGCTACCGGTGCAACTGCCCTCGTCGCCTGCGCTCCCGCCGCAACCCAGGCTCCCGCTCCCGCTGAACCTGAAGCCCCGGCTGAAGAACCTGCTGCTCCTGCCGAACCCGAAGCCCCGGCTGAAGAACCTGCTGCTCCTACCGAACCTGAAGCCCCGGCTGAGGAATCTGCTGCTCCCGCTGACGCGGCTGCGATCGCTGCTGCTCTGCCCCGCAAGGAGACCCTGTACTTCAACGGACAGCAGTGGGGTTCGATCGTTGGTTGGAACCCTTATTCCTCCAACAACAACAACTCCATGGGTGTTGTCCAGGGTGACAGCGCCCGCATCCTCTTCTTCGAAACGCCGTACATGTACAACATGCTCGACGGCAAGCAGTATCCGCTGCTGGCCGACGGTGACTACACCTGGAACGAGGACCGGACGGAACTGACCTTCAAGATTAAGCCAGCCGCCAAGTGGAGCGATGGCACCCCGGTGACCGCTGAAGATGTCGCCTACACCTGGGAATGCAATGTCAAATACGAAACAAACGTCGGCGTCGGCAACAAAGACTACATTGAGACAATCGAAGCTGTCGATCCGCAAACGGTCAAGATCAAGGCCAAGCTGAACGATGAGGGTAAGGCTGTCAATCCTCTGGTTGTCGCGGCTTACGTGAGCAGCAACTACGTTGTCCAGAAGGCATGGACGCAGAAGCTCGAAGAGCGCACCGGCGGCGATCCAACCGAATTCAAGAACGATCCTGCTGAAGATACCATCGGCTCTGGGCCTTACAAGCCGTTCTTCTGGGACGATACCAAGGTTGTCCTCGTCCGCGATGACAACTACTGGGGCCAGGATCCTTCGATGTGGGGCAAACTGCCCGCGCCCAAGTACATTGCGCACGCCATGTTCGCTGACAACAATGCCGGGAATGTTGCGTTCAAAGCCGGTGAAGTTGACGTCAGCCAGCAGTTCATCGCCAACGTCCAGGACCTGTGGCTGAAGGACGGGCTGCCGGTCTCGACGTACCTGGAAGAGGCCCCTTACGGCATCAGCGCCAGCCTCCCGACCGCTTACTTCAACCTCAAATCCTACGGTCTGGATCGTGTCGAGATCCGCAAGGCGATCGCCATCGCTGTGGACTATGACACCATTATCGCCAACGCGATGACCAACCAGTCCCCGACCTTCCAACAGGTTCCGCGCTCGGTGATGAACCCGACCGAAGCTGAACAGTCGCTGTATAACCGCGAGAAGGTTGCGCACCTGCAGTGGACGGGCAATGATGTCGAAGGCGCCAAGAAGCTGTTGGATGATGCTGGTATCGTGGATACCGACGGCGACGGCTGGCGCGAACTCGATGGTAAGAAACTGACCTACATCGCCGCTTGCCCTGACGGTTGGTCCGACTGGCAGGCTGCCATTGAAATCGTGGCTGCCGCTGGTAAGAACATTGGCATCGACATCCAGACCCTTTACCCCGAGGCATCGGTGTACACGAGCACAGCCACGAACGCCTCGCAGACAGATTACGACATCTTTATGTTCTGGAGCAACGGCGCTGGTATGACCAATCCTTGGGGCCGCGTCCGCCAGCTGATGAGCTCTGAGTTCGCCGGCACCGAGAACAACTGGAACGGTAACTGGGGTGGATACGTCAACCCGCGCATTGATGAGATCATTGCCGCCATCCCGCATGAGACCGATATTGAGAAGCTGAAGGATCTCTACACCGAAGCCACTGAGATTTACCTCACCGATATTCCTTCCTTCACGCTGATGTATCGCCCGCAGTCATTCCACACCGTGAACGAGAGCGTGTGGACGAACTTCCCGACCGCGGATGATGGCCTGAACATCCCGCCGCTCAACCTGACCGACGGTTACAGTATCGCAGGCCTTTACAACCTCACTCTTGTTGAGCCGTAAGCTGTAGCGTAACAAAATCCGCCATGTCCCAGGCTTTTGGGACATGGCGGATTGCTTGCTATCCATTGCGTGGAGGTGCTGGTTTGAAGGGTTATCGGAAGTATTTTCTCAACAAGCTGGTCTGGTTCTTCGTCACTTTCATCTGTGCTTTTCTCTTAAATTTCACCTTGCCCCGCCTGATGCCGGGCGATCCTGTAGCCATGATCACGCAAAGGGTTGCTCAAGGCATGACCAGCCAGGCCGGGATTCAGCGGGTTTATCAAGAATACGCCGAATTGTTCGGGACAAATAGACCGATCACAGAACAATTTGTACTCTACGTCCGGAATGTCCTGCAGGGCAATCTAGGTACCTCATTAAGTCAGTATCCCAGGCCAGTGGCAGATATCATCCAATCATCGATCTGGTGGACGGTGTGCTTGCAGTTTCCAGCGATCATCGTTGGCTGGCTGATTGGGAATACCCTTGGCGCTCTGGCCGCTTATCTGAAAGGCGGCTTTGATAAGGTTCTCATGCCGGTCAGTATTTTTGTCAGCAATTTACCGGCGTTTGGAATGGCGGTTATCCTGCTGGTGATTTTCGCGATTAACCTGAAGTGGTTCCCCACTTCTGGTGGTTACGGATATGATTTGCTGCCCAGTTTTAGCTGGACATTTATATGGTCTGTGATTGTCCATTATCAGCTGCCCTTCTGGTCAATTGTGTTGATTTCCATTGGCGGGCAGGCGATTGGTATGCGCTCGATGTCTATTTACGAACTGAACGCGGACTACGTAAAATATGCGCGTTTCCTGGGCATTAAAGACCGCAAGATCATCAGGTATGTTTTCCGAAATGCCATGCTGCCGCAGGTCACCGGGCTGGCGTTATCGATCGGCACAATGGTCGGCGGTGCGCTGGTAGCGGAGATCATCTTCAGCTATCCTGGGTTGGGTTCCACACTCCTGACTGCTGTAACGGGCCAGGATTATCCGTTGATTTCGGCGGCCACATTGATTATTACGGTTATGGTGCTGGCGGCGACTTTTGCCATCGAAATTTTATACGGCGTAATTGACCCGCGAATTAAAGCGGCGCAGGCAGATTAAGAGAGAGCTTTTATGAAACATATCTTTCAGCAAGCATTTCACTCTCCGAAATTTGTAATTGGTTTTTCCATCTTCATGTTCATCCTCCTGACGGTGCTTATTTACCCGGTGTTTGTACCGGATGAACCGCTGGCAATCATTGCTCAGGGTACGTTCTTTGAGCCAGGGATCTATGTTAATGTCTATGACAGCATTGGCTCCCCGGCCTATACCCTGAAACTGACGGACGCCGCTGAGAAACGAATCGCCAGCAAATTGGGACCTCAGGAACGCCGGGATATGAAAGAATGGCTTCTGGCGTTTGGTATTCCTGAAGAAGAGATCGACATTGAAGATACCGGCAAGCTCCTGAATCTCTGGGAAAGCAATTTTGATCCTTCGCTCCGCTTCCCAGGCATGACCAATGCGCGAAAACTGTACTTTGGCCGGCTGAATAACTCGCTCCAGGGCCTTCTCGCGACAGATGGCGTGACGGTTGCAGCGAGAAACCCGGAAACCGGTGAACTCCAGGAGGTCAGTTACATCGACCAGACCGCTTTTGTGAATATTCGCCATGTTCCGAATGTGCGGGTCCTGCCGCTTGGCACCGATAACTTCGGGCGTGATATGCTAACCGAGCTGGTTTCGGCGACCAAGACCTCGCTGATCATTGGCTTTATTGCGGGCACCATCGCGACACTCATTGGCCTGACGCTGGGGCTGCTAGCCGGGTATCTCGGCGGGTTAGTCGATGATGTGATTATGTTCTTCACCAACCTCTTCACCGTTATCCCCGGCTTTGTGCTGTTGATCTTGATTTCATACAGTATTGGGCAGGATCAACGCGGCGCGACAACGGTTGCGGTTGTGATCGGGCTCACTTCTTGGGTATGGACTGCCAGGGCCGTCCGGGCGCAGGTCTTATCACTGCGCAACCGCGATCACGTTAATCTTTCAAAGCTGTCTGGCCACTCAATCGTTCGCATCATCCTTTCTGACATCCTGCCTTATATCGCCTCTTATGTCGTCATGGCGCTGATTTTGCAAATCTCATCGGCGATCCTGGCGGAAGCCGGTTTGTCGATTCTGGGATTAGGGCCCAAAACAACTGAGGTGCCAACGCTGGGCCTGATGATGAACTGGGCGATGATCTATTCAGCGCATATTATGGGAAAGTGGTGGGCATACTTCCCCGTGATCGTAACCATTGCTCTGATTTCGTTCTCGTTGAACCTGATGAATACTGGGCTTGACCAGGTGTTCAACCCGGCGTTGAGAGACTAGGTGACCGATATGGCAAAAGTAATGTTAGAAGTTCGAAATCTGACCACAAAATACATCACCCGATTTCGGGAAGATGTCTATGCGGTTGACGATGTTTCATTGAAGGTTGAAGAAGGGAAATCGCTGGGGATCGCGGGTGAATCCGGCTGCGGGAAGTCGACGCTGGCGCTTAGCCTGATGGGCTATTACTTCCCCCCGCTGCACTATATGAGAGGCGATATCATCATTGATGGGGTAAATATCTCCAAGATGGATCCCGATGACATTCGGAAAACAATCCTGGGGACGGAGATCTCCTATATTCCCCAAGCTGCGATGAACGCGCTCAACCCCACCCAGAAGATTATCCGTTTTATTGAGGATGTCGTCCAGGCGCACAATCCCGCTGCTACCAAGAAAGACGCTTATGATCTTGCTCGCCACAGCTTTGAGACACTGGGGCTTCCTGAAGAGGTCTTGCATAAGTACCCGGTTGAGCTCTCAGGCGGCATGAAACAGCGCACCGTGATTGCAGTGTCGACCATTCTGTTTCCGAAAGTGCTGATCGCCGATGAGCCTTCCTCGGCGCTCGATGTCACTTCTCAGAAGATGGTGATCAAGATGCTGCGGGACTTGATGGAAAAGGGGATCATCAAGTCGATGATCTTCATCACCCACGAGCTTCCGCTGCTTTACAACGTCACCGATGATATTATGGTCATGTATGCGGGACAGATTGTCGAGAAGGGTACTGCGAAGGAGACTGTATTTGACCCGCTGCATCCATACTCCAAAGGTCTCATGGGTTCGATCATCGTACCTGAAAAGGGATTGCGGGCTGCTAAATTGACAGCCATTCCTGGCGTTCCGCCGAACCTGAAGAACCCCCCTGCCGGGTGCCGGTTTGCCGACCGCTGTAAATATGTCCAGCCCATCTGCAGAGCGATCACGGTGGGTTATCAGGAGCTTGACAGCGGGCGGTACTACCGCTGTGTCTTATCGGAAAAGGAATTGAGGGAGGCTTATAAAAAAGATGCCTGTTGAGAAATTTTCCATTCTGCGCGGGGAAGGTCTTACCAAGGTGTTTGGATTTGGCCGGAATAAGACTGTAGCCGTCGATCATGTGGACTTTGATTTCTACTCCGGTGAAATTGTCTCGATCGTAGGGGAGTCGGGCAGCGGGAAGACGACCCTGGCAAAGATGCTGCTGGGGTTAATCAACCCAACCGAGGGCGAGATTTATTATCACGAACAGAAGCGCGATATCAGCACGCACAGGAAGCGGCAGGAATATTGGAGAGGAATTCAGGCAATTTTCCAGGACCCCTTCTCTTCATATAACATCTTTCGGAAAATCGACGCTGTGCTGCTAGACTGCATTCACATGCGCGGTGGGCGGAGACTGCCCTACGAGAAAAAAGTCGAGATGATGTCAGAGGCATGCAGCTTTGTCAACCTGAAGTTCGAGGAGTTGACCAACAAATATCCCTTTGAGCTTTCCGGTGGGCAGCAGCAGCGCCTGATGATTGCTCGTATCTTTCTGCTCAAGCCCAAGATTCTGCTGGCAGATGAGCCAACCTCGATGATTGATGCCTGCTCACGCGCAACCATCCTGGACATGCTGATGAAATTGCGGAATGAAACCGGCATGACGCTGATATTCATCACCCATGATATCGGCCTGGCATATTACGTTTCAGACAGCGTCTATATTATGGAGCGCGGGAAAATCGTCGAACACGGGACTGCCGATGATGTGATCCTGAATCCGAAACAACCTTATACCAAACGCCTGATCAGCGACGTTCCGAAGATCTATGAAGAGTGGGATCTCTCTACGGTATAAGCCATTCGGATTGAACACGGATTTAAACAGCATTTTGTAATGTAAAAAACAAGAGCCGTCCAAATGAAATTCTGGACGGCTCGATTTAAAGACAGCACGATGATCAGACAACTTGAAGGAGACTTACAATGACCGATATCCAATCCCTGATTGGCAAAATGACCCTGGAAGAGAAAGCAGCTTTATGCACAGGCGCTTCCGCATGGACGACTACCCCTGTTGAGCGGTTGGGTATTCCTGAGATGGTCGTTTCAGATGGTCCTCACGGTTTGCGGCGCGTCCCGGATGTGCATGACATTGGCTCAAAGAGCTTGCCGGCAACCTGTTTCCCAACTGCGTCCTGCCTGGCCTCGACATGGGATGTGGATTTGCTCCATACATTGGGTGAGGCGCTGGCTGAGGAAGCCATTGCGCTGAACGTGGATGTGGTGCTTGGCCCAGGAACAAATATGAAGCGTTCTCCGCTGTGCGGACGCAACTTTGAGTACTATTCCGAAGATCCCTACCTGGCAGGGGAACTGGCTGCCAGCCTGATTGACGGGATTCAAAGCAAGGGCGTTGGCACTTCGCTCAAACATTATGCCGTCAATAATCAGGAGTTTCAGCGCTTTACCATCGATGCCCGGGTGGATGAGCGAACGCTGCGAGAAATTTACCTGACACCGTTTGAAAAAGCCGTTAAAAAGGCCAAACCCTGGACGGTGATGTGCGCTTATAACAAGCTCAACGGGACCTACTGTTCGGAACATCATTACTTGCTGACCGATATTTTGAAAAAAGAATGGGGATTCGAGGGGCTGGTGGTCTCGGACTGGGGCGCTGTGCGCGACCGGGTCGCTGCGCTCAAGGGCGGGCTGGATCTGGAAATGCCCGGCCCGCAGGACTACCGCGTTAAGGCGGTGATCGATGCGGTCCGTTCAGGGGAGCTGGATGAAGCAGTATTGGATGAAGCGGTGCGCCGCATCCTGAAGGTTATCTTCAAAGCCAAAGAGACCCCGAAGGGCGGTACGTTTGATATCGATGCGCATCATGCACTGGCGCGAAAGATCGCTTCCGAGGGTATGGTACTGCTGAAAAATAACGGGATCCTGCCGTTGAAAGGCCACAAGCACATTGCTGTGATTGGCCGCTCGGCAGAAAATGCGCACTTCCAGGGCGGCGGAAGCTCGCACATCAACGCGACAAAGGTAGATGTGCCGCTCAAAGAGCTTCAGTCCCTGGCCGGTGACGTTAAGCTGACCTACGCGGAGGGGTATCCGGCTGATGATACCTTCTGCCAGGAGATGATTGATGAGGCCGCTGCTCTGGCCAAATCGGCAGATGCTGCTGTGCTTTACATTGCTCTGCCTTCCTATATAGAATCCGAAGGTTACGACCGCAAGAATCTCGACCTGACCGCGCAGCAGGTGGCGCTGATCAAAGCGGTTAGCAAAGTTCAGCCCAACACCGTCGTGGTGTTGAATAACGGCGCACCGGTTGCCATGAGCGCCTGGATCGATGATGTAGCTGCTGTGCTTGAAGCCTGGATGATGGGTCAGGCGGGCGGCGGCGCGATCGCCGATGTGCTGTTTGGCCGCGTAAACCCGAGCGGTAAACTGGCCGAAACCTTCCCGGTTCGACTTGCCGATACGCCTGCGTACCTTAACTGGCCGGGTGAAGCAGGAGAAGTGCGCTATGGCGAGGGCCTGTTCATCGGTTACCGCTACTATGACGCGAAACAGGTGCCTGTCCAGTTCCCCTTTGGATATGGATTAAGCTACACCACGTTCTCGTACAGCAATGCCAGGGTGTCGGCTGAAACCTTCAAAGACGTGGACGGCCTGACGGTCTCGGTGGACGTTACGAATACAGGCAGCGTTGCAGGCAAGGAAATTGTTCAGGTGTATGTCCACGATCACGAGGCGGCATTGGTCCGGCCTGAAAAGGAACTGAAGGGCTTTGCGAAGGTCGAGCTCCAGCCGGGCGAGACGAAAACGGTCACCATCCCGCTCGATTTCCGAGCCTTTGCATATTATCACCCCGAATATAAGCAGTGGATTACCGAGTCCGGAAAGTTTGACATCCTGGTAGCTGCGTCTGCTGCCGATATTCGCCAGAAGGTGACTGTGACGATGGAATCCACCATGAAGCTGCCTTGCGTGCTGGACCGGGAATCGACAATTCGCGAATGGAAATCCGATCCCTGTGGAAACGCAGTCGTAACTCCGCTGCTTCAGAAGATGGAGGCTATGGCGGCGGAACTCCTTAAAGAAGATGGCAATTCTGAAGGAATCGGCATGAACATGTTGGATATGTTTATGGATATGCCGCTTGTGAGCGTGCTGATGTTCCAGAAGGGCCAGCTCCCTAAGACTCCTGAGGAAGTGGTGGACGATTTGTTGGCGCAGGCGCACAGCTTGAGCGAAGCATAATAGATTTGGAGCTGCCTGAACCAAATGGTTCGGGTTAAGCGCTTCGACACAATCGGGAATGTAAGGGGCCGTCCGGGCAATCTTTTGGACGGCCCTTTTTATTTTTCTCTATGCAGGAATGTGCATTTTATCCTCAGTAAATTACGGGTTGACACCTGTAATTTACTGAGGTTGTGAAACTTTCCCTTCTTTACAGCGTATTATTTAAAAGTTATATAATCAATCGACATTAAAAGGATTGGATGGCAGAAGTCATTCCCGATTTCGATGAGAAGTTTGAGGAGCAAGGATGCGATTTTTTGAAATCCTGTTAACCTTTGCCAACCTGCTGGCATTCGTGATGCTGATTGCCCCACTGCCCGGCAGCCTGTACTGGCTGCGCTACTCTGTTTTGCTCGCGCCGCTGCTGGCCGCTGCGCAGGCGCTGGTGGAAGGACCGCGCTGGCAGATGATTCCAGCATATGCGCTCGCCGGGCTGTTTTTTGTGATCTGGCTGCTGCGATACAGCGGTCTGGCCGGTGAGCCTGCCGGCGCCGGGCAGGTCTCCTGGCTGGCTGCCGGGCTGGTGATCGCGACCGCGCTGCCGCTCCTGATCCCGGTTTTTCGCTTTCCGAAGCCGTCCGGTCCTTATGCAATCGGAACGCTAACTTACCACTGGGTGGATGCGGACCGCCCGGAAATTACTACCCCCGCTGAAGATGACCGGCGCGAGCTGGTGGTGCAGATCTGGTATCCGGCTGATGCAGATGTTTCATCCCCGCGAGCGCCCTATTTACCGGAGGCAGACGCGCTGATTTCAGCGCTCGCCCGGGTGCAGGGGATACCGGCATTTAATGTCTTTCACGGAAACCTCAAATACGTCACTACCTATGCCGTTCCATCTGCGCCTGTGGCCGGCGGCGAGGACAGTTATCCGGTGCTTGTCTTTCTAGAAGGACTCACCGGTTTCCGCCAGATGAATACCTTCCAGGTTGAGGAACTGGCTTCGCATGGTTACATCGTCGCTGCCATCGACCAGCCGTCTGCCGCCGCGACAGTGGTCTTCCCGGATGGGCGGCAGGCGGATATGCCGCCGTTAGATCAAATCAGG
>Ga0134094_1000881_pt1 | contig 33290 bp, 28 predicted proteins | sample 5_1taG_FD_94458 | JGI IMG/M metagenome (GOLD analysis project Ga0134094, IMG submission 94458) | Switchgrass degrading microbial communities from high solid loading bioreactors in New Hampshire, USA - 5_19_20_110_A1 metaG | ecosystem: Engineered > Bioreactor > Semi-continuous > Anaerobic >... | reverse complement strand
CAGCCCTCACCGGCAGCCGGCTCCTCGCGACAGTCGACTCTGGGCAAACATGGCAGGCCTTGAGCGACGAAGGCTGCGAAATACTCCACATCGCAGCCCCTGACGGCATCAAGAAAGGCGCTGATGTGTGGGCTGCCAGCGGCGATGGGCGGTTCCTCAAGTTCACGATCTAAGCGATCGATCTAAACGGCTTCAATCAGGATTGTCCGAAAAGAAAAGCTGGGCAATCCTGATTTATTTTAAGTACGGAATGTCACAGCAGTTCTCCTGGACCAGAACCGACCAGGGACCGTCTGCATCGACAACCATCCAGGTGGTGTGCTTGGGCAGCACGGCATTGCCTTTGTAATCACCCTTCGAAGTGATAGTTAACCGCTGGCCGGCCGGGTCTTCGCCAAATCCCCAGGCTTCCAACCGGCTGGCGCGAGTCGTATCAAATTTCGCGATACCGTGATCGCCTCGAATCAGGAGAACCGCGCTGGTCTGCCCCTCATACGTCGCCGGCACCTGCAGCACGGGGAAGTAATCGGCATGTACCGGGATCACCTCGACCTGCCAATCGCGGTCTCCTTTGATGATCAGGCGCTTTGGATCCGCGGAAGACAGAGTCAGCCCGCGGTACGCATCGACAACTGCGCCTTCCGATTGGATCAATTCGCTCATCTCCAATCCCGCGGAAGCTGACACCTGGAAGGGCTCCTCTCCTTCTGAAGCCTGGAAACGCAGCGCCGCAGGTCCTTCCCAGGGCAGGTCCAGCGCCAGCTCAGCTTCGCCTGAGCCTGAAAATTTTACGGGCTCAGGCGCCGGCTGTTCCTCCGCCAGCAGTTCTTCCGCCGCCGGCAGCCCCTCCGCCGCTGCCGGCGTCTGTACCGAAGACGGTACGGGCATGACCTGGCAGCCCGAAAGGAGAATCACCAACGCGCATAGTGTGCCGATAAAAGATCTAAACTTCATAAATACCTCTATCTAAAACAATACCTCAATCGAAAATCGCTTGCGCAGCGCCAGCCTCAGAATGCGATTTGTGAGGACCCGATGAATCACGGACGATCAGTTGTGTGTTCAGAACCACATAATGATACGGCATATCCCTCCGCTTAATCCGCCCCAGCAGCAGTCGAGCGGCAGCCTGCCCTAATTCACGGGTCGGCTGGGCAATGACGGTGAGCGGCGGGTTGAGCGATCCGGCCCATTCAACATCATCGAAACCAACGATCGCGATATCGTCAGGGATCACCAGCTTATTCTGGTAAATGGCCTTTAGTGCGCCGAGTGTCATCATGTTGTTTGCTGTGATCACCGCCGTCGGCCTGTTCTCGAGCTGCAAAATGCGGTTCATCGCAGCAAACCCATCTTCCTGGCGAAAATTGCCCTGCTGAATCCACTCAGGGAGCGTAGTAATGCCCAGATCCTTTATGGCCTGATCAAAACCCTGCCGCCGTTCACGGGCAGTGCTGACATTGGGTAAGCCAGAAATAAAGCCGATATGCCTGTGCCCCATTTCATACAAATGCTGGGTTGCCTGGTAGATTGCATCCTGGTTATTCACCGATACCGAGTCGGCTCGTAATTTTCGTGGAATACGGTCAATCGCGACAAGGTTCATTCCCGCCTCAACGAGCTGCTCATATTTCCGTGCATCCTGGCTGGTAGGCGCGAGGATGACTCCCGCGATCCCATCGGCGTGCAGCTGCATCAGGTGCTGCATTTCAATCCGGTGATCCTCATCCGAGTTGGTCAGAATGAGCGAATAACCTTCTGCGCGAAGAATCTGTTCAACTCCCCGCGCGATACTGGTAAAAAATGGGTTCTCAATATCAGGAATGATCAGCGCAGCAGTATAACTTCGCTGCGTGCGCAGCCCTCGGGCTGTGCGGTTGGGGTGATAATTTAATTTTTCAGCGGCGGTAGTAACCCGTTTGATTAATTCATCGCTAACGCGGCTGGCTCCCGATAGAACTCGAGAGACCGTCGCCGTAGAGACTCCTGCCTGTTCCGCCACCTGGCGGATAGTGGCTGCCTTGTTTATCGCGCTCGCATTAGATTGTCTTCTTGATCTGGTCATAATTGTTTTCGCGGCTGCGAACGACTACTTGATGGATTTGCTGCTCATTATACTAAACAATCAAAATTTCTTTCAAAGCCAGACGTGAACGTCCATTCGAGCAGTCCGCTTCATCTTGCTGTCATGATTTAACACTATAATTACGACTATTATTATCGTTATTATTCTTATACAATATACGAGGGGGAAGGATAAACAAAGAACTGCAGATGGTTTGGGAAAGGAATGAGCGAATTATCTGAATCACCGGCTAAAAAATGGCTGTCTCGCCTGCGGCAGCTCGGACGGAACGCACGAAAATCGATTCCATTTGCCTCTGGAATTGCGGTTTCACTTGCTGCGCTCTTCCTTTATAACGCGCTCTTTCCGGGCCCGGCTCCGCTGACCATGGGAGAGGTAGACGAGCACATTGTCCAGGCAATGGCTTCAGCAACCCCTCCCCCAGCTTTTTCCTCGCTGGTCTACCAGGTGATCCGTCCATCGCTGGTCCTGATCCAGACACAGGGCATCGACGCAACCGGTGAGACGAACAGATCATTAGGCAGCGGTGTTGTGATCACCGACCAGGGCGATATTCTGACCAGCCTGCATGTCGTGGATGATGCTACTGAAATCTTGCTGACGTTTGCGGATGGCTCAACGTCAAGAGCGCAGATCATCGCAGCCCAGCCTGAAAATGATATTGCCGTCTTGCATGCTGATACGCCGCCGCAGCAGCTCATTCCTGCAGTGTTGGGAAACCCAAATGCAATGAGCATCGGTGATGAGGCGTTTGTTGTCGGCAATCCCTTTGGCCTGTATGGGTCGATGAGCGCAGGCGTCATTTCAGGATTCGATCGTTCCTTCCATTCGCCTGAAACCGGTCAGAATCTTGATGGACTGATCCAGATCGATACCGCCGTGAACCCGGGCAATTCGGGCGGCCCGCTGCTAAATCGCAGCGGGCATGTCGTTGGCATTGTGGTTGGGATTCTGAACCCAACCGATGAGGAGTTTTTTATTGGGATTGGATTTGCCGTGCCAATTGAGGTCGCAGCCGGTGCAGTCGGCGCACCGCCTTATTAGCGATTCGGATGACTGCGCTGCAGGATATTCGAAAAATGGATCACACTACAAGGAGCAAATGGATGGATCACAGAATCGAACCCAGACAAAAGCCTGAGAATCGCCTTCCTATAGAACGCGTCTTATATGAAGTAAAGAAGGTCATCGTCGGACAGGACCACCTGCTGGAACGATTGGTGGTCGCGCTGCTGGCCCGCGGGCATATCCTGGTCGAAGGCGTGCCGGGGCTGGCAAAAACCATGGCAATCAAGACGCTGGCTGAATCGATTGGCGGCAGTTTTAAGCGTATCCAGTTCACGCCTGATCTGGTCCCCGCAGATTTAATCGGAACGCGGATCTACAATCAAAAAACCGGCGAATTTAACACCTCGCTCGGCCCGGTCTTCACGAATCTGCTGCTCGCCGACGAGATCAACCGCGCGCCGGCCAAGGTGCAGAGCGCGCTGCTCGAGGTGATGCAAGAACGCCAGGTGACAATTGGGCTGGAGACCTATAAAGTCCCCAACCCCTTCCTTGTCATGGCGACTCAGAACCCCATTGAAACGGAAGGCACATATGCGCTGCCAGAGGCGCAGGTTGACCGGTTTATGCTGAAAGTGCTGGTCGGGTATCCCTCGCCGACAGAAGAATTTGTGATCGTTGAACGGATGACGGGGTTCCTTCAACCAGTTCAGGAGGTGCTCACGACCAATGAGCTGCTCGAACTGCAAAAAAAGGCTTATGAAGTCTATGTCGACCCGGCTCTGATCGAATATGCCATCCAGGTAGTAAATGCTACACGCAAACCAGGGAGCTTTGGCTTAGGCGAGCTTGAGCCTTATCTTCTGTATGGGGCCAGCCCTCGTGCCTCGATTAACCTGATCCTTACAGGAAAGGCGCTCGCGTTTGTACGCGGGCGCAATTACGTTCTTCCACAAGATGTGGTCGATATGGCGCTGGATGTCCTGCGCCACCGCATCTCGCTCTCATATGAAGCGCTGTCAGACAACGTCAGCAGCGATGAGCTGATCAAGCAGATTTTGGACCGCGTACCGATTCCGGTGGTGCCGTTACATGAACACACCCGCATCCGTGAAAGCGCCTGAACAGGCAAATCAGACAATGCGCTCTGATCGGGCAGCCGGTCAGGCAGCGCCTGAGCGCATCCTTCAACGGTTGGAATGGCAGGTGATCCGGCGGCTAGACGGCTTGCTGCAGGGCGATTACCGCAGCCTTTTTTACGGCTACGGCATTGACTTTGCCGACCTGCGAGAATATCAACCTGAGGACGATATTCGTTATATTGACTGGAATGTCACTGCGCGGATGAACACCCCTTATGTGCGCCAGTATATGGAAGACCGTGAAATCACCGCGTGGTTCCTGCTTGATCTCAGCCCATCACTCGACTTTGGTCCGGAAGACAGCCAGAAGCGCATGGTGCTGGTCGATTTTGTCGCTACACTGGCCCGCCTGCTGACACGCCACGGCAACCGTACAGGAGCGATGTTCTACACAGGCATCAGCACAGGGCGTAACGCTGTTGACCGGACAATCCCGGCGGGGAGCGGGCGGAAGCAAGTGCTGCGCATCATCAACGACCTGCTCAAACAATCCCATTTGCAGCGCGCTCCCTTTACAGATCTTTCTCCGCTGCTGATCCACAGCCTGAATACGATCAAAAAACGCTCGCTGGTGTTCATCATCTCCGATTTCATCAGCGCGCCGGGCTGGGAACGCCCGCTTAAATTACTCAATCACCGGCATGATGTACTCGCCGTTCGCCTGTGGGATCCGCGAGAAGTGGAACTGCCTGACGCCGGGCTGATTGTGCTGGAAGATTCAGAAACCGGCGAACAGATGGTCGTTGACACGCATGACAAGACATTTCGAGCGCGGTTTAAAGAGGTAGCCCGGCGGCGAGAGGCAGCAGTCCACGAGGCATTCAAAAAAGCCGGGGTCGACGCGCTGTCGCTGTCTACTGAAGAGGACCTTGTCAAAGCAATTGCCCGGTTTGCCGTGCTACGCAAGCAGCGGCGCAGGTAGCTGCGAAATTAGTGGGGCGCAGACAGCGCCACCGCCTGCGGCTACAGAAACCTGTAAGCGTTCGAGCGAAACGGCAATTAAGAACAGGATGAGTTATGTCCTTTATCTGGCCAAAACTGCTGATACTGCTTTTCCTCGTCCCGTTGTTTGTGATCGTGTATTTGCGCTTGCAGCAGCGGAGGGTCCGGCTCGCGGCGCAGCTTCACGGCCTGGGTTTTGGGCAAGAAGCAGCCGCCCGTGATGCAGGCATTCGGCGGCATATCCCCCCGGCGTTCTTTCTGGTTGGGCTCACCGTCCTGCTGATCGCGCTTGCCCGCCCGCAGGCAGCCGTCAGCCTGCCGAGAGTTGAAGGAACTGTGCTGCTTGTCTTTGACGTCTCGGGCAGCATGGCGGCTGAAGACCTGCCTCCAACGCGGCTTGAAGCTGCAAAAGAAGTTGCGCTTGATTTTGTCTCCAAACAGCCGTCCACTGTGCGGATTGGGGTGATCGCATTTAGCAATAATGGATTTGCCGTGCAGCCTCCCACCACTGAGACCGAAAAAATCACCGGTGCAATCTCCCGTATTGAGCCGCAGCTGGGCACATCGATCGCCCAGGGCCTCATTGCTTCACTGAACACCATCGACGCTGATGCCGGGAAGGCATCGCGGCCTGAAGGCGAAACAGCCAGTCTCTCCGGTTCAACCCAAGACCAGGAGAGCGCCAACCGGTCCACGGTGATTATTCTGCTGACAGACGGCGAGAACACCGAAGGCCCTGATCCCATCGCCGCCGCCCAGGAAGCAGCCGCCCGGGGCGTGCGCGTTTATACGATCGGGATTGGCACCGCAGCCGGAACCGTGCTGACAGTTAACGGATTCACCGTACACACACGCCTCGATGAGCAATCCTTGCAGCAGATTGCGCAGATCACAGGCGGCCAGTATTTCAATGCCCAAAACAAAGAAGAGCTTCGCAGCATTTATAACGACCTGATCCCGCAGCTGGTGATCAGGCCTGAGGATATCGAAATCACATCAATATTTGCAGGAGCCGGGATCATCTTCCTGCTAACCGGAGGATTGTTCTCTTTCTTATGGTTCAACCGCCTGCCGTAAATTCGACTACCTCGATCACTGAAACGACCAGCCAGACTTGACGGCGAATGAGAACAGGATAACCGATTTGGAGTAGTAAGCTGATGAAATTATTATGGCCTGGTTTTCTGACCTTATTGGGATTAATCCCGCTGATTGCTGCTGCCTACATCTGGATGCAGCGGCGCAGGCGGCGATTTGTGATTCGCTATTCCAGCCTGTCTCTCGTGCGCGAAGCGCTCCCCAAACAATCGAGTCTCCGCCGGCACCTTCCCTTTGCGCTGTTTCTCGCTGCGCTGGGAAGCCTGATCTTTGCCCTGGGACGCCCTGCTGCCGTTACCCATGTTCCGGCAGGCCAGGCAAATATTATCCTGACGATTGACGTTTCACGGAGCATGCTGCAGGAAGATATCTTCCCCAACCGCCTTGAGGCTGCTGAAGAAGCCGCCAATTTCTTTATTCAGCGCCAGTTGAGCGCCAACCGGATTGGGATTGTGATTTTCGCCGGGTATGCGCAGCTCGTTCAAGCGCCAACAACCGACCAGAACGCGCTCGAAGCTGTTGTTGAAAGCCTGACGACTGGGCGCGGGACGGCCATCGGCAGCGGCATCATCGAAGCGCTGAATGCAATCGCCGAAGTGAATCCAGATATTGAGCCGGTCACTGAACTGCCGCCTGCCGCGCCGTTTGGAGGACCTGCGCCAGAGCCAACAGCAGACGTACCATTCGCACCATTCGCGCCGCTTGATGAGGGCGGGTATGCTCCGGATATCATCGTGCTGCTCACCGACGGCGTCACCACAACCGGCCCCTTCCCTTTAGACGCGGCAAAGCAGGCAGCGGACCGCCGCGTGAGGGTATACACCATCGGGTTTGGCACCAATATGGGCGGTGCGCTCCCCAATGAACGGCGCAGTTTTCCTGATGAGCCGCAGTTTGGCAGAGGCCGTTTCCGCAGGGCGATAGACGAAGATACCTTGAAAAGCATTGCAGCTATGACCGGTGGAGAATACTATACAGCGGAGAGCGCGAGCGAACTTCAGGAGGTCTTCGCCAGCCTGCCTACGCACCTGGTTACCCGCGAGGAACTACTCGAGATGAGCGTTGTCTTTGCGGCAGTTGGTGCGCTTCTCACAGCGGCAGCGGTTCTGCTGTCACTTCTCTGGCGGCCGCTTCCGTGACTGAAGAAAATACACAATTTTTTGTTCCGAATCTCTACAATAATGGTTGACAGCATCTTATTTTTACTCAATTTTAACGAAATTTCAATGACGAACCCCTTTTTGTAGGGTATACTACATTCGCGTTCCCGGTAATAAATCTTTCAGGCTCTCTTCAAAAATCAAATGTCCATTAAACCCGTCCATCTGCGACTGACGCAGTCAAAACGGCTGCGTAAAGTCGCTTACACGCTGCTGAGCTTCCTTATCTACATCCTGATCTCCATTCCAGCAAGACCGGTTTTGGGAAATGAGATCGTCTATTTTTCCATCTTTCCCGTATTTATCGCGTCATGGGAGCTGGGTGCTCGAGCAGGCATCGCAGGAAGCATCTTTATTATCCTGATTGAAATTTTTATCCATGCCAGTAATGGGCTCAATCTATTTGCGCCTGGCCAGTTTCATACTCTGGTTACAGGCTTGCTGACGCTAATCGGCGTGACATTGGCGGTAAAGTGGGTTAAGAACCTGCGTGAAAAGACTGAGCGGACACTGGAAGAACAGCGAAAAACCGAAGAGAACCTGCGACAGAGCGAGGCGAAATACCGGATGCTGTTCGATTCGATGTTCGACGGCATTATTATAGACCAGTTGATTTACGATGACGCGGAGAATCTGGTCGATTGGATCGTGGTTGACGTCAACCCAAATTACGAGAATTTCTTTCATATCACGCGTGAAAAGGCGATTGGAAAACGCGGGTCTGAACTGTATGGGGATGGAGAATTTTTCCAGGAGATCCTTCAGTGTTACGAACGGGCAGCAAAGACTGGTATTCCTGTAAGGCATGAGACAAAAATCGCCCCCACCGGGAAAGATGTCCGGTTCACGGCAAGCGCATTAGATCGTAACAATCTGGCAGTCGTCTTTACCGAGATCACCGAACAAAATCTGGCAATTGAAGCGGAGCGGAAACAGCGCAAGACGGCTGAAGCGCTGGTCGATATCGCCGCGGCGCTTACCAGCTCCCTTCAGCTCGACGACGTGCTGGATCACATTCTCAGCCATATCCGCCAGGTGGTTTCCTACGATGCAGTCAGCATCATGCTGATTCAGCACGGGCGTCTTCGAGTTGTGCGCCATCACGGTTATATAGAACGAGGTCTGGAAGCGTATATCACGAAATTTAACCGGCGAGTCGACGAAGTCCCAGGGTTGAAGTGGATGGCTGACCATCACAAGCCGCTGGTGATTCCCGATACACGGCTCGACAAGTCCTGGATGGTATTTCCGCCGACCCGATGGATCCATTCATACGCGGGTTTACCAATTCAGGTTCGTGGAGAGCTGATTGGTTTTCTCAATTTCAACAGCGAAACTCCGGGTGCTTTCCAGGCAGAACATATCGACCGGCTGCTGCCTTTTGCCGATCAGGCTGCTCTGGCGATTATCAATGCACGCGCCTTTGAAGACACTGAACGGCGCGCATATCGCATGACGTTGATCAATCGCATTGCGCACACGTTGAACCAACCTATCGAGCTGAACACAATCCTTCAGGTAACGATTGACTCTCTGATTGAAGCACTTAACCTCTCTCAGGGAGCGCTGATTCTGCTTAACGAAACGCGCAACCACATGACCATTGCTGCTGATCACCCGGCCCCCGGAACACCCTCTTTGATGGGTTTAGAGATCAGCTTAAAAGATAACGAGGCAATATCATACATTTTACAGAAGAAGATCTGGGTCCTGTTTGAAAACGCTGCTCATGACCCGCGTCTCGCCTCGATCAATGATATCGTCACAGCGCGCAACGTCTACTCCTTCCTGCTGGTTCCAATTATCGTCAGAGAGGAAGTCATCGGCGCGATTCACTGCGACATCACAGAGCCAGGTCGCCACTTCACCGAAGAGGAAATCGACCTTGCCCAGACAATCACTGACCTTGCCGCTGTTCGCATTGAGCAGGCTCGCCTGTTCAATGAAGAGCGCAAACGCTCCTCCGAACTGGAGCTGCTTCACGAAGCCTCATTGGAGATCACACAGCACAATGACCTGCCTGCGCTGCTGAAGATCATCGTAGAGCGCGCCGCCCTTCTGCTCGATGCACCTTGCGGAATGCTGTATTTGCTGGATGAGCAGAAAGAAGCACTGGTTTGCAAAGTTTCACACAACACGACCCACAATGAAGCCGGATTAGTTGTTCCTTTCGGCCAGGGGGCAGTTGGCATCGTCGCGCAAACAAGAGAGCCGCTGATTGTACCGGATTATGCAAGCTGGCCGCACCGTACGAGTTCATTGGATCAAAACGGATTTCTTTCTGTTCTCAGCGCACCGATCGTCTGGCAAGAGAAATTGATCGGGGTAATTCAACTTGCCCGGCGCACGCCACACCGCCCCTTTACGCAGCGCGACATCAACCTGCTCCAGCTCTTCTCAAACCATGCAGCAATTTCTCTGGAAAATTCCCGGCTGTATAATGAGCTTCAGCAGATTGCAACCCAAGACCCCCTGACCGGATTGTACAACCGCCGCGGTCTGCGCGAGATGGGACAGCGCGAAATTGAGCGCGCCCGGCGCTTCAACCGCCCGCTTTCTGCCTTGATGCTGGATGTTGATCATTTTAAAAAGTTTAACGACACCTATGGTCACATGGTTGGCGATCAGGTGCTGGTCGAAATTGCCCGAATCTGCCGACAGTCGCTGCGCAGCATCGATATTTCCTGCCGCTACGGGGGAGAAGAATTTGTGATCTTGCTGCTTGAGAACGATATCTATTCAGCCTGGACTGCCGCCAGCCGCCTGTGCGAGCGAATAGCCCAGGCGCCAATCGCTACCAGCGCGGGGTATCTCTCAATAACAGCCAGCATTGGCGTTGCTACACTGGATGATTCGATGGCCGGTCTTTCAGACCTGGTCCGCGCCGCAGACGAAGCTCTTTATGAGGCCAAACACAGGGGTCGCAACCAGGCCGTCATGAATACCAACCATCTGAAAACACACGCGCCTGACCACCCCCAATCGGCATAAAAGTGTGATATAAATTAATATCCCGATACTTTAGATGCCGCTTCAGCCGTCATCAAAATTTTGTTTCACCTGTTTTGTAAACGCAGGCTCGCGCCTGCCTCATAGTAAATCGAAGTCTTTCTCAAGGGAGTGGAATATTATGCAATATCGAAAATTTGGGAAGCTTGATTGGCAGGTTTCCGCACTGGGTTTTGGCTGCATGCGCTTACCGATTTTGGAGGGGAAAAGCGGTAACATCAACCAGGCGGAAGCTGCCCGCATGATCCACTACGCGATCGACCAGGGGGTGAATTATATCGATACAGCATATGGTTATCATGAGAAAATGAGCGAAGTCATGGTCGGTAAGGCGCTGCAGGGTGGATACCGCCAGAAAGTACGTCTGGCGACCAAGCTCCCCGTCTGGCTGGTCGAAGAAAGTGCCGATTTTGATAAACTTCTCAACGAACAACTGGGCAAACTGCAGACCGACTATGTCGATTTCTACCTGTTCCATGCGATGAATCGCAACTCATGGGAAAAGGTTCTGAGGCTGAACCTGCTCGAACGCGCAGAAGCAGCCGTCGCTGACGGTCGTGTGCGCCATATTGGCTTCTCTTTCCATGATACGCTGGATGTCTTCAAAGAAATGATCGACGGCTACGACAAATGGGACTTCTGCCAGATCCAGTATAACTATGTGGACGTCGAAAACCAGGCAGGAACCGCCGGGTTGAAGTATGCGGCCTCAAAGGGACTGGCCGTTGTCATTATGGAGCCGCTGCTGGGCGGAAAGCTGGCGCGAGATATTCCAGCCCTTGAACCGATCTGGAACTCAGCGCCAGAAAAACGCACCCCCGCGGATTGGGCGCTCCAATGGCTGTGGAACCAGCCTGAAGTTTCGGTAGTGCTGAGCGGTATGAGCACGATGCAGCAGGTTGAAGAAAATATCGCCTCTGCCAGCGCAAGCGGCGTTGGCAGCCTGTCCCCCGAAGCGGTCGAAATGATCAACACCGTGCGAGAGACGCTGAATACCCTCAGCCCCATCCCCTGCACCAAATGTGAATACTGCCTGCCTTGCCCGAACGGCGTCAATATTCCCCGCAATTTCGCCGTCTACAATGAAGGCGCGATGTACCACGACCACGAATCCGCCCGGAATACCTATAAGAACTGGGTAAAGGAAGAAGAAAATGCGTCGCACTGCCTGCAGTGCCAGGAATGCGAGAGCAAATGCCCGCAGAAAATCGCGATTAGCGATTGGATGCCGGTGATCGATGAGGTGCTCGGCTTAGGACGCCCCTACGTGTTCTCGGTCTAAGCGTTTCGTTACGCTATATTATTAAGAGCGACAGCACCGGCTTACTAAGAGGACTGATTTAAAACCCGGTCGATCATCGTCTCGAGCCCGTCCGGCTCGAATCCAAGTTTTGATATAACGGCTGCCTTCACCTTCGCGCGGACCTCAGCTCGCTCATCTTCGCAAGCGCCATTCGCCGAAACGTGACAGGCAGCCTTTTCGACTCTCACCAGGGTAATGCCTCGCCTCATGGCCTGATCCCACGCTTCGCTGGTGACGATGACGGTATCATCTATCTCGATCCGTTTCACGCCGCTGTCTGCGTGTTGATTAATCAATGATTTCGTGATAACTGTATGCACCGAATCCTCCTTTGCGGTGATACGCTCTACAACAGCTCCCGCCAGTTCTTCAAACCCGGTCAGGCATCATTTCCCGTCGATCTCAGCAAGCGCAGTGACCGCGGCCTCTTGCGCGGCGAGAATATCCGCTTCTGTCCCCGACATCCACATGCGACCAAACCGCCCCACCGAAGATATGTGCATTAGATTGACCGGAGAAGCTTTTTCGGCTTCATTGGCGGCAAGATTAATATAGGCGGCTGGAGCAACCTCCAGAACCAGCAATGTCTGTCCTGGAACCAGCATCATCCCGCGGCAGAACCGGTTCAACAACTGCGCCTGGTAGGGATTGACATTGGTAATTACCTGCATTGAAGCAATTTCAGGTTTCTTCCGATCGCACATCTGCAAGCCCAGTTCTGCAAGCACCACACAACCCGCCTGGATCACATCGGCCTGCGAGGGAGAATGGATTTCAAACATGCCAAATTCGCGCTCGACAATCTGCGCGCCTGGCTTGACGTCGGTAGCCTTTACGGCAATATCCACCACCCGGAAAACCCAGTTCCCAGGGGCCATTTCAATGTAAAGACTCGCCATACCCTCGACAGGCAGGTCACCCTGGGTGATCGTGCCGACAAAAGCAGCGAACTGCGGCTGCATGCGGTCAAGGTAACAATATGCACGGAGTGAAAATTCATCGGCCATAAGAAGGATACTCCCGCGGTTCATCAAACATAGCGACGCCCAACGGCGTGACAAACAAAGGATTAACCGGCACAGTCGTCGGAATGGTTGTTTCGCGCTCAATCACGCCGGCAATACCAGGAAATGCGCTCGTCCCGCCGACCAGGTAAATATGGTCGACGCGATAGCGAAAGATGTGGTAATTGATAATCGAAGCGATTTTCTCCATGACCGGCACTACCTTGGGGAAAAGCCGCGCCTGCTCTTCTTTGCGCAGTTTGAGCGCCTCAGCCTCTTCGAAAGAAATGCCAAGCGAACCGGCGATCACCAGTGTGAATTGGGTCCCGCCGGTTGGCTCGTCGGCAGTATAGATCACCCTTCCGTTTTCGACGACGGCGATGCCGGTCGTTCCACCGCCAATATCAACGACTGCGCCGTTCTCAACCTGCAGCACGGCGTTTGCTGCAGTCGGTTCATCGACGATACCGGTGCACTCAAACCCGGCGCTTTCCAATACATAGCGGGTGGCGCGAACCTCTGCCACCGGGATGCCAGGCGGGTGCGTTGTGGCAGCGGCGGTCAACTGAAAGCCCAATGTCTCCTCCACCTGCACTTTCAGCCTTCTCAGCAGATTAGCCGCCCCCATAAAATCAACCACAACGCCCTCTCGAATAAAGTCGGCATATTGATATGCGCCTGCCAGCGGCTGCCGGTTCGCATCAAGCACAAACAGCACCGTGTAAGCCGTCCCCAGGTCTACACCCACATAAACCTTCCCGCGATAACCTTTTGGATCAGGATGATTAATCGCGGCTTCTGCTTTTCGGAGCAGTTCGTGCAAATCAGGGTTCATGGTTTACCATTACTCCCGGCCTGGCCTGTTTTGCCTTGTTTATAGAGAAGCTCAAGGTAATATACCGCGCTGCTCATGCGGTTCATCGCCTGCACCAGGTTATAAGGATCGCTGCCTGAAGCCTCACCGCCGAAGGTATCAATCGCCACAATTTCAGCCTCGCGCGACTGGCAGCGGAGGTAATTCAGCCACAGAAACAGCACATCGTCAGATGTATCTGGGGTCAGGTGCGGCATGCCCATCTCTTCCTGCGGATGGTGCGTTACTTTCCGCAGGCGGGCTTCATCCAGCCCATCCAGCACCAGCGGGGCAACCGGTCGTTCGTTATACTCAGCGCTCATCATTTCACGGCAGTAAGCCGCCAGCGTCTCCAGGCGTTCGACCAGCCAACCGGCCTCCTTTTCCCTCGCAATTGCCCCGATCAACAGACACAGCGCCTGCAGCGTGTCGAGCTTCCCGCGCAGGCGAATGCGCAGATTTGATTTCGGGGCAAACAACCCAGCATTTAGCTGAGTCATGTGCTCTGGCTTATGCTTTAAGGGCGTCCCGCAGGTGATGCATGTGGGCAAATCGCCGGAGAGTTTGACAGGGAACTGGCTGGGCTTATCCCAGGCGGGACTTTCGGCTCCGTTTCTCGGGTTGGGATTTTCGGCCGGCGGAACGCTCACCGGGTCTTCATACACGACCTCCATCCGCCACTGCTTGATAAAATCTGCCGCAGATGGAGAAAACATTGTTCCCTTTGGCACGCTGACTTTCATGCCGGTTTGCGGCTGGCGCACCCTGTCGCGCAGCTCTGCCTCTGTTACGATTGGCATATTCGAGTCCTCCGGTCAGCCTGCCCATTCAGCCGGGTAGGTCACATACAGGATTTTTGCCCAGCTGTTGGTGCCAAATGTGATCTGCGTGCCTTTCGGGATATAGAGCACATCCCCCGGCTTGCCGATCACTGTTCCCTGCGCCGTGCCAATATGGATCTCACCTTCCAACACGAACTCGATCTCGTCATAATTAAGCGTCCAGGGGAAGCTGCCTTTGTGGAAGGATAAGAAACCGGCAGCCATCGGCGAGCCGTGTTCGGCTGTAATCACGTCGACGAGCTGCACGTCCATTTCAGGGCGGTTGATCTCAAATGGAAACGGCTGCATTTGCACAGACTGGGCCGCGACACGCTTAACCGGCGTTTGTTCTGCTGAACCGTTTCCATCTGCCATCCTCGCCAGCACGGCTTCAACAACCTGCCGGACAAGCCCCTCCAGGCGCACGGAGCCGTCCCCTCCGGCTGGGCTCGCCTGTTCAACCGGCTGCACCGGTTGAGCCGCTGCCGGGCCTGAACCGTTTGAAGGCTGCGGGCTCTCGCCGTTGCTGTGAATCTCCAGTCCCAGCTCTCGGGCTGTATCCAGCGCCAGAGGGGTTATCCGCTCTCCCGGCTGCAGTGCGATCTGGGTTAAGCCTTCTGCTTTTCGGGCACGGATTTCATCTGCAGTCAAGAATCGTTTCTTCATGCTGCTGCCCTCACATACTCAAAACACGCCTGTTCTGTAAATTGGAAAGCGTTAAGCCCGCCAATTTACAGAACAGAAATCGCGTTACGCGCTGCCGTCGCCTGATCCGTTTACGCTGCCGTTTGCAGACGGTAGGATGTATTCGACATCACCGTGCGGGCGCGGAATGACATGCACACTAACCAGTTCGCCGACCCGCTGCGCGGCTGCCGCCCCAGCGTCCGTTGCGGCTTTCACGGCTCCGACATCGCCGCGGACCATTACGGTCACATAACCGCCGCCGATGAACTCTTTACCAATCAGTTTGACGTTGGCGGCTTTTACCATCGCATCTGCTGCTTCAATGGCGCCCACCAGTCCTCTCGTCTCGATCATACCTAATGCAATTAATTGGACTGCCATGGTTGTCTCCTTCTTAACGGTTGATTCAGTAATTTGGATAGGCGTTTTTTCAGGCAAGGCTTGCTCGCCCGTTTGGGGCACACTGACGGCGGCCGGCTGTGGTTCCGGTTGTGTTGCCGCCTGTTCCATCGCTGCCGCCGGCTGTTTCTCCGGCTGCTCCTTCGCTGGCTCCATCGCGGCTGTCGTTTCCGGCTCAGGCTCGATCACAGGCGGAGGCCCGGCAGCCGCGGCCTGGATGGTCTCATCCTGCGAAAGCGGCTGGTCAAGCCCCTGCATAACCTCTGGTTTCTCGCCGTACATGCGCGCGTGAATGCGACAGTAGTCTGAGTCCTTGAGCGCAGGGGCTCGACAGGGTCTTCCGCTGCGGTTTAGTGCTTTACATTTTTTTACTGGCATAAGCTACTCGCTTTCAAGCCACCCTGCTCCACTCACTCACAACCCGGCGCACAATCGTCTCGACGAGCTGGCTGTCAATCAATCCATTCCCGTTAACCACCCGCTGCAAACCGGGTACGGCGCTTATCTCAACGTCAGGAGCCAGGCTGAACGCTTCAGCAGGCGGCTCTTTCGTCCCATAAGCCAGCCGTTTGATATTCATCAGATGATGAACGGTGATGTTGTCGCTGACAACCGTCCCGCCTAAACCGCCAGGGGCCAGGGTATATGAGGGCATCAGGTCCGTCGTCGCCCCTACCGCCCCAAGGGAGCACCAGGTGTTGACAATAATGCGAAAAGCAGGTTTCTCAATCCCAAAAGCCAGGATCACCTCCTCATCATTACAATGGATGCCCAGCGTATGGCCGTCTCCGCCGAAGCGAAGCAGTTGTATGCAGCGCTCACAGCCTGCGCGCCAGCCGTCCTCTTCATACCAGCCGAGAACGGTGGTTAGTTTTTCGCGGCTGAGCGGCTCTTCTTTACCAACCCGGTCCAGCGGCGCGACAAGCACGCGCGCCCAGCCGGGTACTTCAATACCAGCCAGTCGAGCCAGCGCTTGAGGCGTTTTCCCGACCGCTCGCGCATTGATGGTCCCATCGGGGAAGAACAGCACGCTCGCAAGTGCTTCTTTTTGCTCAGGGGTGAGCCAATAGGCCCCATTGCTAACCATTTCTTCACGAAGCTGCTGGGCGATGGGCCGGTCGGCTACGACAGACTGCTCGGTTGAGCATATCACTGAGCAGTCAAAGGCTTTACTGTTGACAATGCAGCGCGCCGCGTAGGCGATGTCAGCGCTCCGATCCACATAGACCGGAACATTGCCCGGACCGACGCCAATGGCGGGTTTGCCCATGCTGTGCGCTGCCTTCACCATACCCGGGCCGCCGGTTGCAAGAATAAGCGATGTGGCCCAGTGGCCCATCAGCTCTTGCGTACCGGCCAGAGTCAGTTTTGTCAGGCAGGCGATCAGGCCCTTGGGCATTCCGGCTCTTTCGCCGGCTTCAATCAACACGCGAGCCGCCTCGCAGGTCGATTTGCGTGCCGACGGGTGTGGTGAGAAGATAATGCCGTTACGTGCTTTGACAGCCGCCAGGGCTTTGAAGATGGTTGTAGATGTTGGGTTCGTCGAAGGAACCAGCGCGGCAATGACTCCAAACGGCCAGGCGATTTCAATCACCTTATGGACTTCGTCGCGCTTTAACACGCCTACCGTGGCAATATCTTTGATCGAGTTCCACACCCCCCGGCTTGCAAATTGATTCTTGATGGTTTTGTGCGCCACAACGCCAAAGCCGGTCTCTTCATTCGCCAGCTTTGCAAGGCGTTCCGATTCGGCATAAGCCGCCTCTGCCATTGCCTCGCAGATCCGGTCCACCTCAGCCTGTGAAGCCGTTGCAAACTGGCGCTGCGCTTCACGGCAGGCAGCAGCCAGGCTGCGCGCTTCTTGAATAGACTGCAAGTCGAGATCAAACTGTTCTGGCATGAGGCCTCCTGCAGATTAGAAGTTAATATTTGACAGCGCAGCGGCCAAAGTCGAGAACGGCGTCCTGGAAGGCCAGGCATGCGGCTCTACATGCGCTTTGCGTTCCTGAGAGCAGGCCTCCGCCAAAGTTTGTCTCCGAAGGCGGCTTCCACCATACACGAATCTCCACATCGGCTGCTTTTAATGCCGCATCAATCGCAAAGGTCGATTCAATCGGTGGGGCGATCAGATATGCCAGCGGAGTTCCCTCTGGGACTCCGGCAACCTTGCTCAGATAGCTGCCTGAGCGAGAAATGGTATGTGGGAAGAACACCAGCGTGTCCTCATCGTTGGCCGAGTAGAACCAGGCTTCTTGCATTGCGTACTGCATGCAGGCTTCAAGCCCGGCCCTGGCCTCCGCCGGATTTGGCCCCGCCAGAATGCCGATGATCTCACCGGAGAGCGGTCCTGATGCGTGCGCAGAACCCGCGTAGAAACTCTGAGCATAGACGACTTCCACCTCGGCTTTCTTGGTGGCTTCATCCAGCGAGACGTATAACGAATCATCAATATCGCAGGTGATCAATGCCAGGCTGCGCTGCTCTGGCGTCAGACCAATCTGTTTGGCAAAGTCAGGATGGACGTTGGGGATGATTCGCGCAGAAAGAATATTCGGTTTGATCGGGTCTAAGACTGCCATAAGAAACCTCGCTTAGAAAATTAACCCTCGCTCTGAAGCTTCTGCTTCAACTCAATGCCGCTCGCCTGGTACTTCAGCATCTTTTTGATCATCTCGACCACATAAGCGCCTGCTTCGAGCGGATTAGTTCCGCCCGCCGAGGTGATCATGCAGATCACATCACGCTGGGCATCGGTTTTACCGGCGGTGGGCTTGTAACCCATGTAAACGCTCATGGCATCGGCCACGCCCAGGCCAGGCCGCTCGCCGATCAAAATGATCACCACGTCTGCGCCGACCACATCATTGATGTCATTCATCAGCCCAACGCGAGCATTTTCGACAAAGAACGGCGTGCCGGTGCTGATTCCGGCAGACTTCAGACCCTGCTCGATCACCGGGAGGATGGCTTCGAGGTTGTTGTTGATCGCCGCTGCGCTCAATCCATCACCCACCACAATTTGCACCTGTGGATTCTTGACGCATTTTTCAGCCACCAGCTTGCGGCCCTCTTCTGAAAGCTTTCGTCCCAGGTCGGGGCGCAGCAAGTATTCACCGCGGTCGCTGACCTGTGTAGTGACAGTAAAGAGATTGAACTTGTCGAGCAGCTCTTGCGACACCTTGCCGTAGATTGCATCCTGCGTCACGCCGTGATCAGCCTGGAAAAGCAGCAGGGTGCTGGTGCGCGGGCGAGGCCCGGCGCGGCCCACGGCAATGCGCGCCGTCGTTGATGCTTTCAAATTCCGCAGTCCTTCAGGGTCGCAGGGGTTTTCGACGCCAATTTTTGCGCGAGCCTCAGGGCTGGTAGGATCATCCAGATCGATCACCGGCCCGCCGCCGTTAGCGCCTGTTCTTACCGCTGCCGGCGCTCCGGAGCCGTTCCCCTGTTTCTTAAGTTCAGACATTACTGCCTGAACAATCGCATCAATATTGATTGTCTCAAGGCTCATGGTCTATTCTCCTATCGCTGCAAGAAGAAGGAGGCATCTCCGGCTTTCTCGGTCAATACGCCGTCCTTCATCAAACCGATTTCCTCCATCCACTTCTCAAATTCAGGAACGGGGCGCAACCGCAGCAGCTGGCGCAGGCTGGCGGTGTCGTGGTAACTGGTGCACTGGTAGCTCAGCATTGGGTCATCGCCCATCGGCACGCCCATAAAGTAGTTGCAGCCTGCCGCAGTCAACAGCACAGCCAGGTTTTCAATATCGTTCTGAGTGGCGCGCGCGTGATTGGTATAGCAGGCGTCGCACCCCATCGGGATGCCCGTCAGCTTGCCCATGAAGTGATCTTCCAACCCGGCGCGGGTGATCTGGACGGTATCGTAGAGATATTCAGGCCCGATGAACCCGACCACCGTATTCGCCTGGTAGGGGTTGTAGCGTTTTGCCAGCCCGTAAATCCGCGCTTCCATCACCAACTGATCAGCTCCGTAGTGCGCATCGGCCGAGAGCGCCGTGCCCTGCCCGGTCTCAAAGTACATGTAGTTCGGTCCCTGAGGCCAGCAGTACTTCTTAGCCATCTCGTAGGCTTCATCCATCAGCCCAACCGAAACCCCAAAGCCCTCGTTCGCCTTTTGCGAGCCCGCCAGGCTCTGGAACACCAGCCCAACCGGCGCGCCGCGCTTCATCGCCTCCATCTGCGTGGTGACGTGCGCCAGAACGCAGTTCTGCGTGGGAATATTCCACTTTTGGATTACATCGTAGGTCATATCCAGCAGGCGCATCACGCTGCTGAGCGAGTCATCTACGGGGTTAATGCCGATGACGCTGTCGCCAGAGCCATAACTCAGCCCTTCATAGATTTCCGCGCGGATGCCCTCTGGTGAGTCGGTCGGGTGGTTCGGCTGCAGGCGAGATGCCAGCGTTCCGGGCAGCCCGGCGGTGTTAACGCAGTGCGACGTAACGCGAATCTTGCTTGCCGCATAGATCAGATCGAGATTCGACATCAGTTTCGTGACCGCGGCGACCATCTCGCCGGTGAGGGCATTGCTCACGCGCCGGATCATATCGCTTGTGGTCGTATCTGCGAGGATCCACTCGCGGAACTCACCCACCGTCCAGCCTTTGATTTCCTCGTAGATGGTCTCGTTCACTGCATCATCAATGACGCGAGTCACTTCATCCTCGTCATAAGGTACGGCAGGGTTCTGGCGCAGGGTTTCCAGCGTCATCTCTGCCAGGACGTGTTTAGCAGCCATCCGTTCGGCGACAGTCGATGCAGCAATGCCGGCCTGGCGGTCGCCAGACTTCTCTTCGTTTGCTTTCGCCAGCACTTCTTTTACACTGCCAAACTCGTATGTTTTTCCAAAGAGCTTTTCTCGTAGGAGCATAGGATTCTCTCCCTGGCCAATTTGCCTATCAGATTGATTGTTGTTCGCACTCCTGAAATGGGGCCGCCTGCTCCCTGATTTCAGGAAAAGGACCTGGGTCCTTTCAATGGTAGAAGACCAGAGTCTTTACAGAGAGCGGAACCACCCTGCCGGCGAGGATGGGTACTCCCAGGTCGATGAAATCGCCTTCATCCAGACCTACCTGGTCGATCACCACCACCGGCAGCCGCGGGTTCATCGCCTTGATCGACTGGCCCAAAACCTGAGCAAAATCATGCTCGAGGATCAAAACCACCGGGGCCGATGGGTCAGGCCGGTTTTGGGCATAATCGACGACTGCTGACGCAATTGCCTGAAGCGTGGCAAAGTCCATTTTCGGCGGCACGTCGATGGCAATGGCAATCTGCCCCCCGTTCTGATTCGCGTCCCAACGTACAGCCGCCTGCTCCAGCTTCTCACTCAGGTCTACAGACGAAATCCGGCCGTTCATGCGCAGCCGCGACACCGGAAGATTGCGCAGGGGGAGCAGCTCGCGTTCCGCCCAGATGGTGCTTCCGGAGAGGGTGATCGTCTGACTTGCCGCCCCCATTACGGTTGCTCGCACGGTTTCTTTCGGCTCCTGAATGCGGTAAGCCTGAATTCGCCGGTTGCCTCTCAGCGCCGCAGCTAACAGCGGACCAACATCCTGGTGAATGAGCACGTCGGACAGAGTCTCGATTTGGGTTGGGTGGTAGAAATGTTCGGCGACTCCGCCCGAAAACATGAGCACCCGAGAATTCTCGGTTTGCTTGAGCGGCGGAGAGAGATAGAGTTCACGGCCCAAATCTGTTTCGATTCCCCCAGCAAGATCGGCGATCAGGTCGGCCATGCATGCGCAGAACTTCTCCAAAACGGGTAGATCGACTTTCCGGCCCACTTGAATTGGCAAGCCCAGCGCCTTGATAATCTTTTCCCCGGGGGGTGGGATGTGCCGTACGATCCCAGATGTCTTCTCGATCACCAGCTGTCTGCCGCCAACCGCCATTGCAGACGCTGAGAGGTATTCACCGGCGCGGAAGACGACCGCATTCGCGGTCCCGCCGCCGATATCAACATGTGTGATCTGTGTATATTGCTCAGCGGATAAGGAAGCTGCTCCTGATCCGCGCCCGGCAATGATTGCCTCCACGTTTGGCCCGGCGACCGTCACCACAAACTCACCTGCCAGGTCTGAAATTGCCTGAAGGATGGCGTCAGCATTGCGCGTTCGCGCGATTTCGCCGGTTACGATGACTGCGCCTGTTTCCACGTCTTTCGGGCTGAACCCGGCGCTGCGGTATTCCTGCTCGATGATGTTTTTCAGGGCTTCCGTATCAACTTCATCTGGAGACAGGAGCGGCGTGAAGTAGATAGGGCTTTTGTAAAGAACTGATTTCGCCTCGACTTGAATTCGCGGCATTTGTCCGGGCCGTGCCACATCTTGAAGCATCAGCATTGAAAATACAACCTGTGTCGTTGTAGTGCCGACATCAATGCCAACGCTGAGGAGCTGACGTAATGGGTGGCCCATACAGGTGGTTTATCCCTCTGCCGGTTCTGCTGCGACTGGCGGAGCTGCCGCGGGCGTGGCTTGAGCCGCGCCGTTTGTGCTTACCGACGGGAGGATGCATTCCACGTCGCTGTGCGGGCGCGGAATGACATGCACGCTGACCAATTCGCCGACGCGCTGTGCTGCAGCGGCCCCGGCATCCGTGGCAGCTTTCACTGCGCCGACATCTCCGCGCACCATTACCGTCACATACCCACCGCCAATGAACTCTTTGCCGATGAGCTTGACGTTGGCTGCTTTCACCATCGCATCCGCCGCCTCGATCGCCCCAACCAGGCCCCGGGTTTCGATCATCCCGAGCGCTATCATTTGAACATTCATTGAAAACCTCCTCTGGTTTATAGTACCTCGCGCCAGACCCCTACATCGCCGCCTGGCGCGATTTAACCTCGCATGACCGTTCCAGTTCTAATTCCGAGAACGCAGTTTTTATGCAGGCTCAGCAGGCGTCATAGGAGTTGGAACTTCCACCTCTTCCGCGGCAACAACAACCTCGCGCTTCGGCGCAACCAGCATTGCAATAGCCACAGCCGTGATTCCCGCAACGAGTTTGCCAACGATCATCGGGAAGATCAGGCTTTGCTCACCAACGCCAGCAGTAAAGCCGAGGTGATCGCCAAAGGTGAAGGCTGCGCTTACGGCAAAAGCTGAGTTGATCACCTTTCCGCGGTTATCCATATCTTTCATCATGGCAAACATCGGAATGTTGTTCGCCAGCGTAGCGATCATTCCCGCTGCCGCAACTTCACCCATGCCTAATAATCCACCAAGGCGCATGAGTGGTTTGCTGAACACCTTCGTGATGACCCTCACCATTGGATACGCGCCGGCCAACACAATCGCAATTGAGCCGACAATGGCAATACCGTCAGCGATCGGAGCCAGCCCAGGAATAACCACCATGCCGGTCAGCGTCTCCCAGATGATTGCAGCCAGTCCAATGGTGATCATGATGACCACGCCCTTACCAAAGTAGTTGAAACCTGTGATCATCTTCTCTGGGATCCGCCACAGCCCGACGGCAATGAGAATTGAGACGATAGTAACCGGGATCATATTCACCGCCACCATCCCGAAGCTCCACCCGGCGACCAGGCCGCCGATAATGCAGCCAATGGGAATTGTGATGATACCGGCCAAAATACCCATCGCCAGCCAGCGCTGATCTTCCTTCTTAATGATGCCCAGGGCTACCGGGATGGTAAACACAATCGTCGGCCCCATCATTGCGCCAAGGATGATACCGGCGTACCGTCCCGCTTCGGGGTCAAGCGCCAGTTCCATCGCCAGGGGATATCCGCCCATGTCACAGGCCAACAGCGTGGTCGCAAACATCGCCGGGTCAGCCCCCAGGAACTGGTAAACAGGGACAACGACCGGCTTCAGAATCGTCGCAAGGACCGGGGCAAGAGACACGACACCGACCATCGCCAGGGCCAGCGGGCCCATGGCGTTGATACCGTTTTCGAACTCTTCTCCCAGTCCCAGGCGATTGCCAATGATCCGGTCAATTGCCCCAAGGACCATGAATATCATCATGATCCAGACGATGACGACATTGATATCCACTGAATCCTCCTTTCTCAAACCCGCTTTGTCATGGGCAGGCGTGGTGTCTTTGCGCGCCTGTCAAAACTCAGCTCTTCACAAAAACGGTCTCGCCATTCATATCAAGCGAGTCTAGAACGCCGACAATCGCCGCATCGACGGCGCGGCAGTCTGTATGCTCAGTTTGTCTGGCGGCGCTTCCGGTTGCAACCAGAACGACCTCACCAATTCCGGCGCCAACAGCATCCGCCGCAATGAACGGTGGCCCGGCTAACTGATTACTGGGGGTTACTTCCTGGACAATCAACAATTTAAGACCCGTCAATCGCGGGTCTTTCACCGTTGACACAGCAGAACCAACCACACGAGCAACAAGCATTCCACCCTCCAATCGGCTGCGCTACTGCACCGGAGTCCCTTATTAATAAAATCGGGAGCATCGCCCCCTGATAAGCATTCGATTTGACTCCAAAATAGACAACGCGGATTTGCAGATGAGCCCGACCTGCTGTGAATTATCGACAAGATCAATAAATAATGGAACCTTTAGGTGTTTTTATAGTAAGGTATCCGTTAAGTCATTGCATTGACTATTTATTCAATTTCAATCTCGGATTTTTTTTCCAGGGAATCACCGGCAGGCGTTGAGAAAGGGTTAAACAAACGTTTAGAAGTGTTTGCACGCTGCGGCATAAATGCTGCCAGCATATATGCCGGCATATATGCTGGCAGCAACTGCCGGCTTCAATCTTTGACCAGCCCTTTTCGCACGGCGTAAAGGACCATCTGCGAGCGGTTCTCCAGCCCCAGCTTGCTGAGGATGTTGCTGACATGAGCGCGCACAGTCGCCTGACTGACCCCGATCATTAAGGCGATCTCTTTATTGGGCGTGCCCTTTGCCACCCACCGGAGCACATCCAGTTCGCGCCCGGTCAGCAGCATTTCCGGGGCAGGTTCTTTACGGGTTTTGCTGCGCATCTGGCGCAGCAAGCCCTTTACAACCATCGAATTGAAATAAGGCTCTCCAGAGGCAATCTTTTTAATTGCGCTGAGAACTTCATCGGGCTGGCGGTCTTTGAGCACATAGCCCATCGCCCCAGCTTCGAGCGCTGCATACACCTGTTCATCATCATAGAAGCTGGTCAAGACCAGAATCCGCGCCTGGGGATTCTGGTTCATAATCTCTTCAATTGCCTCGATCCCGTCTTTTCCTGGGAGAACCAAATCCATCAAGATGACATTTGGGTTGAGCTGCGCCGCCATTTCGACCGCCTGGTTTCCATCGGCAGCCATGCCAACTACTTGAAGTTCGGGATCCTGGTCGATTTCAGCGCACAGGCCCCGCCGGACGATGGGATGATCATCGACCACCAGAACCGAGATTTTCTGACCTTCCATAGCCGCTCCTCCCGTGGACGCGCACCTCCAGGTGTACCCTTGTACCCTGCCCCTTCTGAGAGTTGATCTCCAGCTTACCGCCCAGGCACTGCGCGCGTTCACGCATACTGATGAGGCCATGCCCACCTGAAAGTATCCGGTCAGGCTCAAAGCCCTGGCCATCATCAATGACATCAACGATCAGCATACCTGCTGTTTCGGTAATTGAAACCACCACCTCTCGCGCAGCCGAATGCCGGAGCGCGTTGTTCAGTGCTTCGGTAACGATATGATAAAGATCAACCTCTATCTCTTCTGGGATGCGCAAATCGCCTGGAAGATCAAGCCGCACCTTCATCCCAGCTCTGCATTCTACGCGTTCCAACCGCAGCCGCAGCGCCTGAAGAAACCCGCCATTTTCAAGCACAGCCGGACGGAGCTCAAAAAGCATCAGGCGCATTTCGCGCAGCGTTTGCAGCGCATACTGGTTAATTTCATTTAGCGTACTGGCCAGCCGGGGCAGGTCTGCCTGCTCAACCTGCTTTTTGCCAAGGTCACCCAAAATTGCCAGCCCATAAAGCGACTGGGTGATCGAGTCATGCAGGTCGCGAGCCAGGCGCTGCCTTTCTTTCAACAAAAGATCATTTTCGCGGCGCAGCCGGTTCAGTCCCCCGGCAATTACCCATCCAAACACCTGGCACGCATATTTAATTTGAGAGACAGCCTCTGAAGTGCGCAAATGCCCGCAGTCGCAGCACAAGCTGAGCACGCCAATCGGCTTCCGCCCTGCCTGCACCGCTGCTGCAAGCACCGTCCAGTATTGGCCAGGCTGCCCGCCTGAAGACAGCGCTTCAGGTGGAAGGTCTGTACAGAGTACCTGCAGGCCCGAATCAACAATCTGGCTGCGCAAATATTTCTCAACGGCGAGAATTTCAGGCCAACATAAAACTTGATCCGTTGGCGGCTCAACAATAATCTGTTCAGGGCAGTTTGCGTCGAAACAGTGCAGCACCCCGGCGCGGCAGGCAAATGCGTCAACAATCCGGCTCAGCGATTTTCGCAGCAGTGCATCCAGTTCGAACTCCACGCTGCTTAATTCGGCGAGATCAAAAAGAACCGCCGATTCTTGGTTAAAGGTCCCAGGCCAGCCAGGAGCGTGGTTGATGAGGGCTTCGATGGAATCATCCCAGACATCAGCCGGGGTTCGAATAGAACCTTCTTCCATCATAGGACTCGCTTGTCACAAATGCCTGACAGAAGTTAACCGATACAGCCGGGTGAGACAGATTCCAACTGATATGCAAAGGGGATGAATGTATCCCTTCATCCCCCTTTATTAAGAATATAAATAAATAATGTAAAGTCTATGCTAATCATATAGGATTTTTATACATTATTCAAGCAGCATTTGCTGCAGAATCCATTTCTGTTTTGGGATAGCTGGCGGAGGCAGATGATTCCGCCAAAATCCCTAAAAATCATTTATCTATCTAGTATTTTTATACTTGAAATGTAAATTAAATTGTTGGATAATGTAAAGGCGGGGATAAATTGTCAGTTAGATTAATATCAGTAGTCAATATTCTTTAAATACATTAATGTCTGGAAAAGTGCGCTCTCGAGCGCATTATTTTCGACAGGGGGACAGACGTTTCGGATGGTCGGGGAAGTGAATTACGGAAATTTCTCTCTACCCTTTGACACCCGATTCCCCTTGTTCGGCTGGGAACAAGGAGATATCCAATGTATCGCAACAAAGTATTTCACCTGATCTGCACAGTCACTTTCATCATCAGTGTTTTGATTGGCCCGCTTCCAGCCGTCCAGGCAAGCGGAGGGCCTGACAATGGGGCTTACATTTGGGAGGATTCAAATGACCCCGGCGGACCGGCTTACAACTGGCAGGATATTTCTACCACCGGCACGAAGATCGCAATGACCAACGATTCAATCACCGGTCCTTTGGAGCTCGGTTTTCCATTTTTGTTCTATGGACAGGTATACACGCGATTGTATATCAGCTCAAATGGTTTCGTGACCTTCCTGCCGGACCAGCCGGCTGCCCCATCCCCTGCAGCGATCCCAACAGCGAACGGTCCAAACGCGATCATCGCCGCGTACTGGGCTGACTTAAACCCAATGCTATCTGAACTCACGCTGTCAGGTTTAATCACCGGAGCGGTTTATTATGAGGTTGTGGGAACATCCCCCAACCGCATAGCGATCTTTCAATACTCCGATGTGAAACACAGTGGTTCCAACCTGTTAGATGGCGACGGATCGACCTTCCAGATTAAACTGTTTGAAGGCACAAACGCGATCGAAATCCACTATCAATCGACTGGCACTATCAACAGCGCCCCGCTGCACGTTGCCGGGATTGAAGACCACACAGGGACCATTGGACTGCCGTATTACAGCGGCCCAGGGCCCATTGAGGCTGAAACCGCTGTGCGCTTCTCGATTTTTTCGGGACTGGCGGTGCGGCCGGGCAACCAGACGCTGTACGGTGAACCGGGTGATACCGTCCGCTTCGAGCAGCGCGTCGCAAACTGGACCGGTGCTGCTTCAACATTCAGCCTGTCCACCTCGGGCGGCACGTGGCCCACAGGCCTGACGATCGATGGAATTGATTTCAGAACTGATGAACTGGCCCAGGGCGAATCGACATACATCAACGTCGAGGTCCAGATTCCCTCAGATGCGATCCCTGGCGAATACAGCGAGCTGACGCTCTTGATTGACGAGGGCGGCCCATATGAGCAGGAGGTCAAACTGATCGCAGCAGTTCCGCGAGTCGGCTATGCAATTGGCTACTACGGGCCTGAAACCGACCCGCTCAACGCGATTTTGCCAGTGGATACCATGCTCCACAACAGCCTGTCGAGCCCGGTCGATATTGACAACCTGGAAGCATGGATCAATTACGGCACAATCACGCCGGATGGGAAAGAGCTTTGGGTTGTCGACAGCATGGGTGCCAATACGCTTGTCTTCGACGTCGATAACCTGACCGCTCCGCCGATTGTTATTGCAACAGAAAGCGAGACATCCGACGTCGCCTTTACGCCAGACGGAAAGACAGCCGTGGTCACCAATTTTGCGGCGTCTACCGCCCAGCTTGTCGACACAGCCACTTATACGGTGACAGACACCTTCCCCACAGCCAGCGGCCCGGTGAGAGCTGCCATTGGCGCGTGCTTCCCGAACAAGGCATATGCGACGGCATTCAACAATAGAGCTACCGCTGTGACTGCCATTGACCTGCTGAAGAAGCAGTCCAAACAGATCAGCGGATTTAACCTGCCGGCCGGCGTGGTCGTTTCACCAAAGACGAACCGGGCCTTTGTTTCGAACTCGGGCAACGGCACAATCGGGGTGATCAACACCCTGACCGACACACTGGAAACCACCTGGAATATCGGCGGTGCAAAACTGGGCATGATCGATATCACCCCAGATGGTGAAACCCTGTACGTCGTCGATTCAACCGAGGTGATCGTCGTCGACGCAGACACCGGCGCGGTGATCACCCGAATTACGCTCCCTGCTGAAAATCTGTGGGATATCGAAGCCTTCCCAGAGGGCATGGGCAATTTCGTTTATGTCACCAACATGATGGGCGAGTCGAATACGATCTTCGTCATCGACACCGTCACAAACACACTGTTCAAAGAGATTGTCGACGCATGGGACCCGGCTGGCCTGGCGCTGTTCCCCTATTATCGTGAATGCCAGGCAGCGCCGCAGGCATCCTTTGAGCCGGTCAACCAGGTTGTGAAACTCAACGAACCGGTCTCCTGGACGAATACGAGCATCTACGGCGCAACAGAATACCTGTGGGATTTCGGCGACGGCACGACCAGCACCGAAACCCACCCAACTCATACCTACACCGCCTACGGTTCCTATGAAGTGACATTGACCGCGAAGAATGAGCACGGCCAATCGACCTTCAAAGGCACGGTCAATTTTGCGCCAACTGCCGCCTTTGAGCCGCAGGAAGCGGTGATCCAACCCGGCGATACCGTCAACTTCACCAATCTTTCGGAAGGACCCGGAACGCTCACCTATTTGTGGGATTTTGGCGATGGATCAACCAGCACGGAGGAGAACCCATCCCACAAATATGACACGGTTGGCGATTACCAGGTCAAACTGACCGTTACAAACGAGTACGGCTCAGATACAGCCACCGGTATCGTAGCATTCCCGGCAAGAGCCGCGTTCACGCCCACGAATGCCATCATTAAGCCGGGCGAGTCGGTCACATTCAACAACCAGACGACCGGCACCGCCCCGATCAGCTACACCTGGGATTTCGGCGACAGCACGACATCCACTGAGGTAAGCCCCACCCACACCTTCAGCGGAAACGCAGACGTGACCGTTACGCTGACCGCCAAGGGATACGGCGACCCGAGCACAGCTACCGGGACGGTGAAATTCACCCCCAAAGCCCAATTCTCCCCGGCGGAAGTCACCCTGACTCCTGGCGAAGCGCTCACCTTCATGGATCAGTCCGTAGGGCCAGGCCCGTTCGAGTATGCGTGGGACTTTGGCGACGGCACGTCTGCTGATAACCCCAACCCCTCCCACACTTACACAACCTATAAAGATTATGAGGTTAAACTGACCGTCACCAATGCGAACGGCAGCGACACAGCTACCGGCTATGTTCACTTCAAGCCCAAGGCTGCCTTTACACAGTCGGCAAGCCTCATCCAATTGGGCGATGAGATTCAATTCACCAACCAATCAACCGGATCAGGCACGCTGACCTATGCGTGGGATTTTGGCGACGGGACAACATCAACGGAGGAAAATCCGACCCACAAATATGAAAAGACCGGTACGTTTGAAGTCAAGCTGACCGTTACAAACAAGTACGGCAGCGATACAGCTTCTACAATGGTGGGGTTCAAACCAAAGGCGGTATTTTCCCATCCCAATGAGGTCTTGCTGGGCGATGCGATCGTGTTTGAAAACCATTCAACCGGAACGGGGCCGCTGAGCTATCTGTGGGAATTTGGCGACGGCAGCACCTCGACCGAAATGTCACCGTCGCATACCTATGCCGAGGCCCTAAACTATACCGTCAGGCTGACCGTCACAAATGCGTACGGCTCAGATACCATGGAAAGCACTATCTCCTTCACGCTGAACGCCGCATTTACGCAGTCCGCTGAGATCATCCAGACCGGTGACACCATCACGTTCACCAATCTGTCCACCGGAGTCGGCCCATTGATCTATCATTGGGACTTTGGCGACGGAGCGACCAGCGAAGAAAAAGACCCAAGCCATACGTATACCACTGCGGGCAGCTACACCGTCACGCTCACGGTCACCCGCCCAGGCGACAAAACAGCAACCGCCACGGGTCAGGTTCGCTTCAGACCGAAGGCTTCGATTGGCACCGCCCTGACCACCGTCAGCCAGAATACCAGACTGCAGCTCACCAGCACATCGACCGGCACCGCCCCAATGACTTACCTGTGGGAATTTGGCGACGGAACGACATCGAATGCAGCCTCACCGGTTCATACCTATACGAAGCCCGGCAAGTACACGATCAAACTGACCGTTAGCAACGATTACGGCACAGACACCACAGAAATGCAGATTCAGGTAATGCCCAACATCTATCTGCCCTTCATTGCTTACCGGTAATCGCTTTTAAGATCTATCAGGGGTTGTCCAAACGTGCTTTTGGACAACCCCTTTTCTTTTTCCACTTGCGTCAAATGTCAACGCTGTTTCCGGTTTCGGTACTTTCATAACCCGGGTGGCGGTCGATAAACTGCCTGCCCTCTGGCGATGAGAGCCAGGCGACCAGCCGCTGGACCGCCGGCTGCCCGGCGGTTCCGGCGCGCATCACCAGGTCGTAGCGCTCGCGAAGCAGGGGAATGAAATCCAGCCCGTAAGCCCGCGCGGCATTCTCAAGCCCCAAACCGGCGTCGGCGATGCCGTCCGCGACGGCGCGAGCCGTGTCAGAATGAGTCAGCCGCTCGTCTGCATAGCCCTGGATACGCCTGGGATCAATCCCCAGGCGAGTGAGAGTCGCATCCAGCCAGACGCGGGTCCCGGAACCCGGCTGGCGATTGACAAAACGAACGACCGGTCGAGCCAGGTCTTGCAGCGAGCGGATATTCAGCGGGTTGCCGGGCATCACCATCAGCCCCTGGCGGCGGTGTGCAAAAGTGACCACACGCAGCGCTTCGCCGGGCAGCAGCCGGTGAATAAAGGGCACATTGTATGTACCTGTCTCAGCGTCCCACAGGTGACAGCCCGCCAGGTCTGCTTTCCCTTCCGCCAGCGCGATCAGCCCACCCAGGCTGCCCAGATAGGTTAACTGCAGGGTCACGCCCTGCGCGATCTGGTCAAAAGAGCGGGCCAGTTCGTTGAGCGCCATATCGTGACTGCCCGCGAAACGCAGCACAGCCGGTGAAGCCGTTTCTGCGACGCGGCTCAGGGACCGCCAGCGGTCCATCGCCATATCCACAGCCTGCTGGATCTCGCTCAGGTCGTATCCGGCAGTGAGCGCCTCAAGCAGGAATGCCTCAGAGCGGTTCACCAATTGCGCAATCCGCAGCGCCCCCCTGACCCGCCCCTGCTCCTTCGGGACCTCCCCGGCGACCTGCGTTCCTCGCCCGGCGCGGCTGACCAGCAGCCCTTCACGCGCAAGCTCTTGATAGGCGCGCTGGACTGTGCCCGGCGTGCATTTCCACTGCTCGCACAACCGGCGTATCGAAGGCAGCCGGTCGCCGGGTTTATACTGCCCGGTCAGAATAGCATCCCGGATGGAATCGGCAATCTGATGGTAAAGACGAGTCTCTTCCAAGTAAATCACCTGAACAAGAAAACGACGCCAGCATTCGTCTGCGAACGCAGACGAATGCCAGCGACCGTCAGCGAATGGAACCTTTTAGCGGTTTCTCCACGGCTCCGAATCGGGAATAAAGAGCGACTGCCCAAATTCTTCCTTGCCAAATTCAGAAATCTTCTCCTGAACCGGAACTGAGATGATCCAGTCGATGAATTGATTGGCCAGCTCTGCTTTGATATGAGCGCCCTTGTCAGGGTTGACGGCGATCACCCCGTAGGGATTGAACAGAACTTCGTCGCCTTCCATAAGGATCTCAAGATCCAGTCCCTCTTTCGAGCGAGCCAGGTATGTGGCCCGATCACTCAGGGTGTAGCCCTGCGCTTCAGCGGTGAGGGTCAGCACTTCACCCATACCCTGTCCGGCGGATTGATACCATTCGCCTGACGGCTCAATCCCCGCGGCTTTCCAGACAGAAAGCTCTTTTGTGTGCGTGCCAGACTCATCCCCGCGCGAAACAAAGACAACCTGTTCGCTTGCAATCTTCGCAAATGCATCTGCGGCGCTGGTCATGCCTCGAACATTCGCCGGGTCTTCAGCAGGGCCAACGATAACGAAATCGTTATACATCACATCTTCGCGGCGCACCCCATGCCCGGCCTCCATAAAGGCATCTTCTCTTGACCGTGCATGAACCAGGAGGACGTCGGCGTTTCCGTCCTCGCCCAGCGCGATCGCCTGCCCTGTGCCAACCGCCACCACATCCACTTTCACATTATAGGCTTTTTCAAAGTCTGGCAAAATGAAGTCGAGCAGGCCAGAATCATCCGTACTTGTCGTCGTCGCCAGGATCAGGCTCTGCTGCTCAGAGCCTGAAACTACAGTCGACGGAGTTGAAGCAGCCGGCGCGCAGCCTGCCAGCAGGGCAATTAAAACGAGCCATGCAAAAAATTTCTTCATACAATCCTCCCGTTAAACGGATATCGATATTGTGCTAGTACACCATATCACCGCGCACAAATGCAGCAGTACGTGGGTCGGTGGGATGGTTAAAAAATTGATCTGCATCTGCCACTTCAATCACCTTCCCATCCAGAAGGAAGGCAACCCGGTGAGCCAGCCGCCTGGCTTGAAAAACATTGTGCGTAACCAGGACAAGCGTCGTCCCCTCCTGGCGGTTGAGATCGCCGGCAATTTTCTCGATCAGGCTGACGTTATAAGGGTCTAGATTTGCAGTTGGCTCATCTAACAGCAGCACTTCGGGACGCAGCGCAATGGCGCGAGCCAGCGCCACCCGCTGCGCTTCGCCGCCTGAGAGCGTGCGCGCCCGCTGGTTCTCCAATCCTGCCAGCCCAACCTGTTCGAGCGTCGCCTGGACAATGCCATTTGTATTTCGTTTCCCGTGCAGGTCCAGCCCAAAGCGAACATTGTCACGGACGGTGCGGTTGAGCAGCATCGGGCGCTGAAAGACCATTGTGACTCGCCGGCGCAGCTCCAGCGGCATCTCCTGACCGGCGTTGAACGGGTGGTTATGGAAAAACAGGTTTCCTTCGGT
>Ga0134094_1000880_pt1 | contig 33373 bp, 28 predicted proteins | sample 5_1taG_FD_94458 | JGI IMG/M metagenome (GOLD analysis project Ga0134094, IMG submission 94458) | Switchgrass degrading microbial communities from high solid loading bioreactors in New Hampshire, USA - 5_19_20_110_A1 metaG | ecosystem: Engineered > Bioreactor > Semi-continuous > Anaerobic >... | reverse complement strand
GACGATGAATGTCAATACCCGCGCGTTTTTGTTTGCGGCGCAGCGCGCCGCGCCCCTGATGGAGAAGCGCGGCGGCGGGCATATGGTTGCGATTTCTTCGCCTGGCTCAACCCGGGTGATGCCCGATTATATCGCGGTAGGGGCCAGCAAAGCTGCACTGGAATCGCTGACCCGCTACCTGGCGGTAGAGCTGGCAGAGAAAAACATCGTCGTTAACGCAGTTTCTCCGGGCCTGGTGCTGACCGGGGCGCTCAAGCATTTTGCCGTGCTGAGAGATCCGCAGGTGATTGATCGCGCTGTCGCCGTTACGCCCGCCGGACGCCTGGTTACCCCTGAAGATGTGGCTGAGGTGGTCGCCTTTCTTTGCTCGCCGGCTGCTTATATGATCCGCGGGCAGGTGATCGTCGTCGACGGAGGCTACACCCTGACTGTGCCGCGTTAGGGCAGGGCTGTTCTGTGTGGGCTGTCCTATTCCTCTGCCAGCACAGCGCGCGCCGGCGCGCCGTCTGCCCCGCCCAGTTTTAACGGCAGGCAGTAGAGCTGGTAACGACCGGCAGGCACCTGTGAGAGATTGATTCCCTCCAGAATGACCAGTTTTTGATTAAGCAGGATGCGGTGCGTGGGGATGCTGTCGTTAAACGGCGCGATTGAAAAATAATCGATGCCGATCAGCTTCACTCCACGCGTGACCAGATATGCAGCGCCGTCTGGGCTGACCGCTGTGAACCCGGTTTGAAAGGGTAGGCCTTCCTGCTCCCAGTAGCGTGAGTTGCGGGTTTTCAGCAGCACGCGCTCCATTCCGGCTTCGATCCCCGCCGCAGCGAGCACCTCTTCGGTCGCCAGCTGGCAGTCGGCGGGCAGCTCGACCACCTGGCAGGGGCCAATCAGGATGTCCAGCGGCAGCTTTTCGATCGTGTCGCCGTCGGCGATAAAGTGAAATGGGGCATCGACATGCGTTCCGGCATGCACACTGAGCGCCAGCCGCGAGACGTTATTATGCTCGCCTTCCTCCATCTTCGAGACGCGCTCGAGCTCAATCGACGGATCACCGGGCCAGACTGGCAGATCAGGGGTGATTGTCAGCGAAATATCGTGCAGTTTCATATATCCTCCCATTGTTGAACTGGCTTGCGCTGTCGTAAAAGCTGCAGGCAGCGTGATGATTTTGCTAATTTACCATCCGGCAAACTTAAAAATCTTTTCGAGGAATGCGCTGCGCTCCTCATCGGTCATGGGGCGGGGGCGGGCATAATCTTCCAGTATTGCAGTCAGCAGCGTTGTGTTGATATGCCGCCCATCATAAAAGACATGCTGGTCGATAAACTCATTCCGCGTGCCGGGGACCGGAATATCCATCTGGTCAAAGAACAAATTGCCCAGCCCATAATGAATGAATGAGCCGTTATAGAACTCCATATCCTGTGGGTAGTGCGCCTGGCTGCCGCTGACGATCACCGCGCCTGCGTCAACCGCTGCGCGGAAGTTGCGCTGCTGGTGCTCCGAGGGATGTTCATAGTAGATTTCAAAATACTGAAACGTGACAATCGGCAAATAACCTTCGTTGCGCAGCTGCAGGGTGGTCTCCAAGATCCAATCATAATCTTCGCAGCTTGCCACGCCCGGCTGGTCTTCTGTGGCAAATACTCCTTCCGGTCCAACCGGGTTGCAGGCGATGAAGGCCAGTTTATTGCCGTTATGCTCAATTTTTGCCGGCGTTCGCGCTTCCTGCAGGTTTGCCCCGCCGCCAAACAACGTCCAGCCGCGCTGGCGATACAGCTCAAGCGAATAGCTGAAGGGTTCGCGCCCGTAATCGTTGTTGTGATTTCCGCTTAATTCCACGATATCTGTGCCGATGTAATCGAGCAGCTCGATATACTCTGGCCGGCTGCAAAACTGCATGGTCGTGGAAAAGAAATTGGCCAATGGGCAGTGTGGATTAAACGAAACTTCATTGCTAATGTGAGTCAGGTCGGCGTTGCGCAGCCAATCGACGATATCGCGGGCCGGGTAGGTGGTTCCCAGGGTATCCATTTTATAAGCAGTCGCTCGAGCCAGCGCGGTGACGCCGGTCATCACCAGCGTGGTGAGCTTTGTGGTGTCGCGGTTGGTCGGGGGTAAGGGGCCTGGCTCTCCACCGAGCCGCGCTTGCAGCAGGTTCAGCGCCTCATGCGGGCCGGATATTCCGAACATAATCGTCAGCGGATAATCTTCCAGCCGCAGGTCCTTGTCGAGCGGGCTCATCCCTGAAACCCGCAGCACCTTCCAGCGCGGCTCCAGCGATTCAAAGGGAACCAGCGCCCAGGAGGGCCTGTTGGACCAGGCTGTATCAAGCAGCAGTTCTTCGGGTAGAATTTCCACCCTGCCGATTCCCGGAGGGCCCCAGCGGGTTTCAAAGGCTGCGCGGGTTGCTTCGCTCATCAACAGCGGGCCGGTAAATACGGTTCCGCTTTCACCACGCCAGGCGCGCTGCACCTCCTCAAAGTCGACCGATTCGATCAGCGTTGGGAAGGGCGCTACCAGCGCATAGACCCATGTAGACCCCGTTTTGGGGTCGCCTCGCGTTGCTCCGATATGGATATTTGCGCCTTCAGCGGAGGACAGCAGCCGGGTGTGTTCCACCGGCAGCCTGATCTGATTCCGCATGGCAGGAGGGACCGAAGGATCAAGCCAGACACGCAGTTCGCGCACCGGTTCGGGAGTTATCGTCGGTGTAACCGTGACCGTTGGCGTTGGCGGGACCGGTTGGAACGGGGTGGGTGTTTGCTGGGCGATGGAAGGGAAAAACGCTGCGACTTGCGTTGAGATGTTTGAATCGAGCTGCGGCGAGCATCCACTGACTGCCATAGCCAGCAGCATGAGGAGGGTGGTGAGCATTTGGTTAAGTCGTGGTTTCATCATCTCTTATCCCCGTTTGGTTTAAAGCGGCTCCGGTTGGTGGTTTGTGTCCTGGTCGATGGGTCATTTCGGCAGCATCAATTTACGGGTCGTTCCAGCGGCACAGCGAAAAGATCGTCTCTAAAAATTCACTGCGCTCGGCAGGGCTCATCTCTCGCGGCTTCGCATAGTCTTCCAGGAGGGTTGTGACGAGATTGACGCCAAGATATCTGCCGTCATAGAATGTGTGCTGATCGATGAATGCAGCGCGGATTTCCTCCGGTTCCATCTGGTCAAAGAACAGGTTTCCCAACCCATAATGGACAAAATGACTGCCCACAAATGTCATAGTTTGCGGATAGTGTGACTGGCTTCCGCTGACAATCACCGCACCTGCGCGCGCAAGCCGCCTGAAATCGGGCATTCCCTGTGCCACGCTGGGCAGGTATCCGTCTGTCTCGATGTGCTGCAAAGTGACGACCGGCAGGTAACCATCGTCTCGAAGCTGGCGAATTTTACCTTCCAGCTTGTCAAAGTTGCATGGGGCTGAGCCGGGTTTATCGGCTGTTGCCCAAACCGGTTCGGGGCCGGCGGGGCTGCAGCCGATGAAAGCCAGGCGGTTGCCGTTATGCTCGATCAGCAGGGGCTGTTCAGCTTCGCTCAGGTTAGCTCCACCGCCGAAGGTCATCCAGCCGCGCTCGCGGTACATTTCCAGCGTGTCGAGATAAGGTTGAACGCCCCAATCCAGGTTGTGATTTCCGGTCAGTTCGATAATATCTGCGCCGGCCGTCTCCAGAAGCTCGATATATTTTGGATGGCTGCAGAAGCGCATATCCGCACGCAGCGGGCCTGGTGTGGGGCAGTCTGCAAAAAAGGATACCTCGTTGCTGATGTGGGTCAGGTCTGCTTGCGCCAGCAGCGGGCCGATATCCTGAGCCGGGTAGGTCACGCCGTTGCTTTCCATACGCTCCCCAATGTGCCGGGACAGGGCTGTTACACCGGTCATTGTCAGCGTCGTAAGCCTGTCGGGGTCGCGGTTGCCGGTCAGGTGAATATCGCGCGGCAGTGCCTGCAGCACTACTTCTTCGCCGTGTAAAAAAACCGGAACAGCCAGCGGGTAGGTTTCTGGGTCAAATGCTTTTTCTAGCGGCGACTGCCCGTCGACGCGCAGCACCTTCCAGCGGGGTTCGATCGCTTCAAATGGGATCACCGCCCAGGCTGTTTGCTCCTGCCAGGCCAGCTCAAGCAGTGATTCTTCATCAGCTACCTTCACGCTTCTTTGATCCGGCGGTCCCCAATAACGTTCGAACACAGCCAGGGTCTCTGCCGACATCAACAGTTGGCGGTCCTGGAAAACATCGCTGAAATCCCCGTTCCATGCCTTCTGCAAATCCTCCAGACTGACGCCGTCTGTCACGGTTGGAAAGGGCGCAGCGAGGGCGTATACCCAGCGGGTGACGACAGGCCAATCCTGTCCGGCTGCGGCGGGTGCGATTTCAATTCGCAGGTTTGCTTCCTCTGGACCGGACGCAAATCGAACCGGCGGGTGGGTCGAAACGAGCTTGAACAGGCCGGATAACTGGCTCTGCAGGTCTCCGGGCAGCGAGTCCGCGATCCACAGCCGCGGTTCGACGGCAGCGGATGTTGGGGTAGGGGACGTCTTTCCTTGCGGCTCTGAAGCAGCTGTAACTGCGGGTATGGCAGTCTCTACGATGCGTGTTGGCTCACCGGCAGCACCGGCGCTGTTCGCCGGTATGACCGGTTCTCTATACAGCCGCCCGGCTGCAGGCGGCAGGCAGCCGGCCAGCAGGAAAAAGAGCAGCAGCACAGCCAGAACTGAGCCTGACCGGGGATGAGCGGGTGAATGAAGGCGGTTTTTCCGTAATGTGTTCACTTTGCTTATTATACTTGCCCCTTTGCTGCTCCGCGGACCCTCATTTTTGGGTCTATATGTATCATGGTATTGGAAAGCGGCCTGGCGATAATTTCTAAAGACCTCGTGTCATGTTGTATAATGCGTGGCGAACTGCCGGATGCTCTCTTAAGACACGAGGAAAGTCTCCCTGCAGATCCGAAATCAGTATGTTTGATCGTTTTTGAGAGTCGATCTGGTTACAATTGGTTCAGATCATGACAAGGAGGCGCAGTCTCCATGCGAGAAGTGGCCGTTTTGGGGATCGGACAAACCCCAGCTGAAGAAAATTGGGAACAGTCGCTGCGCGAGCTGGCCGGTGAGGCCGTCTTTGCTGCAATGCAGGATGCTCGCCTGGAAAGTGTTGACAGCCTTTTTGTCGGCAATATGATGTCCGGCGCAGCCAATCACCAGCAGCACCTGGGCGCTTATATCGCCGATTGGGTGGGGCTTCGCCGCGCATCTGCGCTGCGGATTGAAGCCGCCTGCGGGTCAGGTGCAGCCGCTTTCCGGATGGCCTTCATGGCCGTTGCGTCTGGCGCGGTCGATACTGCTGTGGCTGTCGGCGTCGAGAAGATGACGGACTCGCCCGGCTCTGAAATTACCGCGCAGCTGGCGACCGCTGCAGATGCCGACTGGGAAGCCGATATGGGCCTTTCGTTTGTCGCTCTGAATGCGCTGATTATGCAGCGTTATATGCATGAGTACGGCTGGAAGCACGAACATTTCGCGCCGTTTTCGATCAATGCGCATGAAAATGGTATGCATAACCCATTTGCGCGCTTTCATCAGACGCTGACCGAGGCGCAGTATAAGAAAGCGCCAATGGTCGCCGAGCCGATCAACTTAATGGATGCTTCTCCAATGTGCGACGGCGCAGCAGCTGCAGTTTTGGTCCCGGCAGAAATGCTGCGAAGCAATCTGAACGGTGCAAAGCCCATCATCCGGGTTGCCGCTTCAGCAGCCGCGACCGACACCATCGCCATCCATCACCGCCGTGATCCGCTCTGGCTCAGCGCCGCGGAACGCTCATCGCAGCGGGCTTATCAGCAGGCTGGAGTCACCCCGGAAGATATTGATGTGTTCGAGGCGCACGATGCCTTTACGATTATGGCAGCGCTCTCGCTTGAAGCCTGCGGTTTTGCGGAACGGGGCCAGGGTCCGCGTCTCGCTCTAGAGGGCGAAATACGGCCAACGGGGCGAATTCCGATTGCGACCCGCGGCGGGCTGAAGGCGCGCGGGCACCCGGTGGGCGCTACAGGGATGTATCAGATTGTTGAGGTTGTACAGCAGCTTCGCGGTGAAGCGGGCGAGACGCAGGTAGATGGCGCGCGTGTGGGCATGGCCCAGAACATCGGCGGAAGCGGCTCAAATATCATCACGCATATCCTGCGGGCAGATTAGCTTCGCAGGCAGGTGATTTTCGCGGTTCGGGTTTCAATATCGAACAGGCAGCCCCTGGTCAGCACATGCAGGCGGGCGCAGCTCATTGCGATCACCTGATTGATGGTCACCTCGGCTACATTGCTTTCAGTGATCGTTGACCCGTCGACAATCGTAACCGCTCCGCTGCCGGTCACCGTGATTTGCGAGCCCTGGATGATCGCAGCGGTGTCTTCATCGATGCCGATGCCGAGCAGCCCAGGGTTGCTTGTCACGGCATACAGCAGGCGGCCCATATGGTTGCGCTGGCGAAAGTGCTGGTCAATGATGGCCGTGGAAATGAAACCCAGTCCAGGCCCGAGCCGGGCCAGCCGCTGGCGCGGGTAGCTGCCGCTGCGCCCAAAGGCAATCATCACCGATGAAAGGGCTGCAGCGCCTGCTGAACTGCCGGCGACCACTGCGCCTTTCTGGTATTGCGACAGCATCTCCCGGTGAACCGGCGTTCCGCCGAGCGCGGCGGCCAGGCGCATTTGTTTCCCGCCGGTCAGAAAAATTCCCGTTGCTTCTCGAATGGCCTGGACATATTCTTCCTGGTATGCGTCGCTCCGCTCGTAAATGGGCAAAACGCGCGCCGGATGGTCCAACCCAAACCGTAGAAAGGCGTTTGCGTAGTCTTCGCCAACGCCATCTCGCTGCGAAGCGGTTGGGATCACCACTATTCGCGAGTGGAAACCACCGCTGTGTTCATAAAACGTTTTAAGCGCAGAGCCATCTGGTTGGACAGCGCCGCCCATGGCGATCAGGGTTCCGGCCATTGATGATTGTTACCTCTCCGGCAGATCATCGAGTGAATGCGCTGCCTGTTCTGAAAGCAAACATTTTATATTTACAATAATATAATACTTCACATTGCGAAATCACAGCCACGCGAAGTAGGGGAAAAGTTCATTTGGATTATGTTCTACCTTTTTGTAAAATGGTAGCGTTAGCACGGTCACCTGCAAGTTCACACAAAATGCACCATCATCTCTAGAGGGATTGGATTTTATGCCGTTAACACTTGAAGACCTCAATGACTATCGCGCCGGAACGTTTCGGACCCGCCCCGGTATGCGGATTAAGTCGCCAGAAGAGGCTGTGGAGTATGTCAATGAGCGCGGGTTCATCTTCTTCTGGCCTATGAAAAATGTCTTGATGCCCAGCCTGTGGACCGCAGTCGCCGGTGACAGGCCGGTAGCTGATGAACATGATGACCCGGGCCATATCACCTGGGGTTGGAAAGACAGCATGTTGGGGAAACGCCGCTGGTATTACGGGCGCGTGATGCGCAAACGCAATACGATTATCTCGCTCGACCTGCTGCCCTACTTTTATGCGCTTTCGCCCAACTACGGCGACCCGAATGAAGACTATCTGATCGATTATGAGCAGGGGCTGATGACCAACGGCGCAAAGCAGATTTATGAGGCGCTGCTGCAGGCAGGTCCGCAGGATACGATTGCCCTGCGCAAATCTGCCGGTATGACCAGCCGCGCAGCCGATTCAGAGTTCAACCGCGCCCTCGAAGAACTGCAGTCCTCATTCCGTATCCTGCCGGTAGGGGTGAGTGAAGCGGGAGCCTGGAATTACGCTTTTATCTATGATATCGTCGCCCGTCATTTTCCCGATTTGATCGAACGCGCCCACCCGATCAGCGAAGCGCAGGCGCGCCAGGCGTTGATTGGCTCCTATTTGAAGTCGGTCGGGGCCGTGCCGTATAAAGAAGTCCGGCGGATGTTCGGCTTGCAGCCGCTCAACTGGGACCCGGTCGTTATAGAACGCGACCTGCGGAAAATGGAAGAGCGCGGGGAAATCTGTCAGGGCGTTGAGATCAAGGGGCTTAAAGAACCGCATATTGTGAGCCAGGCGCTGTTTGCTGCCTGTTCTGAAAGCGGTAAGAACGCACCGTAGAAATTTGCCGGTTTGTTTGCGCAGCCGGCTGCACTGATCAAAATATTGGTGATTAACGATACGGAAATAACGACACCAAGCTGAGCAAGGGTATAATCAGGGTGGGGAAATCTACGCCAGTTAACAAGGAGCCAGCCAGTATGGAATTTCACGTTTCTCGCCAGGCCCGTGACCGGTATCAGTTTGATGAAGCGATTTACGCGCTAAGTGGAAATGTCATATTCGCCAATTTTCAGGCGGCCAGAACGTTTGCTCAGAAAATTAACCAGAAGCGTGATATTGTCAATCACCCCGAACGGGCTGCCCGGGCGGGTGAGATCAATGCAGTGGGTTTAATCGATGAAATCTTGCATTATGTAATTGCATTGTACCGCGAGCAGCGCAACCCGAAGCTAATGGCTGAAGCGCTGGACTGGTTGAAAGAACGCATTGGTGCGCGAGAAGTTGAGCGCACCCTGGTTTTGTTCGCTACCGAGTTCCCACCGCTGGCAGTGTATAAGGGCGAGATTTCACTGGCGGAATATTACGAAGGCAGCACCGACGGCATTCCAAACGAGCAGGTGCTGCTAGAAGAAATGCTCATGCTTTGGGTGGCAAACAAAAATACAGCCCTGGCTTCTTATCAGGAATTATTTGATGATGAGCGTTTATCTTCCGAAACCAGCTATTCCCCGATCATGGCTGAGCTTCATCAATTTATGGAGACACAGCCAAAGTTCGGCCCTGATAACCAGAATCTGATCGACATGCTGCGCGCCCCGGCGATTGCGGTTCCATACTCGCTGTTTGGCCAGCTCGAGTACATTCGCGACCGCTGGGCGGAACTGCTTGGGCGATACCTGAGCCACCTTCTCCGGCGGCTTTTGAGCAGCATGGATCTCATCCGCGAGGAGCAAAAAACCGGGTTTATGGGGCCTGGGCCCATTGAAGTCCCCGTGTTTGATGCCGCTACCCGCGAGCTTGAAGCTGAACATTTCAGTCCAGACCGCGAGTGGATGCCGCGCCTTGTTCTGATCGCCAAAAACACCTTTGTCTGGCTGGACCAGCTTAGCCGGGCATATAACCGCCGCATCACCCGCCTGGATGAGATTCCCGATGAAGAGCTTGAAAAACTGGCCCGCCAGGGTTTTACCGGTCTCTGGTTGATCGGGCTTTGGGAGCGCAGCCGGGCTTCTGCGCGCATTAAACAACTGACCGGGAACCCTGATGCAATTGCTTCGGCCTATTCGCTCTACGATTACCGCATTGCCGGTGAGTTGGGCGGCGAAGAGGCTTACAACGGGCTTCGTGAAAAAGCCTGGCGTTATGGAATTCGCCTGGCGAGCGATATGGTGCCGAATCACATGGGGATCGATTCGCCCTGGGTGGTTGAACACCCAGATTGGTTCCTTTCGCTCGATTACAGCCCGTACCCTTCCTACAGCTTCAGCGGGCCTGACCTGTCGGACGATGACCGGGTGTCGATCTTTCTTGAAGATCACTATTACACCCGCACAGACGCCGCAGTGGTTTTCAAACATGTCGACAGGCGAGATGGGCGCGAGCGGTATATTTATCACGGGAATGACGGAACCAGCATGCCGTGGAATGATACGGCGCAGTTGAATTATCTGAAACCCGAGGTGCGTGAGGCGATCATCCAGACAATCCTGGCCGTTGCGCGGCGCTTTCCGATCATTCGCTTTGACGCAGCCATGACGCTCGCAAAAATGCATTATCAGCGCCTGTGGTTCCCACAGCCGGGCACCGGCGGCGCGATTCCTTCCCGCGCCGATCATGGAATGAGCAAGGAGCAGTTTGATCAGGCAATGCCGGTTGAGTTCTGGCGCGAGGTGGTTGAGCGCGTCGCTCAGGAAGCGCCGGATACGCTTCTGCTTGCAGAGGCTTTCTGGATGATGGAAGGTTATTTCGTGCGCACCCTGGGGATGCACAGGGTATATAACAGCGCCTTCATGAATATCCTGCGCAATGAGGATAATGCCAAGTACCGGTTGATTATGAAGAACATTCTGGAGTTCGACCCGGAGATCCTCAAGCGCTATGTGAATTTCATGAATAATCCTGACGAGCGTACTGCAGTGGACCAGTTTGGCAAAGGCGACAAGTACTTTGGCATTTGCACGCTGATGGCGACGATGCCGGGCCTGCCGATGTTTGGGCACGGGCAGATTGAGGGCTTCTCAGAAAAGTATGGGATGGAGTTCAAACGCGCTTATTGGAATGAGGAGCCTGACCAGGACCTTATCGCCCGCCACGAGCGCGAGATCTTCCCGCTGCTGCACCGCCGGGCGCTGTTTGCCGGGGTTGAGAACTTCCTCCTGTATGATTTCTTCACGCCAGAAGGCGCGGTAAACGAAGACGTGTTTGCCTATTCAAACGGCCTGGGAAATGAACGGTCGCTGGTTGTTTACAACAATAAGTTCAATGACACGCAAGGTTGGATCCGCAGCTCGGTTGCTTATACTGTAAAAACTGCGGGCGGTGAGCGGCAGATGGTCCAGCGCACGCTGGGTGAGGGCCTGAATCTGCATCCAGATCCGCGCGGGTACTGCATTTTCTATGATGTGACCACCGGCTTAGAGTACATCCGGTCGAGCCAGGAGATTGTTGAAAAGGGGCTGTTCCTCAGCCTGCGCGCCTATGAATATCACGTCTTTCTTGATTTCCGCGAGGTAATTGACGACGATTGGGGCTCTTATCGCAGAGTCTACGAGCATCTGGCAGGGAGGGGTGTTCCCAGCGTGCAGGCTGCCATGCAAGACCTGCTTTTGGAGCCGGTGCTCCAGCCGCTGCGAGAGATTATCAACCCGGGCTATTTCCGCTACCTGATGGATTCGCGCCTGACCAGACCGGGTGACGTACTGCCGGAGCGCCTGATTGACGAAGCCTGCGTGAAAATGTCGTTCCTGCTCGACGGCATTCAGCGCTTCAGCGGGCAGGCTGAAAACCGCGACCGCCTGATCCGCGAGATGCGGGTTAGCCTGCGCCTGGCGCTTTCGATGTTAATCCTTGGCGAGCGCTACCCGCTGCCTGCCTCGCGGAAGTACCAACAGGCCCTGCGCTACCTGGCAGAGGGCGAGGGAATGCGTGGAGAGCCGGACTGGATTCTGCTGTTTGCCTGGGTCTTCTTGCACAACCTGGGGAAATTATCAGGCGCGGAAGATTACAAGGTGGTCACCAACGCCTGGATTAACGAATGGCAGTTTGGCCGGGTTCTCGATGAAATCGCGAGAGAACTGGGCGCCAAGCCAGAACATGCAATGACGCTGTCCAGCTTCCTGCGCATCCTGATTGAGCAGCAGGACTGGTTTGAAACAGCCGCCAAGCTTGAGCCAAAAGAGCTGCTTAACGCATGGTTGTCCGACGCGGATATTCAACGCTATCTCGAATTCAACCGCTTTGAAGGCGTGGTCTGGTTCAACCGCGAGCGCTTTGAGAATTTTGTCTGGTGGATGGTGGTGCTGGCTGTCATGGGCGCGGTCTCGGGACAAAAAACAGGCGCCTCTATGTTGGTAGAGCGCCTGTTGATGGCTTACAGCCTGGCTCAGACTCTGCTGAAAGCTGAGCAGGAATCCGGCTATCAGGTTGCAAAACTTCTCGAAGCCGTTTAACAATCAGGCACGGCGGGGGTATCAAAAACTTGATGCCCCTGCCATTCGCGCGTCCGGTCGATGTGGTGCATAAAAACCTCGTCCGCGCGAAGCCCGCTGCGCGTACTGCGCACATCGCAGAGCGCTGAAACAGCCAGGGAAGTCAAATTAACACCGGTTGCAAGTTGGGTATATAAAACAGCCTGCGCGGCGTAAGCGACGTTATTGCGCGGTTCGATGCGGTCAAAATCGTCGAAGAACCACCCGCAAGAGGTAAACATCCGCTGCCGTTCGAACTGTGCAAGCAGCAGCGCATTGAGCTGCTGCAGGCCGGCGTCGTCGACCGGTCTTTTGAGCGCTGCTTCGGCCAGTTCATTCAACGTTTGCTCGCCCAGCATCACATGAATATACCGGTGGCGCAGCTCCCAAGGGTCATCACCGGCGTCGATGTATTTGCTGATGACGCAGAGATACTGTTCATCGATTGCATCGGCCAGCGTATTCAATGCCTGGCGCAGCGGTGATTTCCAGGAGTTGTTTGCTGTGCAGCCGCAGTCGCCGGCCCAACGAGTCACGCCGTGGTGACAGCTCCACGAACTGGGCTGGCGAATGGTAATCTCGTGCGTTGCGGGCTGGCGGCGCATCCACAGAGCCGGGTAGGTGATGTCAATTGTGGTTTGCCCGAGCGCGCCGTCCATCAAATAGGCCAGGAATTTATCTCGGAACGGCTGGTGATGCCCATAAAGCTCGCCGTCAGATGCAACCAGTACAAGCTGCGGCTCGATGACGGTTCCCTTGTGCGCGCGGTACTTGGGCAGAAGAGCCTCTGTGACAAAGCGGTCCGCGTTGACTGTTGCGCCGGGATCGAAACTGACCCGGGTGCTGAGATCCTGGTTATAGAAAAAGACGGTGATCTGACGCCCGCCGTCCAGCGGAACGAGATAGGGCTGCGCCGGGTCAAACGGCGCTTTATTGAGCGGCTGTTCTGCCTGCCAGGGGGCCAGAATGGTAAATTCGATCCCGCAGTCGGCGAGAACCTGCAGCGTTTCATTGTCCGCGGCAGTCTCTGGCAGCCACAGCCCTTGCGGTGCGTGACCAAAGTGATGAATAAAATTGGCGATTCCCCAGCGCACCTGGGTGATTTTATCGTGCAATTTCGCCAGCGGCAGGATGGTATGGTTGTAGGATTGGGCCATGCCGTTGCCGACGCCATACTTTTCGCAATTCCGCCGCTCTTGCTCAATGATCAATCCCAGCGTTTCTGGATCGTGCTTTTCCATCCACTCGATGAGGGTTGGACCTATGTTAAAGCTGATCCGCTCAAAGTTGCCCAGGAGGGCATTTGGGCGGTAAGACTGGGCGTTGATCCGTTCATTCCAGTTCAGGTAGGGGGCAGCCCCTGGCTCGATTGGAATTTCGCCGGTTAGCGGGTCTTCTCGAGGCGGTTGGTAGAAATGCCCGTGAACGCAAAAAGCCATATTATTCAATGTCAATCACCTGTTTCTAAGAAGCAACTCTGTTTTGAGCCTTTGTCTCTTGACGATTCTGAGCCAGGTAACCAATTCGCCGGTTGAACCGCTCAGGCATCAGCCCAAACAGGCGCGGCAGTGTATCGAGCTCGCATGTGCGGTCGGCGGCCAGATAATCCTGCCAGAAAACCGATAATGGAAAATTTTTAAACGTGCTTTCCAGAAATACAGCCAAAAATCGCAGATATGCCGGAGAGACCGGAACCATCCAGCGGCGCAGGCGGGTTACTGCGAGCACAGCGTCGACAATCTGCTTGAATGATAAATATTCAGGCCCGCCGATTGAATATACCTGACAGGCTGTCGAGGGATCATCCAGCGACAGAGTCAGGCAGGTCACTAAATCTTCAATCCATAGGGGCTGCAGTATTGTACTTCCATCTCCAGGAAGAAGGAAGATCCCCGGTGAGACCCGTAAGAGGCGGGCAAGCTCGTTCGTAAACCGGTCGCCCTGCCCGTAGACCACCGCGGTGCGGAAGATTGTGTAAGGAACACCGCTCTGGATGATAAAATTTTCAGCAATTGCCTTGGATTTCAGCACCGGATAGGCCGAAGCGCGGTCAGCTCCCAGGTGGCTGAGGAAGAAGAACCGTTCGATTCCTGCGTCTGCAGCAACCGCGGCGATGGCTCGAGTCCCTTCAATGTCGACGCCGACCAGATCCGCCTGGCTGCCCTGATGCTCCGAGCCTGCCAGGTGGAATACAACGTCAACCCCTTTCATCGCGGCTCGAAGGCCGCGCTCATCTTTTAATCCGCAAATTACAGCTTCAACTGCCACGCCGCGCGGCAGATTTGGTGATGTGGATGAAGGGCGCAGCAGGGTGCGAACCTGCAAACCCATTGCCACCAGATGGCGGATGAGCACCTGACCAATAAAACCGGTTCCACCAGTTACAAGTATCATATGTCGCAAATTATAGCAGAGAGTGATAAGGTCATTTGACCGGTGTAAATAAGCTACCTGTAAAAGCCAACAGCCCAAAACCTGCCTGGATGATGCCTGTGCTGGCATATATCTTGCTACCTGTTATTATAACTGGTACCTGTCAATTTTCTGTAAGAATCCGGACAAATTTGGGAGGATATGACTACGCTCTACGCATCCACTTACGCTGATCGAAGCAAAACAGCCTCCGGCGCACCTGTTCGCAGTAAAGGCGAACGCTCAACCGCTCGTTTTTCCGCTAAACGGACCGGCAGCCGCGGTCGTTTAGGCCTCCATTATTTCCCAGACACGCTTCACTACCGCGACAGCGATCTGCAGACCTGGCTGCCCGAGCTGCAGGCCTTGGGTGTTTCCTGGTTGGTGCTGTTCTCTGATATGAACCGGGCTATTCCAGAGGCTTTTGTGAGCGGCCTTGTTAAAGCGGGGATCGAGCCGATCATACAGTTTCGCCTTCCGTTGGATGCGCCTCCGGTACTCAATGAAATTGGTACACTGCTGCAGGCATATGCCCGGTGGGGCGCGCGCTATGTGATTTTTCATGACCGCCCCAACGCGCGTGCTTCCTGGTCTGCCTCGAATTGGGTCCAGCAGGATTTGGTAGAGCGTTTCCTCGACCGCTTTTTACCGGTTGCCAGCCTGGCGCGAAGCTTTGACCTGATCCCGGTCTTTCCGCCGCTTGAGCCGGGTGGAAATTACTGGGATACAGCCTTTTTGCGGAGCGCGCTTGAAGCGTTGCAGCGGCGAAAGCAGGTGGATCTTTTGAATCACCTGGTTCTTTCTGCTTATGCCTGGACAGGCGAGAAGCCGCTCAATTGGGGCGCAGGCGGCCCTGAGCGCTGGCCGATGACCCGGCCTTACCGCTCGACTCCTGGTAGTGAAGACCAGCTTGGTTTTCGCATTTTTGATTGGTATGAAGCTATCGCCAGCAGCGTGCTCCAGCGTCCCTGCCAAATCCTTTTGCTTCAAGCCGGCGTGGGGTCTGATCCTTCTACCGTCCAGGCATCATCCCAGGCGCCCTCGCCCTTCCTCCCGGACGACGAAATCTGCCTGAGAATCGCGCGCTTGCTGGCTGGAGAAACGGTGGTCGATCCGCTGGATGGTGAAAGCGAGCTAGAACCTGTTTCTCCGCAGGTCATTGCATGCAATTTCTGGCTCCTCAGTGCTGACCCGTCCAGCCCGTTTGCCGCCCAGGGCTGGTATCAGGCGGACGGCGCCAGGCGCCCGGTTGCTGATAAAATTCGCGCCTGGCAGCAATCGAGGCCAAAATCTGAGACTTTGCTCGATATGGACCCCGCTGACCGGCGCAACGGCAAGGTGATTAATCATTACCTGCTGCTGCCCGGGTTCGAATGGGGAGTTTCTGATTGGTACCTGGAAATTATCCGCCCGTATGTCAAAAAGCATCTGCCGACGATTGGCTTTTCTCCAGAAGAAGCTGAACTGGCTGCCCGTGTAACCGTTGTGGGCAGCCTGAGCAGCTATCCTGAGGATCTTCTCAGCCATTTACAGAATGCAGGCTGCCAGGTTGAGCAGATCAGCGGAGATGGTATGGATATTGCAACACAACTGGCAGAGAGGTGAAACAGATATGAATGCAATGTTTGCTCCGAAACCGATAGCGCAACCTGTTCATCGCACACCCATTACTACCCATAAACCGGTGTTGAAGATCCTGGGCCTGGGAGGCGGTGGTTCAAATGCAATCAATCGCCTTGTCGAGCTGGGATTACAGGATGTAGAGTTCATCGCGGCGAACACAGACCAGCAGGCGCTGAGGCAGAGCCTCGCGCCGGTGAAGATTCAGCTTGGTCCGCGCGTGACTCGCGGTTTGGGGGCTGGCGGCGACCCCAAGATCGGTGAAGCAGCGGCAGAGGAAAGCCACCGCGAACTGGCGGCTGCGCTTTCGGGAGCAGATATGGTTTTCCTGACAGCCGGCATGGGCGGCGGTACAGGAACCGGATCGATCCCGGTGGCGGCGCGTGTAGCGCGCGAGCTGGGGGCTGTTACGGTGGCTGTCGTGACCACGCCTTTCTCCTTTGAGATGGGCAAGCGGCAGCGGAATGCGCGTGAAGGTCTGGCGCAGCTCCAGCCTCACACCGACACCCTGATCACCGTACCGAATGACCGCCTCCTGAAAATTGCGCCCCAGAATCTGACGCTTGATCTGGCTTTCCAGCTAGCCGATGACGTGCTGCGCCAGGGGATTCAGGGAGTTGCAGAATTGATCACGCAGCCCGGCCTGATCAACGTTGATTTTGCCCATATTCGCCAGGTGATGAAGATGGGCGGCGGCGCATTGATGTCAATTGGGATTGGCGAGGGTGAGCATAAAGCGCTGAAGGCCGTCGAGCAGGCGCTGCATCACCCGCTGCTCGATTCAATCAGCATCGACAACGCAACAGGTATCATCGCGAACTTCACCGGCGGTGATAGTTTGTCCTTTGTGGAAGTGATGGAAGCGCTAAATCACCTCCAGCTTAAGACGGGCAATCAGGCTGAGATCATTCCCGGCGTGATCAACGACCCGCGCATGGAAGACCGCGCGCAGGCTATCCTGGTGATTACCGGGCTTGGCGCGACCGCAATCGAAGCAGCGCTGCCCGGCGCAAAACCTGCAGCGGCGCAGAAACCGCAGTCTCAGCCGGCGCAGACCCCGGATCGACGCGAGAGCGCCAGAGAAGCCGCACCTGTTGAACGCGCACCGCTTCCCTCCACGCGCCCGCTGACGATGACGATGCCCTTCCAGACGTCGCAGAACAGCCCCCGTCAGGAACAGGAACTCGATTCCTTTGATGCGATGGAGGTCTCAGCTGCCCCGATAGATTATGACCTGCCTGCATTTATGCGCCGCCGGTCTCGCTGACGGCTCTGTCAACGCATTGCAGCTCCAAGAGGAAGTGAAGATTAATGAACCGGCAGATGATCAAAGAAATATGCCAGCAGGTGTACAAACGCTTTCCACAGGTCGCCGGATGCGAGCCTAAGGCTGAAAGCCGGCCCGAAGGCCAGACTCTGCTCATCTTTCAAGGCGCTTCGAAAACTGCAGATGGGCGATCAATTGCCCACACCATTCGTGTACTGGTAAGCACGGATGGGAAGATTCTCCGCATGACGACATCGAAATAACGTTAGGAGTTGACATGAACCGCCAGAGTGTCTTTTCTCGAATTGAATTAATGTTTTTGAACTTCATCATTTTCGCGCTTAGCCACCCTGCAAAATCACTTGCCAGCCTGCGGCAAAATTTGAGCGCGGTTGGTGGGTCGGATCTCAAATCTATGGGGATTCTGCTCTGCATTAGCGGTACTGCGGGGTTGATTTGCGGCTGCCTGGCTTATTTCATCTCGATCCAGATAAGGTAATTGCTATGCTTCGCACACTGAGAAACACGGCGCTGCTGCTGACCGTGGTGGTTTTGCTTGCCTCGACATTTGAGGCTGCTCTGGCGGCTCGAGGCACTCCCGGTTCACCTGAATTTGGATTCGGCGCGCTGGTTTACCCGCAGGGATCGATGCTGGATGATAGTTTATCGATGGCGGCAGCGTTGGGGTTAGATTGGATTGCGGTGCCGGTCTCCTGGAACGCCTTTCAGCCCCGCGCCGCTGAACCACCGCAGTTTGCGGTGCTGACCCCTGTGATGCAGTTTGCCGCCGAGAACAAGGTTGCCGTCCTGGTGTCTGTTTCGAATGCGCCTGCCTGGGCACGAACGGAACAGGGACCAGACCCCACCCAATCTGCGTTGTTTGTCGCTGCGCTGCTGCAGCAATTTCCATCCACAATTCAAGCAGTCGAATTATTTCCCGGAGCAAACACCATTCAGGGGTGGGGCAGCCGTCCGAATCCTGAGGCTTATCTGACCCTTTACAACACTGTGCGAGAACAGGCGCTCCTGCAAAACCCCTCAATCTTGATGGTTGGGGCTGGGCTGCGCCCCATTGCTCCGGCGTCTCAAAATGGCGATATGGATGATCTGGCATTCCTGCAGTCCCTTTACAAGCTCGGCGCGCAGCAGGTGATACCAGTGATCAGCATGCAGCTCTTCGATCTGACCGGCGATACCCTGCTGGCGGCTGACCGGTCTGAACCGCGCGTTTTACGCCATTATGAAGATGTTCGTGCTGTAATGACCGCAAACCAGCACCATTCGGGTATCATTTGGATTACCCATTTATGTGCGCCTTCCGGTACAATTAATGTGTTGGACTCGCAGTACCGCGACCCGACGTTACAATCAAATTGGATGAGGCAGGCACTCCTGCAGCTTCGTTCGCAGCTCTACATCGGCGCGGTATTTCTGCAGAGTCTAAATCCCGAAACGGAGGGAGCTGCCGGGGGAATTCCTAGTCTTATACGATCCGATGGCACAAGTCACCCGCTTTTTTCAGATCTGGCGGAAATGATCAGCCTGAACTCAGCGGGCAGCCCATCCATTGTGCCTGGCAAAACAAAGGACGGGAATTTGGGTAAGAATCGGCCGTGACAGACTGTTATGAGAAGATTCACCATACTATTAGTAATTGTCGTGTTCTTTGTTTGCCTTTTTATTGGTTATAGTCTGATGAAACGGATTGATAATGAGCTGGTTGCCGGCGTAAATGTGGGCTCCAACGCGGGAGGCAATGCAGAGCAGCATAATCTGATCCTCATCCAGGTCGATCAACTGAACAGCGAAGCGCCAAAGCTCGAGTCAGTCTGGTTTGTTTCTCTTTATTTTCTCGAATCGTATCAGCCAATCGTCACGTTTGCGCAGCTCTATCCAACGCTTACGCCAACCGGAACCTCGCAAGCGCTGGAACGGACATTTGCGTTTGATCACCAGGGTGAGCCCGCTGCGGCGTTCTGGCGTGTGTTTCGCGCAAATTCGTTTGAATGGGAGGGCTATTTTCTGATCGACCGTGAAGCGCTGGAAATGACACTCGGCTGGCTGCACGGTCCAGGCTTGTGGACCTCAGCGCTGTCGCAGCAGGAAGAAAGCAAGAGCATTATTCTTCAAACGTGCCAGGCATTAACCGGTCTGCCTGACCGGACAATGGAAAAATTTCGCTGGAGTGAATTTGCCCCGGCGCATTTTCGTTCGAATATGAAAATGGAAGTCAGCCTTTCTTATTGGGACCGGTTAGTTACGTCGCAGCAGCCGATACGCTGCGAAGTTGTTCTTGCAAAATAGCGCAGCATGGTTAAAAGTATCCGACCGCTGGATGAGGGGGGCACCCAGCGGTCGGATACATGTATTATAGCAGACTGTTGAAATATGTCAACACCTTATTCTAACTTTAATCAAATTCTTAACTTAGAACTATCAAACCAAAAGCGCGAATTGGCGGTTCAACGCGATATATTTATTCTGGCATCAGGTTTACTCTGAACGGGGAATCGACCAACTGGTATCATTTATGGCGTTACTGCCGCTTGAGCAAATGAGCCATCGGGAGGGATAAAATCACCAGGTCGATCCTATTACTTCTCCTTTTAGTTTTCTTGATTGGCTGCGCTTCTCCAACAAACGAGTCGGCGCAGGTGGTTACGCCTGTGCAGGCTTCTGCAACAGCGCAGCCCTCCCCGCTGCCAACATTTACCCCAACAATACCGCCTTCGCCAACCGCTACTTCGCTCTCCACACCCACGGCGACCATCACGGCCACACCCGAGCCGCACGGCTGTCTCAGGCCGCCAGATGATTATGCCCGCGAAACCATCGGCGGCTGGACGATCAACCGGCGCACCTATGCCATGCTGGAGCATGCAGCAGAGCTGTACGGCGGAGAATTGGACATTGCCGGCGACCGTATCACGCAGGGCAGCTATAACAGCGCAGTCGCAGCCAGTTTTGGCACCCATTCCGGCGGCGGTGCGGTTGATCTCTCCGTGATGCGTGCGGGCACGTACACCGTTTTATGGGATGATATCGAACTGCTTATCCAGGCCCTGCGGCGAGCAGGATTCGCTGCGTGGTTTCGCGATTACGGCGAGCTTTACCCTGATTCGCCCTATCATATCCACGCCATTGCAATTGGCGACCAGGAACTGTCTCCGGCTGCTCAGGATCAGCTCACCGGCCCATTTGGTTATTTTCGCGGCTATACAGGCGTGCCCATTCCCAACGGAACACCTGCGCCTGACCGGCACGGCGGGCCGGTCATCTGCCAGTGGATGATTGATATGGGCTACGCTGATCTTCGCCAGCCCACACCAACGCCTTAATCACACGGTTTACTAAATTGTTAGGTGCCCAAAAAATCTCAAAACTGGCGACCCCTCAACTTGTAACTTTGTTATTCCCCTAATAGAATTATTACTATATCCAAATATTTTATTCTTCAATCTTGTGCAGGTAGGACCTTGTTAGGCATCACTGTAGCTCACAACATCGATAACATTGGTCAGGAAACCTGGGACCGGTTCAGCGCCGGAAGACCGTTTGCCAGTTACCGGTGGTATCGCTTCGGTGAGAAAGTTATGGCCGGAAACCGGCCTTTCTATATCCTGGTTTATGATCAGGGGGAGCCCGTCGCCAGGGCCACTTTTTGGTTAATCGACAATGAGCCGCTTCCAATCACGTTTAAGCCGCTTCGCAGCGCGGTGCAAAAGGCCCTGCGCGCTTACCCGCTGCTGGTCTGCCGCTCACCACTCTCAGGGACCAGCGGGCTGATTCTGCCCAACTCACCGCTGCGGAAGCCGGTCCTGGAGGCGATTTGCAAAGCGGCGGCTGAATTTGGGCGGCTGGAAAAAGCTTCCTTTATGGTCTTTGACTATCTCAACAAAGACCAATCTGCCGCTGATGACTGGCCCGGTGGCCTGATGAAGCTCAACGCCGGCGACCCTGACACAAAACTCTTAATCCAATGGGACAGTTTTGAGGACTATCTTGCCGGTCTTTCGAAAACAGCCTGGAAGGATTACCGCCGCCACCGGAACCATGCTGCCCGGTTGAAGATTAACATCACCGCGTCATCTCGCGTCGATCGCATTGATGAAGCGCTGCAGTTGATCAGGAATGTCGAGATTCGCCACGACAATTCACCAAAGCCCTGGGCGCGAGCCATGCTCGAAAATGCTCACATGGTTCCTTGCGTTTGGATTACTGCCGAGGTGGAAGACCGCCTCGCGGGCTGCGGGCTTCTCCTTTCGGACCAGGGCGAGCAGGTTGCATCGCTTTTGGGGTTGGACTACTCACAACCCTATGTTTATTTTCAGCTCGTATATCAGGCGATCCAGCAGGCCGTCGAGCAAAAGATGCGCGTTTTGCGAATGGGCAGCGGCGCATACCCATTAAAGATGCGCCTGGGGTGTCAACTGGATAACAATACTGAGGTCAGGGCTGCATGGCGCGGAACATTCTCTCGCCTGGGGTTCGGGCGCGCGCTGTTAAGCCAACAGAAAACTGTACGCGGGTCTTTTGTCCAAAGACTGAGTTCGTTTAACGTTCCGGAGGATTAGTGTGAATTTAGGTGATTTCCTTGCTTTGCCAGTCGATCAAGTAGCTGATCTCGTCCGGTCCAGGGGGCCGCAGGTCTGCGTATTCCCAACCAACGGCACCCGGCGCTGGTTCATGCTCGAGTATCCCCCCGAAAAATGGGAAGCGCCTGATTTCCTCTCTGCTTATCTTGCCGCGAGTGTAAAACGGCAGATTGAGCAGATGGGGCTCTTTTTCCACCTCGGGATTCACACGCTGATGATGCCTGTTTTTGGTCCTGATCTATTAGAGCGGGGTGGCAGGTATCTGCAGATGGCAGCCACGGCGCTTGAACAGCTGGTTGCAGACCCACTTTTTTTGGATTTTTACAGAGAATACGGCGTGCGCGTTCGCTTTTACGGCGATTACAGGCGCTATCTTCAAAATACGCCGTACGCTTATTTATCAGACCGCTTCGATGCGCTGGCTGAACTGACTCGGTTGCATGACCGCTGCAGGCTGTTGTTCGGGGTTTTTGCTCATGACGCCGCCGAAACGATCGCAGCGCTGTCGGTTAAATACTACCAGGAGCACGGCTGCATTCCCAGTAAGCGCGATCTGGTCGCGCTTTACTATGGCGAAGATGTCCCGCCGGTGAGCCTCTTTATTGGCTTCGATAAATTCGCTGCATTTGATATGCCGCTGGTTGCAACTGGCAGCGAAAATCTCTATTTCACCGTTAGCCCTTCGCCGTACCTGGATGAAATGATGCTCCGCACAATCCTGTATGATCACCTTTTCGCGCGCTCGCAAGAAGAACCAGATTATGAGGATCTAAGCCCCGAAGCGCTTGAGCGGATGCGGGCGTTTTACCGCCTGAACCGCCGGAATACGCTTGGCGTGGGACTTCTACAGGATGGCTTCTGGTATCCGCTTCCTCAGGTGGTTTTGCCAGATTGTTTCCCCTCTTTTGCGACTTTTGAATCTTCGGAGGAGCTCGAATGATGGATCTACGACAAGAATTGCGCACCTTAATCGGCGATTGGGGACCGGGGCATGTGATGAAGACCGCTTACGATACGGCCTGGGTCGCGCGCCTGAATGATATTGATCCATGCTTGAGCGAGCCTGCGCTGAACTGGCTTTGTGAGAACCAGTTGCCCGATGGAAGTTGGGGCGCTGCCAGCCCGCAGTACGATCACGACCGCCTGATCAGCACCCTGGCAGCCGTCATCGCTCTGGCTCGTCACAACAAAGGCGGGCGCATGAGCAGGCAAATTGAAGCGGGTCTGGCTGCGCTGGAGCGAATCGCCGGCGGGAGCTGCGAGGGGCGGTTAGGTGATCCGGACATCGCGACGGTAGGCTTTGAATTGATCGTCCCGACGCTCGTTTCCGAAGCAGAGTCTTTAGGAATCTTACAAAGACAGGGGAACGGCATTTTGAACCGGTTGAACCATTTGCGCCAGGCGAAGTTAAACCGCCTGAACGGGTTTAAGATCAACCGGAACCTGTCGATTGCTTATTCACTTGAAATGGCAGGACCCGATCACCAGCACCTGCTGGACCTGGATAACCTGCAAGAGGAAAATGGCTCAGTGGCGTTATGTCCTTCGGCTACGGCATATTATGCTGCGCACGTCCGGCCCGGAGATGAAAAGGCGTTGAATTATCTGCGCAGTGTCATGCGTGAAGATGGAGGCATTCCGATGGTAGCGCCGTTTAATATTTATGAGCGCGCCTGGGTGCTGTGGAACCTGTCCCTGACAGGGATGCTGGACGATGAACTGACTGCGCTTTGCCAGCCGCATCTGGATGATCTTGAGCAGTCCTGGATCGCCGGGCGTGGAGTCGGCTTCGGTACGGGCGGGTCGGCGCCGGATGGCGATGATACCGGACTGGTCTTTTCTGTTCTGACCGCGTTTGGCCGTCCGGTGGATATTGAAGCGGTATATCACTATGAAGACCCGGATGGTTTCCGCTGTTATTCGCTGGAGACCAACCGTTCCATCAGCGCCAATGCTCATATTCTGGATGCCTTCAAGCAACTGGGTAAGGACCGCGATCATCCTCAGGTCCAAAAGATATTACGGCTCTTAAAAAATAAGCAGCTGAGCAGCGGCTATTGGATTGATAAATGGTTCACGTCTCCCTACTATGCAACCGCGCATGTCATCATTTCGTGCTGTGGATATGACCCGGGCATGGTCGAACCCGCGGTGCAGTGGATAATCAATACACAAAATCCGGACGGTTCCTGGGGATTTGACCAGCCAACAGCTGAGGAGACGGCTTATGCCCTTCAAGCGTTGTCAATCTGGAAGCGGTCAGGCGGGGCTGTCTCCGCAAAGGTGATTCGCGATGGGGCTGCCTGGTTAGCCGGTCACACCGAGCCGCCCTATCCGTGCCTGTGGATTGCCAAAGTTCTCTATTATTCTGAGTGGGTGGTTCGGTCAGAAATTTTAAGTGCATTAATTTTGGCCTCTCAAGAGTAGAAAGGCGGACACGGACTTTTATGGTCAAGGGTTTTCTTCGTTCCCTCCAGGTATCTGCTGCTGACCCAGAAGACGCCCGGCGGCGTACACTGCTAAACATTATGCTGTTTGGCGTTGGCCTGATTGACATCATCTATTTGTTATTGATGGTTGGGTTTGATATTTCTTCCAGGGACGGGGGCTTGGCAGAATTTGCGCCCCTTTATGCCGGCGGAATTGCAGTCCTGTTGGGTACTGCAGGGACCTATATGGTTAACCGCTTTATCTCAGGACCTGTCGCAAGCACTTTATTCCTGCTGATGTTCCTGGCAATTACCCCAATTGTGGATGACCCCGAGCAGGTAGCAAACGGCCGCGCGTTATTTATCTTTGTCATCCCAATTGTGATGGCAAGCGTTCTGATGAAACCCTACTGGACGTTTATTTTTGCGGGATTAAGCGGCACCGTTGCGTCGGTCATTGCGCTTTCGATCAACGAGATGCCCAATATTCCGGCAATTTTGGGTTTCTTTATTATTGCGCTGGTGTGCTGGCTTTCGGCAAGAAGCCTGGAAAGCGCGCTGTATCAACTGATGGTGATCAATAAGGAACTGGATCAGCGCGTTGCAGAACGAACCAAAGAGCTGTCTGAAGTGCTGCGGCGAGAGCGCGCCGAAGCGGCGAAGAACCAGGCGATTTTAGATGATATCACCGACGGCGTGATGCTGTTTGATCAAGAGGACCGGGCAGTTGTTGCAAACCCGGCGATGGCTCAGCTTGTAAACCAGCCGTTAGACCAGGTCCTCGGTAGAAAGCTCGAGGACTGGCTGTTTCATTCTGATCTTGAGCAGCGCGCCATCGATTCGGTCTACCGGTATATCAAAGACCCGCAATCAGCGGATGCAAAATTGAAGGTCCGATGGGGCGAAAAGACCCTGGCGATTAATGTTGCGCCGGTTCATCTGCCTGACGGCGAGCCGGTCGGGCGAGTGGCCGTTTTTCACGATTTCACTCGCGAGGCTGAGCTGGACAGAATGAAGAATGACTTCCTGGCAATGGTCTCGCATGAACTTCGCACGCCCATGAATTCTATTCTGGGCTATGTGGAGATGCTTAACGAGGGCATTTACGGTAAGCTGGAAGAACGGCAGATAGGGGTGATCGAGCGGATCAGTACCAATACGCACCGCCTGCTTGCCATTGTGAATGATCTGCTCGATCAGGCGCAAATCGAAGGCGGGCATTTGCGTTTGCAGAACAGCTATTTCGCCGTCTCAGAGCTTACTGACCATCTCCGCGCAGGAACAGAAAATATTGTCCAGGCCAAGGGGCTTCTCCTGGATATTGAAGTCTCAGATGATCTGCCGGACACCCTGTACGGCGACCCGCACCGGCTGCACCAGATCCTTGTAAATCTGGTGGGCAATGCCGTGAAGTTTACAGATCAGGGTTCGATTCGGGTGAAGCTGTTCCGGTACAGCCCTGAGGCCTGGGCTATTCAGGTGATTGATACCGGGGTTGGAATTTCCCCGGAAGCTCAAAAATACATATTCGAGCCATTCCGCCAGGTAAACATGGAAATCACACGAAGGCACGGCGGAATTGGCTTGGGCCTGTCGATTGTCAAGCGGCTGGTAACGCTTATGCAGGGAGATATCCATCTGGACAGCCAGCCAGGCAAGGGCAGTATATTCACGATCGTTTTGCCTTTCATTGAAGCAGAAAAGGAGACCGTAAATTATGGATGAACGACCCCTGGCCCTCATTGTGGAAGATAATGAAGACTTATCGTTTATTTTTGGCGAGGCGCTGCGCGAGGCCGGTTATCAGATCGAATTAATTCGCGATGGTCAGGAGGCTGCCAGCTATCTCGAGACCAATCACCCCCTTGTCGTGATCCTTGATCTGCATTTGCCCGGCGTAGCTGGAACAGAGATCTTGAAACAAATTCGCACATCAGATCATCTGAAAGATGTGCGCGTTGTGGTTACGACGGCTGATGCTCGACTCGCCGAGCAGTTGAGTCAGGCTGACTTTGTCCTGATCAAACCGATCAGCTTTAGCCTTTTGCGTGACCTGACCTCTCGCCTGAGCGAAGGCAATCGGCAGTCGCTTAAATAAGAGACCAAATGCCGCGAAATCATCCGCGGCATTTAGGATCGTGTGTCTCGCGCTTATTTGTCCCCTAACCGGCGGATTTCTCCCAGGCCGGTGATCTGTTGTTCAAGCTGCGGGCTGCCGTAGTAATCCACGCTGCCCGACCCGCTGATTCGCACATCCAAACGGCTGGTTACCCAGACGGTCACTTTACCGAACCCAGAAATGGTGACATCGGCCTCCTGGCTTTCCAGGTCTTCGCCGTCATAATTCCCGGCGCCGCTGAGGATTACTGTCTGGGAATCTGCGCTGCCTTCTGCGGAGAAGTTTCCTGCCCCGCTCACGCTGATGGTCAACTTGTCGACAGTCAGCTCATCAATATCCATGTTGCCGGTTCCTGAGATGGCCACGTCCAACTGGTCGGTTTCAATTATTCCCGCATTCAGGTTGCTGACCCCGCTCGTTTTAAGCCCGCGAATATCACGCATGGTCAGGTAGAAGCGCACAGGTTCGGTCGGAATAACCGACCGGCGCGTGAGACCGATGTGAAGCGTGCCGTTACGTACTTCTGTTTTAATCAACGGGATCAGGTTGTCTTCCGCTTCGATGCGCAGTTCCTCACGGTCTCCCTGCGTGAGGATCACATCGCCGATACCGGTCAGGTCTAACCGGTCAAAATTGCTGACATCCCTTTCTTCGGTGATGACATTTCCAGAGCCTCTTTCCACGTCAATATTAATATTAAAGCCGCAGCCACCGATGACGAATGCTATCAGTAGAAAAACCAGGATCGGGGGTTTTTTATTCATTGGTATCAGACCTTTCACGCTTGTTTGAATGAACAATGGTTGGTGCTGGCCTGCGCGCAGGGCACCTCCACAATTGTAATGATAATGGACAGTTCTATCATCATTTACGCGAAGGCTGGAGAGAAGTTGCAATATACTTTAAAGAGACAGAAGAACAGGAGGCGGATATGCGCGTAGTCGTTATTGGCGGAACGGGCCATATAGGCACGTATTTGATTCCCCGCCTGGTTGAATCAGGCCACGAGGTGATTTGCATCAGCCGCAGCAGGCGAGAACCTTACCACCCCCACGGCGCCTGGGGTGAAGTGGAGGCTGTTGAGATCGACCGGGTCAGGGATGAGGCAGAGGGCGTGTTTGGTGAGAAGATCGCCAGTTTAGAACCAGATGTGGTCATTGACCTGATCTGTTTCAATTTAGAGAGCGCTCGCCAGCTGGTCGACGCGCTGCGCGGCAGGGTGCAGCATTTTCTCCACTGCGGCACGATTTGGGTTCACGGGCCGTCTGTACAGGTGCCTGTCACTGAAGAACAGCCCCGCCGCCCGTTTGGAGAGTACGGCATCCAAAAAGCTGCCATTGAGGCTTATCTGCTGCGAGAAGCGCGGCTGAACGGCTTTCCCGCCACCATTCTGCACCCGGGTCACATCGTCGGCCCCGGCTGGGCGCCGTTGAACCCCGCGGGGCACTTTAACCCCGAAGTGTTTACACGCCTGGCGCGTGGCGAGGTGCTTGTCCTCCCGAACTTTGGCATGGAAACGGTTCATCATGTTCATGCAGACGATGTCGCTCAGGCGTTTGTGCAGGCAATGGCAAACCGCAGCAGCGCCCTGGGTGAGAGCTTTCACGTCGTTTCGCCGGCAGCGCTGACGCTGCGCGGATATGCTGAGTCGATGGCAGCCTGGTTTGGCGAGCCGGCGCGCCTTCAATTTCGCCCGTGGGATGAGTGGTGCAATACGGTGTCGAAAGAGGAAGCGCAGGCCACGTGGGACCATATCGCCCACAGCCCCAACTGCTCGATTGCCAAGGCGCAGCGCTTAATTGATTATCGCCCGCGCTACAGCTCACTGCAAGCAGTTCAGGAATCTGTCACCTGGCTGATTAATGAGGGCGTGATTAAGATATAGGGATCAAAAGGCGAAATCTCGTCCCTTTTCCAACAGTGCTTTCTACGGTGATTTCGCCCCCATGCGCCTCGACGATTCCCCTGGCAATGGCCAGCCCCAACCCGGCTCCGCCGGTAGCCCGGCTGCGTGACTTCTCGACGCGGTAAAAGCGGTCAAACACGTGCGGCAGTTCTTCCGGCTCGATACCTTCTCCGGTATCTTCCACTTCAATCTGAACGCCCTGGTCTGTTCGAGCGGCGCATATCGACACCTGCCCGCCGCTGGGAGTATGCCGCAGCGCGTTCCCAACCAGGTTCGACAGCACGCGCCCCATCCGGCGGACATCAATCTGAACCGGCTCAATATCCTGCGCCGCGCTTCCGATCAGAGAGACACCCTGCTGCTTGGCGATCTCAGAAAAACTCTCGATTGTGTCAGAGATCAGATCAGCGATGGACCCGGGCGTGCGCTCAAGCTGCAGCCCGCCTGCGTCCATCTGCGCCATTTCAAACAGGTCGTCAATCAATATCGAAAGCGAGCGAATATCTCTTTGAGCTGTCTTTAAATAACGCTGCACCGTTTCAGGGTCCTCGACGACTCCATCCGCCAGAGCCTCGAGAATCGCCCGGATCGAAGTTAACGGGGTGCGAAGGTCATGACTTACCCAGGCAATCAAGTCGCGCCGCAGCCTTTCCAGTTCACCCTGCTTCTCATCCGATTCCTGCAGTTGGGCTGCCATTTCATTGAATGACGCCACCAGCGCAGCCATTTCATCTCGACCATTATCCACTATTCGCGTGTTTAGCTCCCCCCTGGCGATTTTCTGGGCTGCCTGGTTGAGGGTGAGAATCCGGTCTGTGACGGCTGCCGACGAGAAATACCCCAATGACATGGCAATCCCGGTTGCGAAAGCCAGCAGAACCGTTGCCAGCAGCAGATCATGCTGGCTAGCGAACATCAGCCGAGCGATCACCCATACATTGAAAAACACCAGGATACCCGAGAGCGCATAAGCAGCCATCAGGGTTAGCCGGATGCGCGGCGAGCGGTGGATCCAGCCGAAGCGGTAGGCGCTGTATGCCAGAAAGACCGACGCCAGCGCCGTAAGGCTCATCAGTCCCACCATCAAGCCAAAATCATGCAAGGGTGGGCGCATCAGTAGATAAAATAAGGCCAGCCCCAACAAAAGCGCAAGCAGCGGCCCGCGCAGGAATTTGCCGAAACTGAGCGTGCGGGGTGCAAGAAGCGCTTTTTCTACATTCACCATTCACCGCCCTTCTTTTGCTGGGGTTTCGCCTTTTCTGTCAATTGGGAGAATCCAGAAAACACACAATCTTTCAGGGTTCGAGTTTATAGCCCACGCCCCAGACGGTCACCAGGCGGCGCGGGTGGGCAGGGTCTGGTTCGATCTTCTCGCGCAGCCGCCGGATATGAACGGTCACCGTGCCGGGGTCGATATACGCTGCCAGTCCCCATACCTGCTCCAGAAGCTGGTCGCGGGTGAAGACCTGGCGCGGGTGGCGGGCCATCAACAACAGCAGGTCGAATTCTTTAGCGGTCAGGGCTTTCTCTTCCCCTTGCACAGAAGCCAGCCGTTCTTGCGGGTCAATCCGGAGATCACCCAGGACGATGGTTTGTCCGGCGCCGTCTTCCGATGGCTGCGACCGAGCCCGCCGCAGAACGGCCCGCACCCGGCTGACCAGCTCCTGGGGGCTAAAAGGCTTAACCACATAATCGTCCGCGCCCATTTCGAGCCCGGCAATCCGGTCGATCTCTGTGCTGCGCGCTGTGAGCATGATAATCGGAACGTCGCTGCGCTCGCGGATCCAGCGCGTAATCTCCCAACCGTCCAGGCCCGGCAGCATCAGGTCGAGGATGACCAGCGCGGGCAGTTGTTTTTGCAGTGCGTCGAGCGCCTGGTTCCCGTCCTGAACGACGGTCACCGGGTAACCGGCTCGCCGGAGATACAGGCTGACCACTTCTCCGACGCTCGGCTCATCTTCGACCATCAAAATCGAACTGTCCATCCTGGCACCCCTATTCCGCAGACGGCCTTTTCTCGATCACCCGCACGCGCTCACGGCTCGGAGCAGCGCCCTGGAGCATCCCGGCTGCTCGCTTGCGAACGGCAGGGATGCGCAGCGCCAGCAGCGCAATGACCACCAGCCCTGCCAGCAGCGGCCGGATGATGTCGCCCTGCAGGCGGAAGAAATCGCCCTTGATGGCCCATCCAAAGTGCAGCACAACCAGCAGGTTGATCAGATACACCAGCCGGTGCAGCCGTTTCCAGTTTTTACCCATCCGCACCATCCAGGTCCGGTATGAGGTCACTGCCAGGGCTGTCAAGAGCAGGAAAGCAATGGCTCCGACGATGATATACCGCTTCTCGCTCAGCTCAAGCAGGATTAATCCGAAGTCGAAACCATAATCCAGCCCCACAAAGATTAACAGGTGGATGGCTGCATACATGTAGCCGTAAAGGCCCAGCGGGCGGCGAAGTTTGACCGCCTCGCGAAACTTGAACAGCGTGTTGGCCGGCGTGCAAGCCAGTGATAAGCCCAGCAAGATCAGCGCAGTATCGCCGGTGCGCTGCTGCGCTGCTTGAATCGGATTGGCGGTCAGGTTGCCGGTAAGAAAGGCTGCGATAATCACCGCCAGCGGAATCCATGCGGCGATGTGAACAAACATCTGCAGCCGGGTGAAGCGTCGCTTTTTCATCAATAGTACTGCCTTAAGTCCATGCCCTCATAGAGCGATGCGACCTGATCTTGATAACCGTTAAACAGCAGCGTCCGGCGGCGGCCTAATTCTCCAATCCGACGCTCCGTTGCCTGCGACCAGCGCGGGTGGGGCACATCGGGATTGACATTTGCGTAGAACCCATATTCGTTCGGCGCAACCGTTGACCACAATGTTTTTGGCTGCTCTTCCACAAGGTCAATCCGGACGATGGATTTAATGCTCTTAAAACCATATTTCCACGGCACAGCCAGGCGCAGCGGAGCGCCGTTCTGCGGCAGAAGCTCTTTCCCGTACATCCCGGTCACCAGCAGCGCCAGGTCATTCATGGCCTCATCCATCCGCAAGCCCTCGGTGTAAGGCCAGGGGTAGAAGGGCATGCTTAATCCGGGCATGAACTCCTCGTTATAGACCGTCTGGAAGGCTACATATTTGGCATCGCCGGTGGGTTCGACCGCCTCGAGCAGCCGCGCCAGGGGAAAACCCATCCACGGGATGACCATCGACCAGCCCTCTACGCAGCGCAGCCGGTAAATGCGCTCTTCGATGTCGAACTTCTTGAGGATGTCCTCCATTGCAAATGTCGTTGGTTTGTGCACCAGCCCGCCAACTTCCACCTGCCAGGGCGAGGTTGGGAAATCTTTAGCGAGGACGGCGACGCGCTCTTTATCCAGCGAGAACTCGTAATAATTGTTGTAGTTTGTGATGTCCTGGAAATCGTTCAATGGATCGCCCAGCTCGTCGGTCTTGCCTTCGGCAGCTGAGGCTTCGCCTTCATTCCCTGTTTCAGGCAGGACGGCTTCTTCAGGGAGATCAGATCCACCGCCAGGGGCGCAGGCTGCCAGCAGCGCGCCGGCGCTTGCTGCGCTGAATGCCTTTATGAATTTGCGCCGGTTGAGATAAACGTGTTCCGGTGTAATTTCCGAGGAACGAACCGGAATTGTCTCATAAGGTTCTTTTCTCATCTCCCAGGCCTCCTAATAACATCAAAAATTATCTACTTTATCTATATTATTGTACTATCCCGTGAAGGGTTGTGCCAGTAAAGAAAAATGAAAAGTAGAAAACTCTACGTTTATCTTATCCGGTGATCATTACATCTCCGCGACGAGAAGATTACAAAAGTATTACGCCGCCTCGCAAGACGTGGATTTCCTTGACCTGCTGGAAATTCCCGGTACACTTGCTGCTGATATTGTGTGGGTGTCATTTTTTCGCTTTTCAGGAGTTTTCAGGGTGTCTGAACAGAAATATCATCCTTCTTATCTTTCTCCCAAATTGGAACTGCGCGCCTGCGCGGACAAAGGCGGCTACGGCTTGTTTACTCGCCAACCCCTCGATAAGGATGAGGTGTTGGCTGTGTGGGGCGGGTTTGTGGTTCCAGATGAGCGGTTAGGCGATTATTCAGAATACGTCCGGACGCACGGGCTTCAGGTCGATGACCATCTTTACCTGCTGCCGTTGTCAGAGGATGATCCGGCCGACTATTTCAATCACAGCTGCGACCCAAACGCGGGGCTTTCAGGCCAGATCACGCTGGTTGCAATGCGGCCGATCGAACCGGGCGAAGAAATCTGCTTTGATTACGCGATGAGCGACAGCAACCCCTATGACGAGTTCGACTGTAACTGCGGCGCATCCACCTGCCGGGGGCGTGTCACCGCGGACGATTGGCGGCGCCCTGACCTGCAAGAGCGGTATAAAGGTTATTTCTCCCCTTATCTTCAGCGCAGAATTGACCGAGATGATTAGTTTAAAAGAATGAACCCCCATGCGGGGGTTCTCTTATAAATCTTTAGCGCGCCTGCCGAGACTCGAACTCGGGCTCCCACCTCCGGAGGGTGGTGTGATGTCCACTTCACTACAGGCGCATTCTGCTTTCTGCCGCTAACGCACCGGCAGTCGTGATCTCGGGAACAATTTTACCACGTGACTGCCGGATTGAAAATGGTATAACGGCTTGAAATATGCCTTTCCACGATTTCAGCGAGTCTTTGGGCATTGAAATCATGGCTATCCGACCAGCGACAGAAAGCGGTCCACGTCATACAGGGCAGCCTGTGCAGGCGGCGACACTTCAGGCAGGAACAGGTCGAAAGTATGCTCTGTTTGCGGAAGCTCTACATACACTGCCGGAACGCCTGACGATCGCAGTTTTTGATAGAGCGCGCGCGCAGGTTCTGGTGAGAGCAGGTAATCATGCTCTCCTTGCAGTAAAAGGGTGGGCGGGCAGCCGGGACCAGCATAGGTGATCGGGGAAATTAGCTGGTAGATATCCGGGATCTCGTCTGGCGTCCCGCCGACCAATCTTGTCATCGAATTTTTCAAACCGGCATACATGAGCCCCTGGTTCTCACGCAGATACTCGCGCATCGAAGCGGCGTCTACGTTCCGCATCCAGGCTGCTAGTTCAATGAATTTTCCGGCGAGCAGGCTGTCGAGGACATTTTCCGGCAGTTTGCGAGAATCAGGCGCGAGGGCAAAGAAAGTCTGGAGGCTGTGATAAGCGGCCGGCAGATCGATCATTCCGTAATAGGAGATGACAGCTCGCACAGAAAGGTCCGCGTCTTGCAGGTCGAT